>Ga0190367_1000525_pt1 | contig 27610 bp, 30 predicted proteins | sample 4872181011_MG_FD_171838 | JGI IMG/M metagenome (GOLD analysis project Ga0190367, IMG submission 171838) | Hydrothermal vent microbial mat bacterial communities from Southern Trench, Guaymas Basin, Mexico - 4872-18-10-11_MG | ecosystem: Environmental > Aquatic > Marine > Hydrothermal vents >...
GCTCGTTATTGATGAAAAATACCGGAAACCTCTAGCTGTAGGTTTAGCTCTCTACGATTCTACTGAAATATCTAATATGAGAAGAGGTAAGGTCGTACTTAACATACATTTTGCTGGCGATAGAATTTGGAAACTAAGCTACTCTTAAACTGTCCATAATACGCGGGGTGTGTGCTTCAAAACCCATTCTTCTAACAGTATTTGCTAATGCTAAAACTTTGCTTTCTTCACCGTGTATCAATATTACTTTTTCAGGTTTAGGTGAAATGTTGTTTAAGAACGCAAGAAGCTGTCTTCTATCGGAATGCCCTGAGAAACCTTCAATACTAAACACTTTAAGCTTAATTTTAAGTACTTCAACCTTACCTTCAGGAGTAAACGTAACAATCTCTCTTTGACCATCTTTAATTTTTCTACCTAAAGTTCCTTCAACCTGGTAGCTTACAAAAATTAGCGCATTTTCTTCATCTCTAGCCATCATTTTTAAGTATTCTACAGATGGACCTCCAGTTAACATGCCTGATGTTGCCAAAACTATTGCTGGTTCATCAGAATCTATTATTGCTCTTCTTTCATCCCTATGTTCTACTTTCTTAATATATTCTGCTTCAAAGGGGTTTTCTCCTTTATATATGGACTCTTTAACTTCTTCTGAAAGCAATTCAGGATAGACTGCATGTATGGAAGTAACTTCATCTATCATTCCATCGACATATATTGGAACTTTAGGTAAAAGTCCTTTATTTATACCATTTATTAGTACGAGCATTACTTCCTGTCCTCGTCCGACAGCAAAAACGGGGATAAGCACTTTACCTTTTTTCTCTACAACCTTCTTAACTTTATCAATAAGTTCTCTTTCAGCATCATCTCTTGAGGGTAAATAGTCTGTTCCATAAGTACTTTCCATAATTAATGTTTCTACTCTTGGAAACTTATCATTAGCGCGAGGTAAAAGCCTTGTTCTACCGTATTTGAAGTCGCCTGTAAAAACTATGTTATGAAGTCCTTCACCTATATGTAAATGTACCATTGCTGACCCTAAAATATGTCCTGCATTGTAAAGCGTTACTCTAATATCTGGTGCTATATCTGTTACTTCGCCGTAATTTAACGGTATAACATGTAATAACATTTTTCTGATTTCTCTTATACTGTACGGGATGTACTTATTTTCTCTTTCAGCTATTTCTAAAAGGTCTTGAAGCATAAGTACCATGAGGTCTCTTGTTGCCTTGGTTGTGTATATGGGTCCTTCATATCCGTATTTAAACAAGTAAGGTACTAAACCACAGTGGTCCAGGTGCGCGTGTGTAACTACGACAGCATCTAATGTTGTAATGTCAAAGTCTGCAAGGTCAAATCTGGGATAAGCGTTTATTGGGCTTGCTGCTCCTGGGTTTAATCCTACGTCGAGAAGTACTTTGCTTTCAGCTGTTTCAACAAGTATTGCTGTTCTACCTACTTCCCTGAATCCCCCTAATGCTGTCACTCTCACATATGTACTTTTAAATAAAGGCGATCTATGTATTCTATGACCTATACTTCTTAGAATGTTTAGCCTATATTCGCTTTTAGCTAAAAGTATTTGTAAAACACTTGTTAAGGTTTTGGTTTCTTTCGGTGGGGCTCTTACAATATTTGGCCTCCAACCTGTTTCTAATAATATTTTTCTAAGAAGATTGCCACCTTTGCCGATGACTAGACCTGGTTTTGCTGTTTTTATTATTATCTCTCCAAGTGTATGGTCGAATTCTATGCTCCTAATGTCTGCTTCTTCGGGGATTATTTTCGTTATTATTTCGCGGGTTTCACTTTCTGACTTTCTAACTGAGGGATCTGTTCTTATAACTACACGTTTCTTTATTGTTTTAGCTATTTTCTTTATTACATCAGAGCTTCTAATTACGGCTTCTACGTTTTTTACATAGACAGCTACTTCTGGTCCTTCAAGTTCTATCTTGGTTATTTGGGCTTCTAAGGGCATTAAGGAAACAATGGTGTTTTTTATTTGTTCGTAAACGTTTATCATGTTCGCGATCCCCTTAGCTTATTAAAATTTTTTCTAGTTCTTCTTTGCTGAATTCCTTGTAGCCGTCTTTAGTTACTGCTACTACATCTATTCCCTCACCTGAAGCTACATCTCTTTTCATAGCGGCATTAATTGCTTTTGTTACGATGGAAATCGCTTCTTTTAAGCTTAAATCTTCTCTGTATGAAGATTCGATAATGCTTATAGCTATAGGAGACCCTGAACCTGTTGCAACATATTTTTCCTCGGTTATTGTTCCAAACCAGTCTAAAGTATATATTCGCGGCTCTGTATCATAACCTGCTACGATTAACTGCACTATATATGGTAGTATCCTTGACCTAGAGAATATTATGTTTGAAAGAATAGAAGCCATGCTTCTAATCATTAAATCCTTATTTGCTGAAAGTTTATAATATTCTACTTCCGCTCTAACCATATCTGCTAGCATTTGAGCATCTGCTACAAGCCCTGCTATAGTTAAAGCTGCTCTATCATCTATTTTAGCTATTTTCTTTACCTTCTTATGTGCAATATAATAGCCTGCTGTAGCTCTCTTATCTGCAGCTAATACTACACCGTCTTTAAACTTAATAGCTACTGTCGTTGTCCCATGCAGTACTCTGTTTCCTATTTTAGGTTCGGTACTCTCTATTCTAAACATTGTTTCACCAGGTGAAAGACCTAAATAACTACAGTCCCATTTATTTAGACTGTGCTTAGAAATAATCTACCAGCCGTGTTACCATATCACAGAATTACAGCTATATAAGATTTGTTGTCCTTAAAGAAAGTGTAGGAGGAGGTTTTGGTGAAAACCCCGCTATATACTCATGTTATTAAGCTTCCCAGAAAAATAGTTATAGGTAAAGGTGTTAGAAAGAGTATTCCTCAATATTTGAATGCACTAGAAATAGGTAAGAATATTCTAATAGTTACCGGCCCCAATCTTATTAAATTATATGGTAAAGAAATAATTCAGATTTTGGAGGATGGCGGATTTAACGTAAACTATATTGTAACTAAAAGTACCAATATAAACTATTTAAAAGCGCTAATGGAGAACCTGGCTTCCGAAAAATACGATGTAATCCTAGGATTCGGTGGAGGTAAATCCATAGATACAGCTAAATATGTTGCTACAAACATAGGCAAACCTTTTGTAAGCGTCCCTACTGCTGTTTCCCACGATGGCATAGCCTCCCCCTTCGCATCTATTAAAGGGCTTGAAAGACCCACATCAATTAAAGTAGAAGGCCCTATAGCCATAATAGCGGATACGGAAATCATTGTTAAAGCGCCATATAGGCTATTAGCTGCAGGTGTAGGCGATTTAGTAGCTAAGTTTACAGCAGTGTTAGATTGGAAATTAGCGCATAAGTTAAAAAACGAATACTATGGCGACTATGCTGCATCGTTAGCCCTGCTTTCTGCAAAACATGTAATAAATTATGCCTCAATAATACATAGAGGAACAGAAGAATCTGTAAGAATAGTCATAGAAGCACTTATAAGTAGCGGCATTGCAATGCATATCGCTGGTTCTTCAAGACCTGCCAGCGGCTCGGAGCATCTATTCAGTCACGCGTTAGATATTGTTGCCCCCAAACCAGCATTACATGGTGAACAGTGCGGAGTAGGAACCATAATGATGGCCTATTTGCATGGTAAAAACTGGAGAAAAATAAAGAAAACGCTTAAAGAGGTAGGCGCCCCTACAACAGCTAAAGAACTGGGTATAGATGATTATCATATAATTAAGGCTTTAACAATAGCGCATAAGATTAGACCCGAAAGATACACTATACTTGGAGAAACAGGGTTAACTTGGGAAGCAGCTGAAAACTTAGCTAGAAAAACAGGTGTTATTAGCTAATCTAGCGGGCATGTATTTAATATACTATTTATGGTGAGAAGAATGGTTAAGCAGAGAATTCTAATAACACTTATTTCTTCAGAGAATGCAAGAAAAGGCTATAAATTCCTATTTGAAGGTATGTTGATGAACGAGTGTAAGACATGTTCCCTTTCAAGGATTTGTATAGGTAACCTTGAAAAAGGCAGAGTTTATGAGGTCATTAATGTTAGAGGAAAAAAGCATAGATGTAAAGCGTTTAACATAGATCTAGTTGTAGTTGAAGTTAAGGAAGCAGAAATAGAAGCCGCTATACATACATCATTAGCTATGGAAGGTGCGATAATAACTTTTAAACCTGTAAATTGTTCTAATATTTCGTGCAATTACTATGAACTATGTAACCCTGTAGGTTTGAAGAATGGAGATAAATGTAAAATAATTAGAATATTTAAGAAATTAGAATGTCCAAGGAAATTACCTTTAACTAAAGTGCTTATCAGCCGGTATCTTTAGTTTTTTCTTCCTCCTTAATACTTACTGGTGTTTCAGGTAATTTTATACTATGTTTTTCTACGAACTCAACGGTGGGAGATAATGGAACATATTTTTCTATTTCCTTAACTACTGCTTGTTTAACATACTGTATGTTTTCTATAAGATATGTTTCCCTAGGCATTCCAATTCTTATGGTGCCTTCAGCAATATTTACTACAAACTTTTCTGGCGGTATACTTCTTAGTCTCCTATGAAGTAAATACTTTATTTTCTCTAATGGGTTCTCTATTTTCTTTATAATTTTAACATTGTAAACTACTGTCTTACCTGCAAGTGGATGGTTAAAGTCTACTATGACCCTCCCACCTGTAATGTTTCTAATAGTTGCCATAACTCCATTGATTTCAACTACTTCACCAACTTTAGGGTATATGCCGCGTCTAGTGAAATTTCTTAGAGGCATGAGCTTTACTTTGTTCGGATCTCTTTTTCCATATGCTTTTTCTGGTGGTACTTCAATTGTTTTTTCATCACCTACATTTAATTTAGCCAGTTCTTCTTCAAGACCCTCTACAATCCTGTGTTCCCCTACGATTACAAGTAATGGTTCATAGACTTTTTCTTCACTATATTTTCCATGTTTCTTTGCAATATCAGCTGATGTAGTATCTATTAATTCGCCTGTTTCTTTAATTCTAGCTGTATAATCTATTAGTATGAAATCGTTTTCCTTAAAAGTCATTTTTCCATACACCTTACTATGCTTTGTAGCTAGTTACTGGTTTTATATGTTCTTTGATTTAAATTTTTAATATCCTTTTCTTAAATACCATCCTTTATCTATTACATTCTTGCATACGATTAAGTTATTATTTTTGATGTTTTTTATGTTCTTAACAGTTAACTTACATAACCCTATGACATTTTCATGTGAATCAACCACTACAACTATTCTATGTAAGGGTTCGTATATTCTTAGTATACTTTTTAACATTATGTCCCTACCATAACTAAATAGTAATGCTGCATGATTATCGATCATTATCGCATTTCTTTTAGTTAGTCTAAACATTTTCTCACATATTTCTATGCTCGGTCTAAATTCTTTACCGTATATTCCTGCAAATATGCCTGCACAGTATGGCTCTTTATTTAGGATAGGCTTTATTTTGTTGAAAATAAATTTAAATTGTTCATTAGAAACTATGAAAACTTCCTGTCTAGGACCACCTCTCGTTATCAGCAGTTCTTTTGATTTAAAGAATTCTTTTACTTTTACCGAGCCAAACATTTGTGCTAATTTGCTTAGAATCTTATCCTTATCTTTCCCAGTTATAGGTACGAACATGAGTTTAGACATTATTTTCTACCTATCTTTCTAAGCTTACATATAAAGAAGCCTTCAGTTTCATGTTTATGCGGATAGAGTCTTAGACACTTTTCAATGTTAGGGTTAAGAGTTATGCCAAAAACGTTGTTATAGCCTTTATCTCCTATATTTAATTCTATTTTTTCTAAGACTAATTTATCTTTATACATATTGAGAACCTCGTTAATTACGAACTCGTTTTCCTCTGGTGCTATGGAGCACGTTGAATAAACTATTTCTCCTCCAGGCCTAGTTACTTCATAAGCTATTTTAAGCAGTTTCAGCTGCTTAGCTGCCATAAGGTAAAAATCTTCTATTTTTCTTTTCCTCACACTTTCGGGATCTATGGATATTAGACCTTCACCACTACAAGGGGCATCTAGAAGTACTTTCGTAAATGTGTTTTTTAACATACTTAACTCTTCAACATTAGTCCTTATCACTATAACGTTTTCAACACCCATTCTTGAAAGATGAGATCTTAATGCTCTTACTCTCTTTCTACTTATATCCACAGCAACAACTACCCCCCTGTTTTGCATTAATTCTGCTAAATGCGTTGTTTTACCTCCAGGAGCAGCACACATATCTAGCACCATATCTTTATAAGTCGGTTTAAGTAATATAGGAGGTAACATGGACGCTGGGTCTTGTATGTAATAAAAGCCATATAGATATTCTAATGTATGTCCTATTTTCTCCTCGCCTTCAATAACCCAGAAGCCATAATCTATGAAATCTATTTTCTTTAATTTTATACCTTTACTTTCCAGTAGTTGTCGTAATTCATTACATCCTATTTTTAATCTATTACATCTTATAGCTTTTCTCAATCCTTTACCTGCTGTTGTTAAAAGCTCTTCCGCTTCACTATAGCCTAACATTTTAACATATCTTTCAATAATATATGCTGGAAAATCATATTTTTCAGCTAAATGTAAAGCTTGCAGAGAAGGTTCTATATAGTTCAGATTAACATTAAATGTTTTGAAAGGTATGTTCATAGCTTATCTATACTAATTTCTCCTAGGAGGTAAAAATAAAAGTGATTGAAAAGGAAATAAAATTAAAATTGCTAGACGTAGGCAAAATTAGCACACTAGAAAGGTATATTGAAAAGAAAGGAGGCATTTTCCTAGGCGAATACAGTATTATAGATGAATATTTCTCTCACCCAAGCCGAGACTTTAGGCAAACTGATGAAGCATTAAGGATACGGATCATGAACAGCAATATTGAATTAACATATAAAAGTCCCAGGACCGCAAATATTCCAAAAGTTAGAGAAGAATTCACTGTGAAAGTGAATAATTATGAGGTTTTAAAAACAATACTTTTAAAACTAGGCTTTAAACCTATAGCTAAAATAACCAAGCATAGAAGAATGTTTACTCTTAATGGCGATGTTAAAATTTTCATAGATAATGTAGACAGACTAGGCTACTTTGTTGAGGTTGAAACCGAATTAACTGAGAAAATGTTGAATTTTATTGATATTCTGAAGGAGGCAGGTATCAGGTGGAAATTGGAGTATAAAACGTATTTAGAATTATATTTGGAGACGGTATAATTTTTAAAAAGGCGGGGTAAATCTGTTTAGTTTTATGACTATGTGTTTTTCTGCGCTTACTATTAGCTCAGCATAATATCCTCTTCTAAATGGACCAGGATTTATTATTAATGTAGTTTTTACGTTATCAATACCTAAGCCAGTATGTACGTGTCCACAAATTACTGCTAATGGTCTTTTTCTTTCTATAAAACTTCTAAGTTCAACGCTTCCAATATTTCCTCTTAGCGGGTCTTTATCGACCTTAGTGCCGTAAGGTGGTATGTGCGATAAGATTATACACTTTTCAATTTTATTTGAGCCTACTTCCTCTCCTAATTTCTCTACATGAGCCTTAACTTTTCTTTCTATAGGTATTTTTAGTTCGTAATCTAGAGAAGGTGGTAGACCGTAAATTATGTTTTCATTTATGTTGAAAGGATTGTGTTCTAAGTTAAATATGTTATTCCATACAGTATTCTGCGGTTTCTCTGGATCGGCTTCTCCCGTAACATAGAAAATTTTAACCCCAATACTTGATAGTGCCTTAATTACCCTATTGAATGTTACTTTATCTCTATCTGTTGCAATATCGCCTGCTACAAAAATATGATTTACAGCATTTTCTCGTATATAACTAATTAGTTTTTTAAAGTATGCTAATGAACCATGGATATCTGCAATAGCTACAGCTTTAAACACTGCTCTACACAGTTAATTACTAGGTTGCATAGGTAATAATAAAGGTTGGTACTATGAATTTAAGAAATAAAGTAATAGGTTTAATTACTGATTTTGGAATTAAAGACCCTTATGTTGCTATAATGAAAGCCATAATCTTAAACATAAACCCTTGTGTTACAATAGTTGATATTTCACATGATATTGAAAAGTTCAACACTATTGAGGCTTCGTTCATTTTAGCTTCCGCAATTAAGCATTTTCCAAAGAACACAATATTCGTTGTAGTTGTCGATCCAGGGGTTGGTTCGGAAAGAAAAGCCCTTATCATTCGTACAAGAAACCATATACTCGTAGGACCGGATAATGGTGTATTGGTTAATGCGGCTATAGAGGATGGCGTAGAATGTGTATATGAAATAACTAATAAAGGCTTTTTTATGAAGCCTATTTCACACACTTTTCATGGAAGAGACGTATTTGCACCTATTGCAGCATATTTGTCCTTAGGAGTACCTCCTGAGATATTAGGTAAGAAAATTAGCTTTAATGATATAGTTAAGCCTGTTTGGTTTACATACAGAGTGTCTGAAGACCGTGTTGAAGGATACTTTGTATACTTTGACGGTTTTGGTAATGCTTCAACAAATATCCCCGCTAATAAAGTAGGTTGGCTTAAGTATGGATCTAAAGTTAAAATCATAGTGCATAATAAAGCCACCTTAGAAACGAGATTTTTAAGGTTCTTTGGAGAGGTCGGTGCAGGGGGAACTTTGCTTTTGGTAAACAGTTTTGGTTTCTTAGAGTTAGCTGTCAATTTAGGTTCCGCTAAGAAGAAATATAATTTAAAGTATGGTGATAAAGTAGTTATAGAGAAAATGGAATAATAAGAGGTTAAAGACGATGATAAGAGGAATTTATATTGGCCGATTTCAACCTCCACATTTAGGCCATGTTTATGCTATTACAAAGGCTCTTGATGAGGTTAACGAGTTAATCATAGGTGTTGGCAGTGCGCAAATAAGCCATACTTTAGATAATCCTTTCACCGCAGGTGAAAGGCTTCTCATGCTAAGATTGGCTTTAATGGAATATAATATTGATTTGTGTAAAGTTTACATAATACCAATACCTGATATCGAGATGAACTATGTTTGGGTTAAATATGTTTCTATGCTTGTCCCTCCATTTCATATAGCCTACTCTAATAATCCATTAGTACTTAGGCTTTTTAAGGAAGCAGGCTATCTTGTTAAAAGAATACCCATGTACGATAGAAGAAAGTATAGTGGTAAACTTATTCGCAGACTAATGTTAACAGGTGGACCATGGGAGAAACTTGTGCCTAAATCTGTTGCGTCTTTTATAAAGGAAATAGGTGGTGTGGAAAGACTAAGAGAAATTTCCGGGTCAGATGAGGTTATATAGAATGATAGTTATTGATGGTAGTTTCGGTGAAGGCGGCGGACAAATTTTAAGAACAACCTTAGCTATTTCATCACTTCTTCTTAAACCGGTTAAGATAATTAACATTAGAGCTAAAAGAAGTAACCCTGGACTACAAATGCAACATATTACTGCAGTAAAAGTGCTTGCCACGCTAACCAATGCTAGTGTTAAGGGTTTATATAAAGGTTCTACGGTTTTAGAATTTATACCTAAGGAGAGAAAATTTGGTTCATTTGAGTTCAATATAGGAACTGCAGGCAGTATTTCTTTGGTTCTTCAAGCATCATTACCTGTTATGCTACTTGCACCGGGAACCGTTAAGCTTAGAATTAGAGGAGGCACCGATGTTTCCTGGAGTCCCCCTATAGACTATATTAAAAATGTTTTAATTCCTGTACTTGAAAGAATGGGCGCTAAAGTTACGGTAAACGTCATAAGAAGAGGACATTATCCTAGAGGAGGAGGAATAGTTGAAGTCTATACAAGCCCTATTAAAAACCTAAAACCTATATCATGTGTTAACAGAGGAAGAATCATAGAAATCAAAGGCATTTCACATGCTGTTAGGCTACCTGAACATGTAGCTAGAAGGCAAGCGAGTGCTGCCAGGAAGCTTCTTGAAAAACATGGTTTTCGTAAAATAAACATCGACTTAGAATGGTATGAGCCTAGGAAGGATCCACACTTAGGCTCAGGAAGCGGGATAGTATTGTGGGCTATAACCGAACATAGCATTATAGGTGCCGATGCGCTTGGTGCGCCAAGAAAACCAGCTGAAATTGTTGGTAGAGAAGCAGCAGAGAAGCTTATTAAGGCTTTAAATACTGGAGCATGTTATGACAAGCATCTAGGCGATATGATCGTTCCGTTCTTAGCCATGGCTAATGGTGTTTCAACAATATCAGCCTCAGAGTTAACAATGCATGCTTTAACAAACATTGAGGTAGTTAAGAAGCTAGCAGAAGTAAGTATTGAAGTTGAAGGGAATCTAGGTGAACCATTTAAATTAACAGTTAAAGGGTTAGGCTTTAGCCCATAAAACTCTTCCTTCCTGACTGATTATCCTAGTTATCCTATGAAAAGGTACTACTTTTTCTCTTTCACCACATTTAACTATAATGTACCAGCCGCCAATAGATATTATGTCTTTAATATAGATTTTCTTAATAACTTCTCTACTGTTCTCTCTATGCTTATATTCAATAACATGTTCTCTACTATGTTTATATTTTGGATCCCACAATAATCTGTTTAGTGTTTCCCTGATTGCAGATTTCTTCATTTACAGAAGCACCATTTTTAGACAGTATCAGTCTTAGATTTTCGTATAAGTCCTTATACTTTTTTAGTACGTTATAAGCTTTCCTTAAGTTCACTATGCTTATACCGAACCTTTTAGCTACACCTGTAAAACTAGGTCTAATGCCCTTGTTTATTTCTGTATAAATAATGGTAGCTAAGGCTAGTTTTACTCTGTCCGTTCTTGAAGCTACTCTCGGATACTTTGTAAATTCCTTAAGTATTGTTTCAAATACCTTGTCACTGCTAAGCATTTCTTTTTTAATTTCCTCAGTTTTCTCGTTGACAATCATTTTAACCATTTTCACTTTGTAACCTTTATAAGCTAACATCATTGCTTCATCTTTTACTCTTAGGCCGGGTCTTAGCCGTGAATATTTTTTAACTAATTTTTCATAGTTACGATAAGCATGATTTATCCTTTTTATTTTAGTTTCATAGCTGTACAGTGTAGCGCTATGATTGTGCGAGCCGTTCTCCAGTACAGTAGACCGCTTAGGTAAAGGAGTATAATCGTATATTCTATCTAATACTATACCACAGTTAGAACAAACTATGTGACCTTCTGTAAAGCACCACACTAACTCATTACATTTACAGTAGGGGCATTCATTCACTAAATAGCACCGAGAGGTACGTCATAGTTAGGGTTTAAAAAGAAGACCGTATCTAATCTTCGTTCCCGGAGAGTATACCGAAACTATTCTCTGCTAAATTATAAATACTTCTAGTACGTGATTGGGTTTAGGAAGAGGTGCTAAGTTCAAGTGGCTAGAGGGTATTTTGGAGCTACAACAGTTGGTATAAAGTGTAGCAACGGTGTAGTTCTGGCTTCTGAAAGGAGGATGTCTTATGGAGGATACATTCTAAGTAAAAGAATTAAAAAGGTCTTTAAAATAACAGATAAATTAGCAGTAGCCTTTGCAGGCTTATTTGCAGATATGCAAGCTTTAGCTAGATTTCTAAAGGCTGAAGTTAAATTTTATGAATTAACAGCAAGTAAGCCTATGAATGTTAAATCTGTTGCAAAAATACTTTCAATAATTCTTTATAGCCAAAAGTATATGCCATATCTATCTGAAACCCTTGTAGGAGGAATAGATAACGAAGGTTCACATCTCTTCATATTGGATCCTTTAGGTTCAGTTATTGAAGATGTCTATGCTGCTATAGGTACTGGTGCACCCATAGCTATAGGTATTATTGAAAGCCTATATAAGAAGGAAATAGATCTTGACGACGGCAAAAAACTAGCATATCGTGCCGTAAAAGCTGCTATAGAGAGAGATGCAGCATCAGGCGATGGCATAGACTTAGTATCCATTTCAGAGAAAGGTATATTTGAAGAGTTTAAGCCATTAGCATAGATTTAGGGTATGTTTTTGTGGAAAGGCTTGACTTCAAGAAAGCCAGAGTAGTTCAGGAGGAGCTTTCAAAACGTGTAATAGTTGAAGATAAATTTATTTTCCCTCCTAAATTTATTGCCGGTTTAGATATATCGTATAAGAAAGGTAAAGCTGTAGCATGTTGTGTCATATTAGACTATGAAACGTTAAATGTTACTGAAGTACGTTTAGTTAAAGAAGAAGTAAGAATACCTTACGTTCCAACGTTTCTAGCATACCGTGAACTACCATACTACGTTTACCTATGTTATGATTTAAAAAATAGAAACGATATTGTAGTGTTTGTTGATGGGCATGGCTTAGCTCATCCGAGAAAAATGGGTATAGCTTGTCACCTAGGCGTTACGTTAAACATACCAACAGTAGGTGTAGCAAAAAAGATACTCGTAGGAAAGATAAAGACTATAGATAATAAAAAATACTTAGCCTTAAATGATGAAATAATAGTAGCAGTTATAATTGAAAGAGAGAAACATAGTCCAATATATGTTAGCCCCGGTCATAGAGTTAGTTTAAAAACAGCAGAAAAATTGGTACTAAGAACACTAACCAGCAAGTACAGATTACCTAAACCTATACAGTTAGCTCACTTTTATTCTAAAAAAGAAAGTAAGAGGATATAGGTTTGGCCTCGAAAAAGAAATGGTATGAAACTAAAGAAGAACTAGAAACACTAAAAATACTACTCACATTAGCTAAGCTAGGTGCTTTAAATAAACACGTAACATTATCAACAAGGAATCTTGCCAGGATACTAGGTTTTTCGCAACAATCTTCTTCACGTAAATTAAAGAAACTAGCAGAAGAAGGCTACATCTCACGTTCAGTTTCACCTAGAGGAGAAGAGGTAAGAATAACTAGAAAGGGATTAAGCTTAATAACTAAATACCATGAAGAACTAAGTAACCTACTTAAAACAGTAAGCCTAGGCACAGTAATGTTGAAGGGAATAGTAATTAGAGGTCTAGGTGAAGGCAGATATTACCTACTACTAAACGGATATGCGAATCAGATAAAGAAAAAGCTAGGCTTTAAACCATATCCTGGCACACTTAACTTAAAATTAAAAACCATGGATGATATAGTTAAGAAAGCAGAGCTTCTAAAAACACCTGGAATAATTATTGAAGGATTTAGTAATGGATTAAGAACCTATGGTCGCGTTAAAGCATTTAAGGCAAAGATAAATAATGTAAAAAATGTTGCAGTAATATTGCCGGAGAGAACAAGCCACGGTCTTGATGTTCTAGAAATTATAGCACCTTTCAACATTAGGAAGAAATTAAATCTCAAAGATGGCGATGAAATCACTGTTACTGTTTACTTACAATAGTTCTTAACAACGCTTTCTATGATTTTAGAGCTACTACAACATGGATACATGTTAAATTTTTCTTTTACACGTATTATAGCTATATTTTTTAGTCCTCTTTTCTTGAGTTCTCCCTTAAGTTGTTTTTCATCAACTTTTTGGTCAGGTCCAAGAACTATTATGTCAGGTTTTACTGTTTCCACTGTTTTTAAAATGTCATCTTTATCGCCTAATATTGCTTCATAAACTCCTTTAATGTTTGAAATAACGTAAAGCCTTTGTTTTTCATCAATTATAGGCCTTTTGCCCTTAAACTTGACAACATTTGAATTACGTGCTACAACAACATAGACTTTACCATACTTAGCTGCTTCTTTTATGAGAAATATGTGACCGGGATGTATAATGTCGAAGGTCCCTGCTAAAAACACTTTCTTTGGAACATGCTTACTAGGCCATGTAAAATCTATGAGCTTCATTAATTTTAAAGCATCTAGAATTCCTTCAGCATACGAGGAACATACAATACTGTCAATGTATGATTCCCTTTCAAAATAGTATTTTGCATCTTCAAAATATCTCTTAGCTTCATCTACAGCTTCAATAACCTTTTCATTTTTAAACGATATGTTTAATGTCCTGAATGCTTCCTTTAAATTCGCTATATACTTTAATGCTCTTTCCTTGATTTCAAACAAACTTCACACCTTAAACTAACTATTCAATGGAAAATCTTCTTAAAGCCTCCTCCTCTATGAAGTGAAGCTTGCCTGGAATTATTATGACGTGAGGCGGTTTACTAAAGTCCATGGTTACAAGTTTTCTAACAGGACCATATACGCATTTCTGGTTTTTTGAAGAAGCTCTAGCTATAACTAAGACTTTTTCGTTGTTTTTAATAACATTCTCTTTACGTTTAGCTTCAATGCTTAATAGTATTTTGAGTGCATCATTTGCAGTCATGAATACCCCTTTTTCAGCATCTAGATCGAGTAGTAAGAGTGTATGTAGTTCTCTCTCTTTGTTTTCTTTAATAACATTGTAGGGATACTCAAACGTAATGTTATCTTTAGGGTAAACCACGGTAGCTGTTTTACCGAATTTATAAGCCATTAAACCTGAGCAGCTTATAGCAACAGAGTATATTGAGATACCATGGACAATTCTTATTTCAATACCTCTCTTAACGGCTTCCAACAATAACACTATATGTGTTGTCGCAATGAAAGGATCCCCTATAACAGCGAAGGAAACATTCAGTCCCTTATCTAGTGCATCAAATATTATTTTTCCATTTTCTTCCTCAATCTCATGTCTAGTAATCTGCCTAATAGGCTTACCTAGGAGGGAACTTAGAGATTTAACAGTTATATCTTCACCAACACTGGTGTAGCTATCTAGAAACACTATGTCAGAGTCTTTCAGAACTTCTAATGCTTCTAATGTTAGATGTTTAAGTTTTAACCCCAAACCTACAAAAGCAAGCCAAACCATACTTTCACTCTGTACTGAAGATTATAATAAATGTTGATAGCCATGGTCTTATTAAGATTAACGTACGCGTACGTGGCCCATTATTATTTTTATGTGGCGGGCCCGCCGGGATTCGAACCCGGGACCTACGGGTTAAAAGCCCGCCGCTCTACCTGGCTGAGCTACGGGCCCAAAGTTCTTCGTAGCTACTTTACTTTAACCGATATGTTTAAACTTTTCTAATTACTAATTTGGAGGGGTGGAAAGCTTTATATCTTTCAATTTAGTGTGTGCTTTTCTGATACTGTATATCCAGTTTACTGTATCAGGTGTATGGTGTGGTACGTAAAGTTAAAATATTGGAACACGAATTAGTCCCTAAACATGAAGTATTATCTCCCGAAGAAGCATTAAAAGTGCTTAAGAAACTCGGTATTACACCAGATAAACTCCCGTGGATTAGAGCTTCAGATCCTGTTGCTAGAGCTATTAGAGCTAAACCTGGAGACATTGTTAAGATTACACGTAAAAGTCCGACAGCAGGAGAAACCGTGGTTTACAGATACGTTGTCCCGGGTTAGGTGATTAGAAAATGGGTTTAGAAAGTAAAAATATGATTAGTATTGAAGACCGTTGGGCAGTAATGAAGGCTTTCTTTGAAGAGAAAGGACTTGTAAGACAGCAGTTAGACTCATACAATGACTTTGTTGTTAATAAGCTTCAAGAAATAGTTGACGAACACGGAATACTTGAAACGGATATTCCAGGTTACTATATAAAATTCGGTAAAATAAAAATTGGAAAACCAACGGTTAGAGAAGCTGATGGTAGTAAAAAAGAAGTAACACCTATGGAATGTAGAAGAAGAAATCTAACATATGCTGCACCTATAAAGCTTACAGTAACACCTGTTGAAAACGGTATCGAGGATAATCCTATAGAAGTAATTATAGGAATGCTTCCAATAATGCTTAAGTCTGTTAAATGCGTTTTACATGGTCTTTCCGAAGAAGAACTAGTTAAACTGGGAGAAGACCCTTATGACCCTGGAGGATATTTTATAATTAACGGTTCTGAAAGAGTAATTGTTACTCAAGAAGATCTAGCAGTGAATAGAGTTTTAGTCGACGTTTCAACTACAGGAACAACTGTAACTCATATAGCTAAAGTTTTCTCAGCAACATCAGGATATAGGGTACCTGTGGTTCTTGAAAGATTAAAGGACGGTACATTAATGGTTTCTTTCTCAGCGGTACCGGGTAAGATACCGTTTGCAATAGTGATGAAAGCATTAGGTATGGAAACAGACAGAGACATAGTACTAGCTGTTTCAGTAGATCCGGAAATACAGAAAGAAGTCCTTCCATCGCTTGAACAAGCTGCAGCTATTAAAACAGCAGAAGATGCTTTAGACTTTATTGGAAGCAGAGTGGCGATAGGTCAAACACGTGAAAATCGTATTAAAAGAGCAGAGACTATAATTGATAAGTATTTTCTCCCACATCTCGGCTCAACACCTGAAGATAGGAAAAAGAAGGCATTTTATCTTGGACAAATGGCATGTAAGCTTATAGAGTTAGTTCTTGGCCGCAGAAAACCTGATGATAAAGACCACTACGCCAATAAGAGACTAAAACTTGCAGGAGACCTTTTAGCACAACTCTTTAGAGTAGCCTTTAGAACACTTCTCAGAGACTTAAAATATCAAATTGAAAGAACCCATGTTAGAGCAAGAAAAATGAACATACAAGCCCTTGTTAGACCCGATGTTGTAACTGAAAGATTGAAGCACGCATTAGCAACAGGAAACTGGGTTGGCGGTAAAACAGGTGTAAGCCAGCTTTTAGATAGAACAAATTACATATCAGCACTTAGCCATTTAAGAAGAGTGGTTTCACCGTTAAGTAGAAGTCAACCACATTTTGAAGCAAGAGATGTTCATGGAACACAATGGGGTAGAATATGTCCGTTTGAATCGCCGGAAGGACCTAACATTGGTCTAGTTAAAAACCTAGCTCTAATGACATATATTTCAGTTGGTGTTAATGAAAGAGATGTTGAAAATGTACTCTACAGGCTTGGTGTTACAAGAATAGAGGAAGCACATAAAATAGGGAACATGACAGGGGCTAAGGTTTTCTTAAACGGTAGGTTAATAGGTTTCACCAATGAACCTGAAAAGCTTGTTGAAACAATAAGAGCACTTAGAAGACAAGGAAAGCTAAGTCATGAAGTAAACATTGCACATTATAAAGACCAATATATTAATGAAATCTACGTAAATTGCGATTCAGGTAGAGTTAGAAGACCATTATTCGTTGTCGAAAATGGTCAATTACTTATTAAACCTGAACATGTGGAAAAAATTAGGAAGGGAGAATGGAAATTTGAGGATCTAGTGAAACATGGTTTAATAGAGTACCTCGATGCAGAGGAAGAAGAGAATGCATTGGTGGCATTAAACCCTGAAGATATAACTCCAGAATACACGCATATGGAGATTTGGCCTCCCGCAATCTTAGGTATAGCAGCTTCAACAATACCCTATCCTGAACATAATCAGTCACCAAGAAATACGTATCAGTCAGCTATGGTTAAACAGGCCTTAGGCCTTTATGCGGCGAATTATCAGATAAGATCGGATTCAAGATCTTACCTGCTTCATTATCCTCAGAGACCGCTAGTGCAAACAAGGACATTAGACGTTATAGGCTATAATAACAGACCTGCAGGGCAAAACATGGTCGTAGCTGTAATGTCGTTCACAGGCTATAATATAGAAGACGCTATAATATTAAGTAAGGCAGCCGTGGAAAGAGGTTTAGCAAGAGCAACATTCTTTAGATTATATGAAGCGGAAGAAGCAAAATACCCTGGAGGATGGGAGGATAGAATAGAGAAACCAGAACCCGTTGTCAGAGGCTATAGAGGAAAAGACGCTTATAGGAAACTAGGTCCTGATGGAATAGTAAATCCCGAAGAAGAAGTTTTCGGAGGAGAAGTATTAATAGGGAAGACAAGTCCGCCAAGGTTCTTGGAAGAGTATAGGGAATTAAGCCCTGAAATTTTGCGAAGAGAAACATCTGTAGCTATGAGGCATGGGGAAAAGGGAATAGTTGATTCAGTAATGATAACAGAAACTGTTGAAGGAAATAAGCTAATTAAGGTAAGAGTTAGAGACCTTAGAATACCGGAGTTAGGAGATAAATTTGCTTCAAGACACGGGCAGAAAGGCGTTGTAGGCTTACTTATACCTCAGGAGGATTTACCATTCACTGAAGATGGAATAACACCTGATTTAATAATTAATCCTCACGCGTTACCTTCAAGAATGACATTAGGACAAATGATAGAATCTATAGGAGGAAAAGTAGCTGCTTTAGAAGGAAGGTTTGTTGATGGAACACCATTTTACGGTGAAAAACCGTACAGACTAGAAATAGAGCTTCTAAGAACAGGATATAGAGCGGACGGAACAGAAACTATGTACGATGGCAGAACAGGCGAGATATTGAAAACACCGATATTTATAGGCATAGTTTACTATCAAAGATTATACCATATGGTAGCAGATAAAATACATGCAAGAGCAAGAGGGCCTGTACAAATACTTACAAGGCAACCAACAGAGGGAAGAGCAAGGGAAGGAGGATTAAGATTCGGTGAAATGGAAAGAGACTGCCTTGTAGGTCATGGAGCAGCTGTTCTTCTAAAAGAACGTTTACTTGACAGTTCAGATAAAACAATAGTATATATTTGTGAAAACTGTGGCATGATAGGGTACTATGTAAGAGATAGGTTCATATGTCCTCTTTGTGGTGAAAAAGGAAAACTACATCCTGTTGAAATGTCATATGCGTTTAAGCTTCTACTTCAAGAATTAATGGCTATGTGTCTTTATCCAAGACTTATTTTAACAGATATATTTGAGAGAAAGAGGTGAGGTAAACTATGGTTGAAGCTCCTAAAAGAATTAAGGCAATAAAATTTGGCTTACTTTCTCCCGACATTATAAGGAAAATGTCTGTAACTGCTATAGTAACAGCCGACACCTACGATGAAGACGGTGCACCTATAGACGGAGGGTTAATGGATAAAAAGCTTGGTTCAATAGAGCCGGGTCAAAGATGTCCTGTTTGCGGAAACACTATGGGAGAGTGTCCAGGGCACTTTGGTCATTTGGAATTAGCCAGACCGGTTATCCATGTAGGCTTCGTTAAGCTAATTCATAGCCTACTTAAGGCCACGTGCCATAATTGTGGCAGAGTACTTATACCGCAAAAAGATATTGAAAGATATTTAAGATTACTTAAGAAATTACAAGCAAAATGGCCTGCATTAGCCAGAAGGCTGAATGAAGATTTATTGAAGAAAGCATTAAAAACTACTACATGCCCTCATTGCAAAGCTAAACAATATAAGATAAAACTTGAAAAACCGACAACATTCTATGAGGAAAGAAAAGAGGGTGTAAGGAAACTAACACCTATAGAAGTAAGGGAACGTTTAGAAAAAATACCTGATGCTGATGTGAAACTTTTAGGTCTGGATCCTGAAGGTGCTAGACCTGAGTGGATGGTTTGCACTGTTTTACCCATACCACCAGTTACCGTTAGGCCATCAATATTTCTCGAATCAGGTATTAGAGCAGAAGACGACTTAACCCATAAATTAGCTGACATTGTAAGAATCAATGAAAGATTAAGAGAAAATATTGAGGCAGGAGCTCCCGAATTAATAATAGAAGACCTATGGGATCTATTACAGTATCACGTAACAACATATTTTGATAATGAAGTGCCCGGAATACCTCCCGCAAAGCATAGGTCAGGGAGACCATTACGAACTCTTGCGCAAAGACTTAAGGGTAAGGAAGGTAGGTTTAGAGGACATCTCTCAGGAAAGAGAGTGGATTTCTCAGCTAGAACAGTAATTTCCCCCGATCCTAACATAAGCATAAATGAAGTAGGAGTACCAGTAGAAGTAGCAAAAATACTTACAGTACCTGAAAAAGTAACCCCTTGGAACATGGAAGAGTTACGTAAACTTATTCTAAATGGTCCATACAAATGGCCTGGGGCAAACTACATAATAAGACCTGACGGTAGAAGAATAGATTTAAGATTTGTAAAAGACCGTAAAGCATTAGCTGAAACAATAACTGTAGGCTACACTGTTGAAAGACACTTAAGAGATGGTGATATTGTTCTATTCAATAGGCAACCATCACTGCATAGAATGTCCATTATGGCTCATAGGGTTAAAGTTCTTCCAGGTAAAACGTTTAGGTTAAACCTTGCAGTATGTCCACCATACAATGCTGACTTCGATGGAGACGAGATGAATCTCCATGTGCCGCAGAGTATTGAGGCAAGAGGTGAAGCAAGAACATTAATGCTTGTTCAAACACAAATTCTTTCACCAAGATATGGCGGACCAATAATAGGAGCCTTACAAGACTACATTTCTGGAGCTTACTTGCTTACACTTAAATCAACTCTACTAACTAAGGAGGAAGCAGCTGAGCTTCTAACAATAGGCAAATATGAGGGAGAAATACCGGGGCCAGCAATACTTTCACCAAAAGAGTATTGGACAGGTAAACAGATTTTCAGCCTATTCTTACCTAAGGACTTCTCATTTATAAATAAAACAAGCACTTGCATTAAATGTGAAACCTGTTTCTATGAAACATGCCCTTACGACGCATGCTTAGTTATAGTAAAAGGGCAATTAGTAACAGGTGTTTTAGATAAGAAAGCTATTGGAGCCCAGGTAACTGAAAGCATGCTACACAGACTTATCAAAGAATATGGAGAAGACTATGCTAGAAAGTTCTTAGATAACGTATTTAGAGTTTTCTTAAGATATATAGAGAAACACGGCTTTACCATGAAACTTGACGACGTAATAGTTCCCGAGGAAGCAATTAAAGAAGTTGAAAACATACTTAAGGAAGCAGAAAGAAGAGTTTACGAACTTATCGACGAATTCAAGAAAGGAGAACTTGAACCAATACCTGGAAGAACTCTTGAAGAAACATTAGAACTTAGAATAATGGAGGTGCTTGCAGATGCAAGGGACAAAGCAGGAGAAATTGCTGCAAAGTATTTGAAAAGAACAAACCATGCATATGTAATGGCAATGACAGGTGCCCGCGGAAACATACTAAACTTAACTCAAATGTCAGCAACATTAGGCCAACAGTCTGTTAGAGGACAAAGAATAGTGCGAGGATACACTAAGAGAACGCTACCACACTTCAAAGCTGAAGACCTAGGCCCAGCACCTAAAGGGTTTGTATATGGAAGTTTTAGTAGAGGTCTATCACCAGTAGAAATGTTCTTCCATGCAGCAGGGGGAAGAGAGGGATTAGTAGACACAGCAGTTAGAACATCACAAAGCGGATATATGCAGAGAAGACTTATAAATGCGCTTCAAGACTTAAAAGTCGAATACGATGGAACAGTAAGGCTACCAGAAGGACACATAGTACAGTTCAGATACGGAGAAGACGGGGCTGATCCTTCAAGAACAGACCATGGAAAAGTAGTTAACATAGACAGAATAATTCAGAAAATACTAAGCTCAGAGGTGTAGACACTATGGCTTCGCAAAAACTTTTAGAAAAGAAAATAAAGAAAATAGAAAAATTGCTTCCTAAATCCATAATAAATGAACTTTTAGCTAAGCTAAAAGACCTTGATATATCTGAAGATAAGCTAGACAAAATAATCAAGGAAGTAGTTAAGGAATACAGATACGTAGAAGTAGACCCCGGCGAAGCTGTGGGAACAGTAGCAGCACAGTCTATAGGTGAACCTAGCACTCAAATGACATTAAGAACATTCCACTATGCTGGTGTTAGGGAACTAAACGTAACTTTAGGCTTACCTAGATTAATCGAAATAGTTGATGCTAGAAGAGAACCCTCTACACCAATAATGACAGTTTACCTTGATGAAGAACACAGATACGACAAGACTAAGGCAATTGAAATAGCTAGAAAAATAGAATATACAACAATAGAAAACGTTGCCAAAACTATAGATGTAGACCTGTTAACAAGTTCAATAATAATAGTTTTAGATAAAGAAATGATGAAGGATAAAGGAGTGACGTTAGAACAAATAATTAAAGCCCTTGAAAGGTTGAAAATAGGTAAAATCACAATCGAAGAAGAACAGATAAGAATAAGTATACCTCAACAAGAAGCTGAAGGCATAGTAAAAATAAGTAAATTAAATAAATTAAGAGAAAAAGTAACTAACGCTAGAATAAAGGGTTTAAAGGGGGTAAAAAGAGCCATAGTGCAGAAGAAAGGTAATGAGTACGTTATTATAACAGATGGTTCGAACTTTTCAAATGTTCTTTCAATAAAAGGCGTAGATCATAGGAGAACGATAACAAACGATATTCATGAAATAGAAAAAGTGTTAGGAATAGAAGCAGCAAGAATAGCAATAGTTAATGAAATAATGAAAGTGCTAGAGGACCAAGGTTTGGATGTAGATATTAGGCATATTCTTCTAATAGCAGATATGATGACAAGAACTGGAAGAGTAAGACAAGTAGGTAGGCATGGTGTTAGCGGTGAAAAACCAAGCGTACTAGCTCGTGCAGCATTCGAAGTAACAGTAAAGCATTTACTTGAAGGAGCAGCTAGAGGCGAAATAGATGAGCTTAAAGGCATAACAGAAAATGTTATCGTAGGCCAAATTATACCTTTAGGTACAGGTATTGTAGAATTATATATGAAGCCATCGTTTAGCAAGAAGTCAGAGTCTAAATAAATATTTAGGTGATTTCGTTATGTCTCTTTCTTTTGAATCAGAATTGAGAATGGCTATAAAAACAGGTAAGGTCAGATTTGGATCTAAAGAAGCAATAAAAGCAGCTAAACTAGGTAAGGCAAAGTTAATAGTTATAGCTGAAAATGCTCCCAAAGAATTAAAAGACGATATAATTTATTATTCAAAACTTTCTAAAATCCCTACTTACATATATAAAGGCACATCTGTAGATCTTGGCACCTTATGCGGCAAACCCTTCATGGTAGCAGCAGTAATAATTTATGATGAAGGAGAATCTAGAATATTAGAGTTTGTTGAAAGCGGTGGATAACGTGCCCGAAATAAAACTTACCGCAGAAGAGATGAGATACATAGCCTTGTTTCAAGACTTAACACGTGCAACTGTAAGAGATTGTATAATAGATAATGATGAGAATAGAATAATATTCTTAGTTAAACCCGGCGATATGGGATTAGCCATAGGAAGGAACGGTATAAACATCAAAAGGTTAAAGAAGCTTTTAGGGAGAAACATAGAGGTTGTAGAGCATGCAGACACTATCGAAGAACTAGCTAAAAACGCCCTAGCTCCAGCAAGGGTACTCAACGTTAAAGTTTTCCAAACACCTTCAGGAAAGAAAAAAGTTATAGTTACTGTAAATCCTCAAGATAAAGGAATAGCCATAGGCAAAGCCGGAAGAAATGTAGCAAGAGCACGAATGATTCTTAAAAGATACTTCGATATAGACTCAGTAATTGTAACATAGAATATGCTAAAATTTAAAAACCCCAGAATATTACTAAAGTTAAGGGTGGTAAGTAAAGGTGCCTGGAAAGAAGTCTCCATATGGTCTCTTTTCAGCTAGGAAGCTAAGGAAGAAGAGATTAAAATTTAGATGGAGCCAAAGAGAGTTTAAGGTACGTATGCTTAGAATAAAAGAACGTTTTGACCCATTAGAAGGAGCACCTATGGCTAGAGGTATAGTGCTAGAGAAAGTGGGTGTAGAATCTAGACAGCCGAACTCAGCTGTTAGAAAATGCGTTAGAGTGCAGCTTATAAAGAACGGGAAAATAGTTACAGCGTTTTGCCCCGGTGATGGTGCTTTAAACTTCATAGATGAGCACGATGAAGTAGTAATTGCAGGAATAGGTGGTACAAGAGGAAGGTCTATGGGCGACCTACCTGGTGTTAGATACAAGGTAATTGCAGTAAATGGTGTTTCATTAGACGCATTACTAAAAGGTAAAAAACAAAAGCCAATAAGATAAAAACCTTACCTATGTCTACGTGTTATTTCTTCTTGATGTTTAATTAGTTCATCTGCTACGTAGATTTCACTACCAACTATAAGTGCTAAATATATTGCATGACTTGGTATCATTCTTTTCTTGATAATTGCCCCGTTAACACTAATTTCCATGGTGGCAGTATATAGCATTGTTTCCTTATTTAAATAATCTACGTAAACCGCTCTAACTCTTCCTTTAAGTGCATCCTTAAATTCACTTGTTATCATAGGTAATATGTCAAATAAGCTCTCTCTATCAACATCATAATCTTCTCCCTGTACTCTATTTATTGCGATAACTACTTCGTAAGGAACATAGTATAGATTAAATTGTCGCCCGTCTTCTAAATGGCAGGAAATAACGGGCGTATAAGGTGGTGTAGGTAAAAGAAATGCTTCGATCTTAACTACCTTTACCATTCTATTCACTATATTCACCTTAAACCACACATACTTTATCTATCCACGTTAAACATATAAACTTGTAAGTATTATTAGCTGATACGAATACTCCCATATTAGGGTTACGCTATGCCGAGAAAAGCAGTAGTAAAGACAAAGGAAATAAAACTGTTTGGAAAATGGAGTTTCGAAGGAGTAAACATTAGAGATCCTAGCTTAAAGAAGTACATTTGTCTTAAACCCGTATGGCTACCACATACCGGAGGAAGACATGAACATCGAAGATTTGGGAAATCGGAAATACCGATAGTTGAACGTCTGGTAAACCACTTAATGAAGCCGGGTAGGAATGCTGGTAAGAAACATTTAGCTTACAACATTGTAAAGGTAGCTTTTGATATAATATACTATAAAACCGGTGAGAACCCATTACAGGTTCTCGTAAGAGCAATCGAAAATGCTGCACCAAGAGAGGAAACAACAAGAATAGTATATGGTGGCATAGTGTACTTTGTAGCAGTTGACGTAGCTCCTCAGAGAAGGGTTGACCTAGCATTAAGACATATAGCCGAAGGAGCTAGAAGATGCGCATTTAACAATCCCAAACCTATAGAGGAATGCTTAGCGGATGAAATAATTTTAGCGTCCAGATATGATATGAAAAGCTATGCTATATCTAAGAAAGAGGAAACAGAGAGAATAGCTCTAAGTGCGAGGTGAAGTGGATTTTACGAAAACCTTATATTTACGACTTTTAGTTCATACCACACGGACTCCTCTAAATAGGTGAATATGCTACGAGGTGTGAGTTAAGTGTCTAAAGAAACAAAACCTCATCTAAACTTAGTAGTAATAGGTCATGTAGATCACGGTAAAAGCACGTTAACAGGGCACTTACTATTTAGAGCAGGGTTCATTGACGAAAAGAAGCTAAGGGAAATAGAGGAAGAAGCTAAGAAGAGAGGACAGGAGTCATTTAAGTTTGCATGGCTGCTAGACAAGCTTAAGGAGGAAAGAGAAAGAGGATTAACAATAGATCTATCATTTATGAGGTTTGAAACGAAAAAATACTACTTTACAATAATCGATGCACCAGGCCATAGAGACTTCGTAAAGAACATGATTACAGGTGCTTCACAAGCAGATGCAGCATTACTAGTAGTTTCAGCTAAAAAAGGAGAGTACGAAGCGGGAATGAGCCCTGAAGGACAAACAAGAGAACACATAATACTAGCTAAAACCATGGGCATCGACCAGGTCATAGTGGCAGTAAATAAAATGGATGATGTAACGGTAAATTGGAGCAAGGAAAGATTTGAGCAAATAAAATCCGAAGTTTCAAAGTTCATGAGAGGTTTCGGATTTAAAGTAGAGAAAATACCGTTCATACCGGTATCAGCATGGACGGGAGATAATGTTATGGAGTCAAGCCCGAACATGCCATGGTATAAGGGACCAACGTTAATAGAAGCTTTCGACTTGTTAGAAGTACCACCTAAACCAATAGATAAGCCATTAAGAATACCAATACAGGATGTATATGTCATTACAGGTGTTGGAACAGTACCTGTAGGCAGAGTTGAAACAGGTGTTCTTAAGGTAGGAGATAAAGTAGTATTTATGCCCGCTGGTAAAGTTGGAGAAGTACGTTCAATAGAGATGCACCATGTAAGAATACCAAAGGCATTACCAGGAGATAACATAGGATTCAATGTAAGAGGTGTTTCTAGAAAAGACATTAGAAGAGGACATGTAGTAGGACATTTAACTAAGCCACCAACAGTAGCTAGAAGCTTTAGAGCAAGAGTCATTATACTATGGCATCCAACAGCAATAGCTGCAGGATACTGCCCAGTTATTCACGCTCATACAGCAAGTGTTTCATGTAGGCTAAAAGAAATTGTAGCAAAAATTGATCCAAGAACAGGTAAGGTAATAGAACGTCAGCCAAAAATGCTTAAGAAAGGAGAAGCAGCTGTAGTAGTTTTTGAACCCATAAAACCAATGGTCATAGAAAAGTTTAAGGAAATACCACAGCTAGGAAGATTCGCGATAAGAGACATGGGCAGAACCATAGGAGTAGGTGTAGTAGAGGATCTAGAGCCCGTTAAAGTGGAAATAAAAGCGAAGTAGAAACGGTAAACTTAAACTTTTTCTCTTAAACAAATATATTTCAGTAAGGTGACTATTATTGGTTTCAAAAGCAAGAATAAGACTTTGGAGTACAAACGTTCAAAATCTAAACTATGTATGTGAACAAATAAAAGAAATAGCTAAAAAAACAGGAGTAAAAATGAGGGGCCCAATACCATTGCCAACAAAAAGACTAGTAGTTCCTGTAAGAAAATCTCCATGTGGTGAAGGAAGTAAAACATGGGACAAATGGGAAATGAGAATACATAAGAGAATAATAGATATAGCAGCAGATGAAAGAGTAATGAGACACATAATGAGAGTAAGAGTGCCGGAAGACGTGTATGTAGAAATAGAACTTATATAACCCATATCAGGCCGAGCACAGAAGCCTATTTTAAAAATAAGAATTTTTAGGTCAAAGAGTTTAACTTAAATAATTAAACGCTAAACTTGATTTCTAGATATAAAAACGCCGGGGTGCCCGAGTGGACTAAGGGGCTGGCCTTGAGAGCCAGTGGGGCATGGTCCCCGCGCGGGTTCAAATCCCGCCCCCGGCGCCAAAAACTCATTACTTCCTGAAGATGTTAAAAAGCATCTTAATAGTTACATGACGCTTGCATTCCTAAACCGTCCTCCAGAAGACTAGAGAGAACTGATAAAGCAGTTCTAGCAAGTGTAGATACACTTGGCGTTACCAGTAGAGTAGGCAATAACGTATTCTTCATTAGAAAATATAGCAAATAGAAGTATAAGAGAACATCTTAACCACGCTGTTTTCTGGAGATCGAATAGAATAACACTATTTCAAATTATAAGTTAGCGTGGTAACATGTAAGCTTATTAGTATTATGTACCACAGTATTCACGTTGGTATATAATGTTAAGTATGAAGGAAATTAAAGTTAAGGGGTCAATAACAGATTATGTAAGTTTTTATAATGAAATTCTAAAAAACATTGATGACGAAGCTATTAAAGTAATTACTAAGAAATTTATTGAATCAAGAAAAGTTTCTCCTTCGGTTGAAAGAAGGTTAAAGGAGAAAAACCTATTCAGAATAATAGCCC
>Ga0190367_1000526_pt1 | contig 27595 bp, 38 predicted proteins | sample 4872181011_MG_FD_171838 | JGI IMG/M metagenome (GOLD analysis project Ga0190367, IMG submission 171838) | Hydrothermal vent microbial mat bacterial communities from Southern Trench, Guaymas Basin, Mexico - 4872-18-10-11_MG | ecosystem: Environmental > Aquatic > Marine > Hydrothermal vents >...
TCATGGTTGTACCGACTGAATATCTACAGACTGTAAAGTTCTCTAAGGCCGCTGCATTGATCGAGGGAGCTACGCTTCTCGTCGCACCATATACTGGCGGTGAAGCCGCTTATGTATGGATCAGTAGCTTCTATGCGATGTGGCTAGAGCTATATGCATTTACGATCGAGATCCTAGTAATTAGATTCTTCTGGATGGCTTTATCAGATGTATTGAGCAAGTCCCCACCACTCCAGGCTGCATTAGCGAATAAGTATGTGGGTGCATTCATCGTATTGGTAGTAGGGTTTATATTTGCATATAGTGGCGCATGGATTAATCTATGGCTACTATTCGGTGGTTCAAACCAGCTCCTAGCCGGGTTAGCGCTGACACTTACTACAGTATATCTTGCTAAGGTTAAGAGGCCTACAGTATATACATTAATTCCAGCGTTATTCATGGTTATAACGTGTGAAGCTGCATTGTTGTATGAGGGGGCTAAATTCTTCTATGCAGTATTTGTACTAGGTAAGCCCATTGCAAAGGGCGCTGTAGCTGGTATGCCTGCTGTGGCGAGTGCATTAAATATAATATTTGGTCTAGTGGGTTGGATATTGTTTGTATTAGGAGCTATAGTCGCATACGATGGGTTCAAGGCTTATTTCAAGGCTAAGACAGCCTAAAATCCCGAGAAACCCTTTTTACCAAAATTTTTTAATTGATATCTAGTTCTAAGATTATTTTGAAGATATATTTTAATAAAGTTAATAATCTACGCATTGATTGCTCTTGATAGGTGTATATAAAATGAGTATATTCGATGAGTTTGATGAGATAATTAATAAGATGAAGAGGGCTGGTGGAGGGGCTTCCGGATACTCTATATCAGTTGTATATGGTCCAGATGGAAAACCTATCGTAAACGTCGAGACTTATGGAGATGTTAATAAGGAGGAGTTGAGGAGGGAGATAGAGAGGATGTATCCAGGTGCGGAGATCAGGGGGTTGGATAAGGAGCCTTTGATAAGGGAGGATGTGGAGGTAGATAGAAGGGCTGAGAGGAGGAAGCCTCTTATATGGGAGGATGACTCGGAGGAAGAAACTAAATAGTATTACTATTCCTTAAATACTACTTTAAACCTAGGTTCAACCTCTCTAATCCTTAGGAAAGCCCTGTCTCTGGTTACTAGGGCTTCATCCCTATTGATGCATACAGCGGATATAAGTAGATCTCCAACACTCACTGGAATCCCTTTACTTCTTAGTAATACCTGAAGAGTATAGGCTAGGATCTGGTCATCCTCATTTATAAAATATATCTTCCCCCTAAACTTTTCATAATCCTTAATTGGGGGGTACTCAATTAATGTGATAATTGTAATATCATCTATAATCTCATCATTATTATTCATCATATCAATTATAACTGATGTATCTAGAATCATCTCCTTTCTAAATCATTCAATAAACGTCTCCTCAATCCTTCTCTCTCCTTAATCGCCTCGAGAAACTCCTTCTCCCTCCTATAACTAAATCTCTCCACAGCAATTTCTTTATTCATGACCTTTAGAAGCATATTAAACTCAATCCTTGTTAAGCCCTCTCTCATAGCCTTAAGACTTAATATCTTCTCAATTATCGCTCTTCTAGCCACCTCAGACCAGTTGATCTCATTATATTTCTTCATAAGTAAATAGATTTCCTTAGGTATACTAAGTGTAATATGTGTCATATTTAAGAATATATAATTTACATAATATAAATATTATCTCTATAGTATAATTCCCATAATCCAAATTTACAATATTCTTAGGATTTTAATGTTCTATACTACCCTCTAGCTCAAGTAACCTCCTCTTAACCCGTATTCCAAGGGGGTGGAACCCCGTCAACGTACCTTTACTCGTTACTAGCCTATGGCATGGAATTAGTATCTGGAATGGATTCTTGAGTAATGCAGTCAATACCTTAGTGTATCTTACACCCGCTCTCCTAGCCAATTCACTATATGTGATAGTCTCACCCCTCCTAACTTCAAGAAGCTTTAGATATATATTCATATCCCTATAGCCTACGTTAGGCATCTTAAATACCATACCCTCTAATACAGTTTTATCGAGTTGATTCTTAAGCCAATCCTCATAAACTCTAGATTGAGTTATATCACCCTCCAAGCCATGGTACTCGATAATTTTATTCAGATGAGCTAGAGCCTTATTAGGTTCATAATGCCATCCATATGCCAGTATAACATCATTTGAAACTAGGAAGTAGACATGTACTTTAAATCCATATAGATCCAGCATTGCAACCAATAAATAATTAACTCTAATCCCCTTATCTAGATGAATATTCTACGGCGATGGTTAGAGCGAATCGCACTGACTAGTGATGATGCTCAGCCGAGATGAACCTACTCCTCCACACTAGGCTTATTCGGTATCAAACATATAAACTCAAGGTCTGAGTCGCCAATATTCCAGTATTCATGCTCTGCATTAGGGGGTATGAATATATAATATCCGGCCTCGACATCATGGTACTCATTATCTATCCTAACCCGGCACTTACCCCTCAATATAAATATCTCATGCTCCCAAGGATGCTTATGAGCCTTGATATATCCTCCCTTCTCAACCTTAAATAACCTCATAGCGAATGTAGGGGCTCCATCATCCTCGGTAATAAGCCACCTCACATAAGTCTTCACAGCCATATCCTCAGAAACCTTCTCAAGCTTAACATCAGTATACCTACCAACCTTCCCGGGCATGAAACCACCATACAATATATCCTTATATAATTATATTAGATTATGCTATATACACTCCTCTAAATACATATGATGCATTATATTTAGGGGGGTCTTATGCTAGGTAAGAATCCTATCGAAGTATATGGCATGAAACTTGATAAATCAGGCGTCACGCAGGCCCTGAGACTAGCTATTATAGCGGAGTTAGATGCGATAAACCTATATGTACAGCTGGCTGAATCCATAGGAGACGAGAAGATTAAGAAGATATTCCTCGATATAGCTAGGGAGGAGAAGACCCACGTAGGAGAGTTCCTTGCATTACTTAAGATGCTTGACGAAGAGCAAGTTAAAGAACTTGAAGAAGGATATAAGGAAGTAAAGGAATTGATGGAAGACTAAAATCGCCTAATCCCTTATTTTTTATAAAATTTAAAAGGTTAATTGCTATATAAGCCAGTTTTTGTGCCCGCCCTCAGGCTCCAACCCTCATAGAATGAAGACATCATTCTCAGGCGGCGTCGCGGAGGCGGGCCATATAAATATTTTGAATCAGAATATTTAACTAAATATAGACTATAATCTACTTAATTACCTTCGTCTCAACCCACCCAAGGCCAGCTGTCCTACCTACGCCGATGTTAGAGTATTCAGCATATTTCAAAAGCATATGAATATATCTACGCATATCCTTAGGACCATCTAGACTATAGTATACCTTCCCTATAAACCCGATATATTTCTCATCCTCAGATAATTTGATAGCTCTGGACCTTATACCATCTGGAAACTTAGTAATGATTATATTATCATTCTCGATATACTCTCTAATATCATCATAGGGAACATCATCCAAACCACTAAACTTTCTGAACATTCTAAGTAAATTTTTAAATATCAAATTAGGATATGGAAGCGGAATATATATACCCTTCTTTCTAGTCTTTAGTTTAATTCTAGGTTTATATATTCCTTCAACTTTGATTAGTGATATATATGTGGATGGAGATCTCACTGAAGTAGGAGTGAGAAAATTAATCATGAACTCGTTGATAGGTTTAGATGACTTAACCAATTCATAATATGATAATACCGATATATTCGATATATTAATTCTGTAATTTTTTATATCAAGCACAGCCTCCTTATTGAAGAAAGATAGCTTATTGACAACAAATATAGGATCGACGATATTTAAGAGCCTAACCTGAAACATGCCGCTCGAAACCCTAGATCTATATCCAAATATATTGACGCCTTCTCCCACGCGAGTATATATAGGAGTGACGCTGAAAGGTCTTAAACCCCCTACTTTATGAAGATCGACTCCATAGACCATTTTAAGTACGTCTCTATATAGAAAAGTTCTGATAGCAAACCCAGAGAATCGATGAAAATATGATCCCTTAGACGCTTCATCTGGGACCGATTCGAATGAAACATTTAAGATAAATCTTTTATACATATACAATATCAATAATACTATAGATCACAAATATCTTATGACAATTTATTAAAGATTCTATCTGAAAGCTGTTAGTCATTGTTTTAAGCATTATTATATAGTATTTTAAATAGTTAAGGTATAGGCCGACTCTCTAGGCCATTTAAAAAGCGATTTATCCCCGATATAGGGTTAATGCGTTTATCTCCTTTCTCTAATTCATACTTAATCTTCAGATTTACCATATTTATTAGCAACTCCCCATTCACATATCCTCTTAGGAGATAGTAGATAAATTTATCTATTAGACCGCTGGAAATTTCCCTATAATCTTTATGATTAATATACAATGATGAAATGAACCGGGGTAGGAAATATGAATTATCTTTACCTGAGAGATAATCTTCGTACCAGCGTATAATAAAGTCTTTAAAGCGCGGAATGATATACATCTCCTTCTTCTGTCTATGAATATTAAATATTACTAAAGTAACATCATCGTTTATTCCATTTTCTGATAATACCCATGGTAGACCCATTTCTATAATCTTTTCTTTCATATCCGATAACCTCTTCTGTGATTTAAACCATACAACAAAATATGATATTACTGAGAACGCTATACTAAACTTTGTAGCGGGTAATCTTATTTTCAACTCGCTAAACAATTTCCTTAAATTAATTCCACCTAATTTTCCTTCAGCAGGTAAGATAAATAATTCTTCATTGATTAAATGATCACGGAAACTCTCTAGTAAAGAGAGATCGATATTATCTAGGTTTATGACGTAATTTCTAAAATATAATCCAGTTAATAATAGAAATAGAAATCTATATATCTCATTCTCTTCAGGCATTTTTTCATTTTTAAACCAGAAATTGGGTGCCTGTTCTGGAGTAATGATAGTTGGAACAATGGAAGCAGTATATCTCCTTTTCTTTATAGAAGACTCTTCGACGATATATTTTATTACATTTTCAGCTTCAATCTCGAAAGCGGCTTTATTCCTAACTTCCGCTATATAACCATGTCTATATTGACCGGTTAACCGATCTAAAATATAACTTGCATATCTTCTATTCCGTTCCTTACTTAGAAAATCCATTAACGCAAGCTTATAATCCACTAGCTAGCCACCTCCATATCTATAAAACCATAATTTCTATCATAAATCATACCTTTGAAATAGATAACGGGGTATGAAGAATCATATGTTTGCCGACCCTTCCACCACATAGGTACGGGTATCATTATATTTTTAATTTCTGCCATTAAACGTAGTTTTCTACTATAATCTAACTCTTGAAATTGAGTTGTAATTAAACTTTCCACATAAGACTTCAACTCGGAGTCTAAAATGCAGCCAGGATCTGGGACGACTAAATTTGTAAAAGCCTCTCTATAGCTAAGTACTCTATAAATAGATCTCTGATTAACATCAAGGGAATACACAAAGTCTAATAAATCCTCAAAAGCATCTAGATCAATCTTCCTCCCAGCCTCATCCATAATTTTGTTTAAGACTTCAAAATTATATTCTTGGTCAAAGGCTTCGAGAAGTTGTCCTTCATTTCTTAAATTTTCGTCTTCAAAATCTGCTAATACCCTTTTTGTTATCTCAATATCCCTCGGTTCATAGGGATAATAGTGGGAATCACTTATCTCCGGATCATATATATAGGTGTTTATTTCATGCGTAAATTTACCATATCGATTAACTCTACCAAATCTCTGGATCATCGATGATAGAGGTGATAACTCTGTAAATAGCATATCATAAGAAATATCTAAAGAGACTTCACTTACCTGTGTCGAGACCAGTACGTGGGGGAGATGTATATTCCTTTCTATATCCTCTTCCTTCCTCCTTCTATCCATATACATAAACCTAGAATGAAGGATAATTAACTTATCTGGAGACAGATATTCTTCAATTACCTTTGCTAACTTAATCGCTCTTTTAACAGTATTTAAGATTATAAGGACTCTTCTACCTTTTTCAACATTATTAATTATTGAATCGACGTCTTTTTCGATAGAACTATCGGAATATATAAACTTTATCCTTCTCAACTTATAATACTCACTAGAATAGTCTAAAAATGATTTCTGATCTAAGTTGAGTCTATCCGATATATATTGGTATAGAGCATTGGGCAATGTTGCAGACATAAATAATGCTTTCAGCCGATATATCTGTCTAAACTTCCTTAAAAAATATAGTAATAAATATAGCATCACCGGATTAAGTAGATGTATTTCATCAAATATTAAACCAGCGCCTCTAAACATAGCCCGCTTAGTATGATATTTCCCATACTGTAAAAACGATAGGATAAATTGGTCAACTGTAGTTATCACATATGGGGATAAAAAGTTCCTGATAAAAAATAATTCATTTAATTTGTCGATCTCCTCAGCTAACTCCGCTTCATATAGATAGAAATATCTGCTTACATCAGTAGATAAGCTATCCTTTAGTCTATTATAGAATTTGTTAATTGCCGTGATAGTTGGGAGAAGAAAGAATACCTTTTTAACTGGTTTATTAACGAAGAATAGTAATGATGCTGTCGTCTTTCCCCATCCAGTATAAGCTTTAAGAACACCAAATTCCCCAAGTTCCCTCAATTTTAACTGCTGTTCCCACCTATCACTAATTACCCTTCCTCCCACGATATTTTTCACAAGCTTTTCATTTACAACAGGATTCTTAGGATAATATGATATGTCACTTGCTGAGACGATATCAGCGATTTTAAAAAGCCCGAATGTATCCACTAAATTTATTTTTTCTACGAATGTAAGCCTCTTAAAAATCTCTTTCGCTGAATCGATGATGAATCTATATTCGATTATAGGTGAAGTATCAGTTAACCTTGAATGATGCTTCAAAATAAAATACCATAGTACGTACGTTAACTCCTTCCTAGGCTCAAAAACTTTCCTGTTTGGAGCATAGGATAATTCAATCTCCTCACTACCTTCTTCCTTATATATAATTTGTGCCGAGCTTATAAGCCACTTGATAGATAGAAGGGAGTGAGACGGGTTATACCTCCCTTTATTAATATTCCAAGATTTATGGAGCTTCCCATAGTCATGAAACTCTGCAAGATACTCTGCAATATCATAGTAGTGTTTAGGGATATCTTCGTAGAACTTAAAAAAATGATTCATTATATTTTTGATCTCTGCTATATGATTAATCAATGGTTTGTTATTATGCGAGTATTTTTCATAAATACTATCCCACTCACTATAGTCGCTAACCCTTGACATATTTAAACATCTCTAGTGGGTAAATCGCGATACCAGTATCTCCTGCGACTTCAACCGGCTTCTTTAATTTAACTGCTCCCTTTATAATAAAGTAGAAATTGGGGTTTTCTGAGTATGTATGCATCACTGGTAGAATCTTGATAATAGTTTCGCCTGATATGAAACCTTCAATTAGATCCTGCGGAGCATAATTCTTTATAACATCACTTCGCGATACATCAACAATACCTTTAATATTAATGTCTTCAACGAAAAAATCGTTTTGCCCACCGTATGGAAGATACGTATAAACACCATCTTTTAAATAGTTATAATAGCTCTCAGTCTTATCTCCTTCGCATCCCATGACTATCATATATGTAGGATTATTGACGATCTGCGTATGAACTACTCCTTTAATACCTACTCCAATTTTAACCGGCTTATACTGTATGAATGTTTCATTCTCTACAACTAGTCCCTTATATTTTAGTAGATCTGCACCAAATAAACAACCATCAAATTCATTTAATATCTTATTTCTTTCTATCCCAAGCATCGCCCCGAACATTCCGGCAACCGAGGTTGGTAATGGTATTGGATAAGTCAACCTAAATCCTTTAGTATAGTGGACTTTGAAGAAAGCTTCATAAAATGTAATTTCTATAAGTATAGCTTTCATTATGAATCATTAACTGAAGTAGAATTCGATTATCCTATCTATCGCTTCACTTACATCAACAATTTCAATGCCAGTAACATCTCCACTAACTCCTTTATAATCAATTAAAAATACTTTGGCTGAACCCTCTTTGAAAGCCTTTAGATTTACTAATCTACTTAGTTTTTCTGAATTAACCCTATTGTTCTCCAGATCATAATCAAGATATTGATAGATTGGCTGAGGACCGTAAGATAATGATATCAATGCCACATAATATTCTGGAACATTAAGTGAGTTTGTTCTTTTAGGAAGAACATACGATGGTGTAAGCAGAATCTCTAAAAAGTCCCGTAATCTCCTTTCCCGCTCCTCCCTTGGAAGCATATCTGGAAGATCTTCTGGAGCGCCCTTCTGTTTCTTATCTTCCCTAAAATCTCCAATATAATCATAAATTAAGCAGTTTAATTTACCAAGGAAATCGGCAACCTCGATTTCAAATGGAACTGGATTAGACTCGGTTTCTAATCTTCTTGGGAATCTTGCGGCGAATTCAGTAAATATCGGTGTGTCTCTAATAGCTTTTAAGTACGAAAAAGCAACTGGCGCATGTCTTTTCCTTGCAGTCTCTCTACGGCCTCTTGTAACCATATACCCGAATAAATCGTTATCGACGTATCTATCCGGTCTCCCTGAATCACTTAATCTTAATGCTTCAACAGCCTCGGGATTCTCTATGAATGGATCTATCTCATAGCCTCTCTCTTTCAAAGCCTGTCTTATTCCATACTTAATCGCTCTAGGAGATACGAACGGTAAAACCTCGCCAGAAGTCGAGTACATCTTCTTTAATGTAACTCTAGTACCTATAACTTCATCGGCATTCACATTTCCATATATCCTGGCTAAAATAGATATTTGGACAACTTTTCTACCTTTATTATTCATTAGACCCACCTCTTCTCTTTCGGGTATAACTTGCGAGAGAGTTTAATAGACCCGATAGTATAGCTGATTTCATATATCTAAAACTATCACCATGCCATTCACGATCAAATAACTTACTATACATAGAGACATCGATATTAATATTTCTATTTGTCTTATATTCAGTTAATCTATTTGATAATTTATCAAGAAATCTTCCAGGTAGATCCTCTCCCCTAATATCAAAAATTAACCTTCTAAGTAAGTCCTCTCCTTTATCACTTTGTTCAAGAATTGTGGTGCCTATTGCATAAGCCCAATTATATATTTCCCCATACAAAAAAGACACCACCGATAATCAAAATAATTTAATCATTTATATAAAAATCTTAAATACAGTATCAAAGGAAAAATATACTTCAAATTAGATATATAAATTATAATAAAGTAACTTAATTATCTGATTTTCCTAAAAATATAAATAAATGCATTAATTTTAGATTAGGGTGGCGGGTATTATAATGAAAAAAGAGGAGGTAATGTGGATACTCCTCTATGCGTTAATAGTGCTGGGTCTTGTGGCCTCCATCTTCTCAGCTTCATCCGGGCCTATACTAGATTGTATCCTGTATAAGATTCTTATAAGTGATTCGTCAGTGAGTTATAGTTTTAGAGTATAATATTCTGATATATGATATTGAGTCTAGGGTTAAGTTCGGTGTTAAAAAACTTCTTTATAAAGACTTTAGAGGGGGTTTATGAACTCGCTGTAGCTGGGAAAAGCTCTAAATTTGGCTCGGATGAGTTTATGGATCGCTCTAGGATGTATTCTAGTAGGATTTTCTAATCATTAAGGGGATATTTGAATTGTTTATTCTATAGACTCTTACTTTATTTGCTAATGTATTTACATTTAATTTGCTAGATATATATCGGATATTTACCTTTGAATATCGGATATTTTAAGTTGGGAGGCGGTATCTCTATGTATATGCCTCTTCCAGACTTTATCCTCGACTGGGTCTATGCGATTATATTGTTTGCATTCATTATATTCGTTATAGACTTTGTTAAGAGGTTTGGGAATGTATGGGTTAATAGGAAGCTTATCCACCTCAGTTCAGTGCCTGCTGTAATCTTCTACATGTATATCTTCAAGACCCCATATCCATATATCTTCTTCAGTATATTCTTCACGATCCTCCTATATCTTAAGCATGTTAGGAATGACTTAAGTGGATGGTTTCAGGTTGAGGGGAATTATGGTGAGGTATTCTTCACGCTCTCCTATGGGTTTATATCAGCTATATTCTGGGGTATAGACCGTGTATTGGGTGGTTTAATAATGCTGTTCATGGCGGTTGGAGACTCTATAACAGGTATTGTTAGGAGTAGGTTTGTAGATAAGTGGCAGAAGCATTGGACAGGCTCCCTAGCTATGTTGATAGCCTCTGTCTTGATGGGCTACATATTATATGGTTTATGGGGTGTATTACTAGGGTTTATAGCCACTATATTCGAGGCCCAGCCATATCTAGATGATAATCTAGCCGTCCCACTAGCATCTGGATTAACTGCATTGGCAATTGTATTAAGCTTTTAAATACCCTAGATGGATTCCTTAATCCCTTCTATTGATTATATCCTCCGGCCTAACTATATTCTCCCTCGGAAACTCGTGTTCCTCGATAAATTTAATCAGTTCATTATCTATGGTAAGAAGCTTTAAGTCTTCGGATAATGCTATTGAATACAATATATTATCTACCATATCTCTATGACCTAGTCTATACACTTCGACAGCGTTTTCAACAGCCTCACTATCTATATATGCATATTCAAATGTATTTCTAATCGCATCGATCCCATCTAGAACCACCTTCAAATCACCTTTATTCCCCACTACCTTAACTATCCTCCATAGAGCCTCTATAATACTGATCTCATTATAGTAAATGATGTAATTACGTAGCTTGGGGAATACATCCATAATTTCTTTAGATGTCTCGAACCCTAGGATGGGTAGGATGAATGAAGTATCCAATAATAATTTATCTCCTTGATAACCTCTCCTGCTCACTAATACTCTCCTCCTCAACCTCCTCAGGCATTATCCTCCCAATCTTCCTACCATGTATCGCGAGCCATATAGCATCTCTAACAGGCTTGATAATTATTACATCATCCTCAGCCATTATCCTAACCCTCTGACCCTCATACAACTTAACTTGATCAGCGATCTTCTTAGGAATTACGATAACTCTCTTCCTACCAACCTTAGTCTCTACATAAAGAGTTTTCACTCCAACCCACTATAAATATCCAACTCCAACATATATTTAAAGTTTAACAATCAAAATAAATTAGATTTCAATATAAATTCTAACTTACCATCGGAATCAAACTAACATAGTGGAAGAGATATTGCTTTAAATCATAATAATATAAATTTCACTTGATTTCCTCGGCTATAACCCTCTTAATAACATCATCTAAATCATAGTATACAAGCTTATTCAGTATCGCGATTGAGGCATGTAACGAATCAAAGTATGTTAATCCATGATACTTGGTTCTTAGCCTCGTGCATATATATTTGTTGCTATATCTAAAGGAGGGTAATTAGGCTTAACATATTTTTTAATGGCGTATTCGATAGCTTCCATAGCCAAAGCGATATCTTGATCCTTAACGCCCCTAGACCTTAAAATTAATGTAAGTTCGAGGAGTGAGACTGGGGAGATATATATGTTGAATCAACCCCGACTACCCTCCTCAAGAATCTTCAACGCCCAATCATGATTCTTATCTCTAGGATTAAGAGCTATTAGAAAACCGGTTTCTAAGAAGATGTCGATAGCCATTTCAACCATCTCCAGATAAATCCTTATAAGCCTCCTTCTCAGCTAACCTCCTTAATTCCCTATCAAAAGTTAGATCACCAAATACCCTTTCCAAAACTTTAAAAGGATCCATAGGCTTCTCCAAAACAATTTTATTATCAACAACCTTTAGAATAATCTCATCACCATCCTTAATACCAATAGCTTCACGAACCTCCTTAGGAATAACAATTCTATCCCGCTTATTAATAAAAACTCTGAAAATCATATTCCCACAAAAGTATAAGTGAGAAAAACAAAAATTTCCCATATATGTTAAATAGACAGAAAAATTCTAAAAGTTATTAAAATAAAAATTTAAGCGGGTATGAAAATGACAGGTACGATGGTTTTAGGTAGATCTTTCTCTCTATCTGAGTTTCATATTATAGCGCCACATATATAACTGGGCCTTCGACAGAGACTTTCAACTCTCTATCTAAGACCCCGATGTTAAAGTCTGTATATCTCCTATGTCATCCTTGTTCAGTTATTATTCTCATATACATTATTTGCTGGTTATATTTTTTGTTATTTTATGTGTTATTTCTATTTGTTATGAGGTATTTCGTTTTTCATTTTCTTATGTTTAATGCTTTTCTAAGTTTTGTCATATCTATTCTATGGAGTCTCGGTTGTATTAGGGATTTTACGTTATTTAGTGTGTCTAGGATTAGGGTTAGATTGAGGAATTTCATTGATTTGTTTATGATGGTTACACGCTTTCTACTTCCACTTCCATTTGTTGACCAACTTAGATTTGACACCTCTCTATTCTCTACAATAACTGGAATTATAATCATATTAGTAGGTCTCTATTTCATTTCGGCTGGCGTCTATAAGATTCATATTAAACTACTTTATGGTGGTAAGATAGATCTAGTTACTGATGGTGTATATGGATTGGTTAGGCATCCGATATACTTGGGTGATATACTCTGGCCTATTGGACTCTCAATTTTGTTTGGTGCAGTATGTTCACTAACCCTGACTCCTATCTGGATACTATTCTACTTATATACTATAGAGAGGGAGGAGGAGGCTTTAATCAAGGTCTATGGAGATAGATACCTTGAGTATAGGAGGAGGGTTAAGAAATTAATACCATGCGTCTACTAGGCGCAAGTACCTAGAATATCTAGCTATGTTGCTTTAGAGAATGAGGAATGGCATTACCTTTCATCTATGATATGAGTGGAGTCTTATGACGAGGTTTCTAGAGAGGTTCGTCGGAAGAATATTAGTATAAATGAGACTATGATAGCTACTTTAAAATCTCTTTTGAATTATGGTTCATGATTTAATGGTATCCTAGTGAATCATGTGTTATAATCAGCCTTTAAAATTATTGGGATTGGGAACACATGGAGATGTATTCTTCTCATACTTACTGACGTTATAGATAAAAAGTACTTTAACCCGTAAGGAAAATATGGGCCGAGGCTATCTATGATATCGGCGTAAATCAAACATTTAATTCAATTATGAGATTATAGTTTATGTGAGATGGTCTACGTAGGTAGAATAAAGGCTAAGAGGGTTAAAGTTGGTAGGATGATAGGGAAGGTTAAGGAGGAGAAGGTTGATCGAAATGGCTGTGAGGCTGAGGATGAGGATAATAGCCGGGGAGAAGGAGGTTGAAGCTATAGCATTAGTTAATAGTGGATATGAGGCTGATACACCTCAACTCCTCATTCCAGTTAAGCTGGCTAAGGAGCTCGGCTATTGGCCGCCTCCAGAAGATTCGATTGAGGCTATATTCGATACAGCCGGCGGGCCTCTAAAGGTATGGATAGTTAAAGGTGGAGCGAATGTGAAGGTTGTGTGTAGAGATGCTGAGTCAAGTGCAGTTAAGGTGGATATAGTAGTTTCACAACTGGCTGATGAGCCTCTCATCAGCGATAAACTCGCTGGAGAACTTAAGCTGGTGGTAGAGGATTTCGCAGAGGGACTATGGAGATTTAGATGGGAAGAGCCGGGGAAACTCAGAAGAAGTGAAAAGCCTTATACCACCCACTAAAAGAATATTGATTAGCCGATGCCTTTCCATCAAATTGACAAGTATTAAAGCTACTAGAGTAGTGAGATTATTATACGATAACCAGTATTCTCTTATATTCGGAACCTCCCATCCTTCCTTTAAATTTCTAAGTTTTAATATGATATATTATAAAGTTATCCTGCTTCATTAGTTAACCATTTATATCGTCTATTTAGTATGACCCTAGACACATCTCCATGTTATCACATGGATTTATAGCCACTCTATCGAGGTTCAGCCATACACTGACAATAACCTAATGATCTACCTTGCATTTGGATCGAGGGCATTATCGTTTATAATAAGTTTAAATAATTAATAATATCGGTATGTACCACCTCAACTGATAAATAGATAACTTAATAGGATATACACATCATTCTTATCAAGAGTATCACCTGAAAAGTCTTGAATTCAGGTAACATTAGAATAATATAAGCTTATGATGGTAAATTTATAAGGGGTTTTACATGGGTGTGATATACCCAGTTTATATTGGAAGAAGCAAGTGTCTGATGTGTGGCGGAGATATGTTAACAGAGATACAGCTATATATGCCATGTGACCTCGATACTATTCAGAGAGAGAAGTGGACTATACATTTAAGGTGCCTAGATTGTGGATATAGTCTAAATGCCACAAATATATATAATGTTGAAAAGGCTATACGTAGAGCCTTAGATGAAGAGGATAGTGTGAGGATCTTAAGATATATTAGAGAAAAACCTATATACTCACATATCGACCCCATATATTACTATATAACATTATTGATGAGTCGTCAGAAAAAGATGCAGACCATCGAATCATCTAAATATATTGACCCCTATGAAATCGATGCACACTACAGGCAATTACTAGATGAGGCTATGAAAAAGTTGCCTGAGGATAGGATTGAGGAGTTGCTCGATTTAATTAGTAAAGTATATAGAAACAAGATCCATATACCAGTCTAATAACCTAGCTTTTTATAGACCACTTGAACATTGATAATTGTCTATTGATATAGAAACAATTTTGATAATCCTGGAATCCCGGTGGTAGTCGTATATTCTTATCCCGAAATAAGATTTGTAGTTGAATAAAAATGCTTTATCAAGTGCTTTAAATGAATACTATCTTCATGTTTCTATAGTTATAGAGAAAGCGAGGTTATAATATGGAGATAATTAACTTACCATTCCTCCATCTCTACACTCTCCCTAATCTTATCCGCTGGATCATCTGATAGTCTCCATAGCCCCCTCTTGAAGTCTAGGAGGATTATCCCAAGTATGCTAGATACGTAGTCGCTTATCAACACCTCATGTACATATGGATTTATCAATACATTAACTACAGTCTTCTTAGGCTCCCTATCACCGAGTATAAGCTCTAGTTCAAGTGCAGATATATGATATGTTAAACTTACTTCTCCACCACCCGTCTCTAGTAATATCGAACTCTCCTCCTCTGGAGGCCATAGACCAAGCCTCTTTGCAAGTTCAACAGGTATAATAATATCTGGGGAATCGGTCTCAAACCCACTATTTAAGACTGCCGATGTCTCTATAGTCTTATAATCCCTCCTAAGCCTAACTCGAACCCTACAAGCCACTACTCCCTACCCTTAATCACCCTAATCTTCCTAATATACCCTATCCTCTTCCTAGGCCTATGCCTCCTCCTTATTCTTCTAAGAACCTCAAGCTCTTCATCACTAAGCATCCTAGACATTCCAAACATAAATTACATAAATCTAATTTATATTAATTTGCAATACCCCAAATATTCTAAAAATCTAAAACCAAAGAGAAAACCTATTGGTTAAATAATATTATAGAATGCAACAAACAAAAGAAACATCTAGTGATCAACTTAATTACTAAAGCGATATCTGATGCATTTAAGTTTACAGAGATCCACCTTCTTGAACTTACGATCTAGAAAGAAGGTTGGCGAAGACCTTCACGCCGTGTCCTACTTTCAACTCTCTATTTGAGTTTCAAATATCCTATATATTTCTATAACTGGTTTAATCAGATTCCCTTTCAACTCTCTATTTGAGTTTCCTGAAGAAGGGAGTTAGGAAGGGAGTGGCCTATATTACACCTTTCAACTCTCTATTTGAGTTTCGGAAATATGCCCTCCTAGATATAGCGAAGCTACTTGGATACTTTCAACTCTCTATTTGAGTTTCGGGATCTACTGGCCGTTTGGAGCTGGGAAAAGTTTCCTACTTTCAACTCTCTATTTGAGTTTCAAGCTTAAGAGAATTGCATATGCCAGAGGCTTCATAGATCCCTTTCAACTCTCTATTTGAGTTTCCGGAAAATATTCGCTCTAAAACGATCGGATCGAAAAAAATCTTTCAACTCTCTATTTGAGTTTCAGATACTCTGCAATCAATAGTATCGTATATCTTTCACTAGCCTTTCAACTCTCTATTTGAGTTTCGGGAGGTGGTGGAAATAGGGAAAGGATTGTTTGATAATGCTTTCAACTCTCTATTTGAGTTTCCATCCAATACCCGGTAAGGAGATCTACATCTACCTAGATCTTTCAACTCTCTATTTGAGTTTCATTCAATACTACTTGAGCCTCCTTCAAAGCCTCATATCTTTCAACTCTCTATTTGAGTTTCGGGATCTGTTTTCAGATGGAGTGCCCGATGAATGGATTAAAGAAGTTTTTAAAGCACTTTCAACTCTCTATTTGAGTTTCTTCATGGAGCAATAAGTCTAAAGCCTCGTCATTCTTATCTTTCAACTCTCTATTTGAGTTTCATGTAGAATATTAGGTCTGCGGCGTCGCCACTATATCCCTTTCAACTCTCTATTTGAGTTTCGTTGATTGGATGAACCGGTTCAATAGGGATCTTAAATAATTCCTTTCAACTCTCTATTTGAGTTTCTTAGCTAGGTAAAGCCGTCTTACCGTTGTACTCTTCAACCCTTTCAACTCTCTATTTGAGTTTCTACTTGCAAAGCTTTTAGCGATGATCATCAAGATTTCATCTTTCAACTCTCTATTTGAGTTTCTGGTGAGTATTACGCTTAGTAGGAATGCCGTGATGTTTACTTTCAACTCTCTATTTGAGTTTCTGTTTCAAGGGTAGACGTGGCCGGCCAAGAATTGAAATCCCCTTTCAACTCTCTATTTGAGTTTCCCATATACCTAGATACAATGGATATCACTCGAGATGTTATAGTTTGCTTTCAACTCTCTATTTGAGTTTCAGCTATCGTGATCTACGAGTTACTTAAGAAAGGTGTAACTTTCAACTCTCTATTTGAGTTTCATGAGTGAGGAGTTTCTTAAGACTTTGTATGAGGCTTTGAACTTTCAACTCTCTATTTGAGTTTCAAGTCAATCAATTTTTCAGCAGCATCCATACCACTAAGCCTGCTTTCAACTCTCTATTTGAGTTTCCGATGCGATTTTCGGTTACTTCAATATATTTATTTGATTATATTGAGTATTTAAGTTTTATATGGTGTGACAACACGGAATTCTGATTTTATTTATAAGGTTTGACACACTTTTTCCGTGTTTTCTCTTGTTTTTGGTATATATGTATATGTTTTTGTTTATATTCCCCAGATTCTCTTCTTTGCTTTTTCATTTATTAGTATTCCTTCTAATGTCCCCTTATATATTATTTCTCCCCTGTCTATCCCATATACTCTATCTACTATCCCCTTCAGTCTTCTCGCGTTCCCCAGCTCTGTAATTAAAATTCCCATCCTCTTCTCTCAGATCTCCCTTAATATACTTCTTAGTATTTATGTCACTCTAGGCGTAAGCCTCTCTAGATGCTCGTCTAGTAGTAGGATCCTATGGTCTTTAGTTAATACCTTTGCTATTATGAACACTATTACTTATGTAATCTTAAATGGAGTTCTAGTTTATTTATGTGAGAGGAACTCTTGAATTAGTCTCTTTGATAATTCATATATGTATTTACCTGATTTTAGGGCCTCCTCCGCATCATCCTTCTTAAATAACTCGCTAGGCGTCTTCCCCATCACTTCTAGTCCATACATTGCAGGGGCTCTCTTTAGGGCTAGATCCCTAGATACCTCCCTTATCTTATCGAGCTCCCTCTTAAACCATTCTGGATACTTATCGATATTAATATATAATATATCTCCTACGTCATGAACCTTCGGATACTCTATTCCATATATCCTTAAGACGGCCTTCAGCGATAGCTCGACGGCCTCCTGAGAGTACCTCACCGTCTCTGGATAGTCTCCCCTATTTAAAGCTGATTCAGCGTCGATAAGCCTGGATCTAGCTCTCTCGAGGTAGTCTAGAGATATTTTATCCGTCCTCATAACTCTATTACCTCACCCCATTTAATACCGGGCTTCAATATCCAGTAATACCTCCCGTTTGGTAGCTGAACCCTTACTGAACCTAGTTCATCGAGCCTCCTACGTATGCTATCGATTCTCTTCTCCATAAATGAATCCTTATCATATATTATAATTGCATCTCGAACCATATCTAGGTAGAATGGATGACTTAACTTAGCCTCATCCCTATTTAACAGGATTACATCTATCAATGGATATATTCCCTTATCCCTCCATAGCTTCAGCCTCACACCACCAACTTCATCTATGATCTGGGAGACAATTTTTACTCTATCACTATAATCCTGTGGAATTGGGTCGGCCACCACTAGTAGATCTATATCACTATACTCCTTCACAGTCCCCCTGGCTAATGAACCAAATAGAATTATTGATATAAGCTTCTCCCTAAAATACTCTATAAACTTAGCTATTACCAGCTCTAGCATAGGCCTATACTCCGGTTTAATCCTACTCCTCCAGTCATATCCGATAGATTCAAGGAGCAGTATATTTGGATGTATCACCCTATACCTCCCCCTTGAAATCCTCTCTAAATAACCCTTTCTACATAGCCTTTCGAGAAGAATATTTATAGGGGTCCCCGCCTCAAGAGATTTAATATTTCTATCTAAGTCATTTATATCGAATTCATTTAATCCATACTTGAAATATAGCTCACTATATAATCTTATATACTTAAATTCCTTCATCAGACATATTCAACGTTAAATATGTTTATAAAATTTGTTATCTATACAAAATATGTATTTTTTTCAGAAAAAGAGACCCTATTTAATTTTTTAGATTACCAGCTAATATTCCGATATTCATATGATGAGTAAAATACTAATATGGATATATATGCTTCATAGGAAACAGCCGGCTTTCTTTTTTACAAGTAATTTAGCATCACATACTAATACTACTTCACTTCTCTGATTTATTACCTCATTATGCAGTGTTATAAGCCCCCTTCCATCCTTCTCCTCCTTTCCAGTAACTTTGATTTTAACCATTATTGTATCCCCGGGATATACTGGCTTAGTGAACCTGAGTTTGTCTATGCCGTAGAAGGCGATTATACTCTCTCTTATAAAACCTATTTTATCCCATAATCCGGTCATTATAGAGAATGTCAATGCACCATGAGCTATTCTACCCTTAAATATCGTATTTTTAGCATATTCCTCATCTGTATGTAGGGGATTAAAATCTCCGCTGAGACCAGCAAAGTTTACTATATCAGCTTCAGTAACGGTTCTTCTGGGGGTCGTAAACTCCATACCGATTCTAAAATCTTCGAAGTAAAGCGATTCCATTACAACCACCATTAAACTTAAAATATTAAACGTTTATCTAAAGAATGATATATGCATTTACACATATGTACCATATAAAGTAAAAAGTAATTTAATTATTAGACGGTTATTTATAAAAGATATCGATTTATAATCTATCACACGAGTATAATAACACTCCACCTTTAACCATTTTGTTTATTCTTCCTTTCAATCTCCTATATTCATTTATTTTATATATATGAAGTTCAATCCCCATTAGATTTAGCTCTATTCTAAGCCTTCTATATAAATTTCTCTTCTTTGAATCATGCACCACTAGGATATCTATATCACTTGATGCAGTAAATTTTCCTGTTGCATACGAGCCGAATAATATAGCAAGCTTTATATTATACTTCTTACCCAATTCCTTAAATTTCCTTTTTAAAGTTTCTATTATATAGTCTCTATCGTATCGTGGATAGAATATTTTTACAGAATTTGATGATCTCCTCCGCATATTTAATCATCCTCCTAGCCTCTCTAATTGTATATCTCTGGCTAGGTGAGCCTGAGGGGTGTGCATTAGGGTATCTAGATGGGATATACACCTTATCCAATTCATATGCATACTGAATTAATTTCTTAGGTATCTTAATTGATTTAGATAATTCATTAAGTAGATCTGCGACTGAGTGGCCCCATACATCGATATGCATCTTCTGAAACACGGCTTTAACAGCTTTTTCTGCGGCTTGTTGGGATGAGAAACATGCCCAGTTATAGAAGCCATGCTCCAAATCATTCTTAGCATGCTTTAAATCCCACTCAGCCTCTCTAATCCAGTCTTCGCTTCTCTCCATATTCCTCGATTATATAGATATCTATAATTGTAGATAAAATAAGCTACTGTACTGCATAAATTGTCTATAGGCCTTCTTTATGGAGGATACATCAATGTTTAATTTTATTCTATTCATTTTTATAATGGTATGGATAACGATGAATTAATAGATTTGATCGATGAGTATATAGAATTCATCAAAATGTATAGTAATAAGGGCTATCTCGATTATAAGAGTCAGATAAAGTTGTTTAAACTTTACATTGATATTAGGATCGGTGTGAATAGGATTTTAAACGATATTCTGAGTGATATTAAGAATAGTATTGACGATAATGACTATAATATCCTTCTAGATAAGATTAAAGCTTATTACACGGCACTTAAGCAAGTATATGAACTCTTGATTAGGATTGAGAATCAGGTTTCACTGATTCTAACTGGAGACTATGTGATATATAGCAGTGACTCAAGCAATATCGAATTTAATTAAAGCTAGATACCTCAATTGTATTCTATAATTTTAACGCGCATCACCTATATTCCTGATATAGTTTTCTATAACTGTTAATAGATTGATCTCATTGATGCCCTCATATATCTGTAGTAGTCTAACGTCTCTTAATAGTTTTTCAATACGTATATCCCTCATATATCCAGGTCCTCCATATATCTGTATAGCGTCCATAGAATTCTCAACAACTATATTAGATCCATATACTTTAGCTAGGCTAGAGTCTAGGGAGGATATGAGTATATAAGGGTTTAATGCCTGAGAAACTTCCGCTACTCAGTGTTAAAATATTACCTAGTGTAGAAAAGGTAGAGCCGTATATAGTCCAGTTAATACACCAGTATTCTAAGACGGAGATTCTAAAGGATGGAGAGGGTAGGTTGAGGGCCTTGACTGGAGGGGCCTCAATAAAGTTAGGTGGATCCGATGAAGATCCATTAAATAATATTAAGGTGACTAGTATACTAGGCGGATTCTATATAGAGTTTGATACGAAGCTTGGGTTAGAGAGGATTTTAAAGGAGCATAAGTAGCTTATCCTCATATAAATGAGTCTAACGTCTTAGACTCGAATCCACTAAACAATTTTTTGAATCTCCTCGCATTCTCAAGCATATCATGATCATTATTAAAATATACATAGAGCTTATCCGGCTTAAGAGATAATATCTTATCCTTAATTTCATTCAACTCGTCATCAGTATAATAGTGCATATACCAGTCTGTCCTACCATGCATCCTTAAATATATGGCTCCACCTGACTTAGCTATGTATGTAGTCTGAGGAGAATCTACACTAACATATATAAATCCAGCTTCATTAGAGAAGTCTACTATAGACTCGTTGAAACAGGATTCATTCCTAAATTCTATAGCTATCCTACCAGGTATATTGACTCTCTCAACGAAATTCTTTATTCTAAGTAGATTCCTTTCACTACACCTGAGATTTGGTGGGAGCTGAATAAGGTAGAAGTCAATATACTTATCTAGTGGATTAAATAGGTTAATGAATTTATTCATTATATCCACAGCCTTCATATCAAGCCTCCGATAGTGTGAGATACTCCTATGGACTTTAATACTCCATCTAAATACCCTATCTAATGGAGTCTTCCTAGCCCAAGCCTTAACTTGATTAGGATATGGGAAGCGGTAGAATGAGCTATTTAACTCGATACTATTCAATCCACTATAATTTATATACCAGTCGAATCCATCCGGATTCCAAGTATACATCCATCCAGAGGTCCCTATATATACGTCCATCAAGAATTAACATTATAATTATTATAAAAATGATTAATACGTTCTAAATCTATTTTAAGAAGGGAATCAAGTTTATTTAACTGATTCTAGAGTATATTTTTATAAATATCAACCTTCTTAAATGAATATGGTGAGAGTTCTTGGGCAATCCATATAGATGGCTTGGTTGGAGGAGGGAGAGGGAGGTATATAAAATCTGTATAAAGCATTTTGATAAGATTTATGAAGCTGTAGAGGCCTTGGAGAAGCTCGTCTTATTCTTCCGTGATAATGATAATGAGAGGACTACAGACTATTTCGATAGATTATTTCATATTGAGAGGGAGGCTGATGATATTAAAGAGAATATCATAAGGGAGTTGTCTAAAGGTATTATACACCCTATTGATAGAAATGATATAATGAGGCTTATATGGACTGCAGATGATATCGCGGCTTTCGCGAAGGCTGCAGGCAGGAAACTATTATATATTAAGCCTGAAAACGTGCCATTAGATATACGTGATAAGCTTCATAAGATGACTGAGATGGGTAAGCGTGGGATGAATTATCTTAAGGAGGCTTTAAACAACTTGATTAAAGATCCTAAGAAGGCTTTAAACGATGCTAATAAAGTTGAGAGGATGGAGGAGGCTATAGACGAGTTTAGGGATAACTTGATCGGAGATATATTGAAGTGGGCTGATGAGGTTAATAAAATTAGCGACTGGATAATTATTAAAGAGGTTTTAGAGGATATTGAGCAGATGTCAGATTTCATGGAGGATACGGCAGATATTATAAGGGGTTTAGCCGTTACAAGTTAGGAGACGCCTAAGAAATATTTTATAGCTAGGTATATCGATGCAGATAATATTATAGATACGGGTACGGTCAATACCCAGAAACCTGCTAGTAAGGTGACCGTCTTTTTATCGATATTCTCCCTCCCCCCAGATGCTAGTCCAACACCTATCAATGATCCTCCACTCGCCAGTGAGGTTGAGATAGGTAGTCCGAATCCAATGAGCATATATGGTAATGTTGTAAATAGATATACGACGAGTGCATTACTTAACTCGGCTGCAAAGCCTGTCAATACATCCAGCCTAGTTATCTTGAATGCCATCGTAGATATTACTTTAGGACCGATTAATAATCCACCGACTGCGATACCTACGGATCCGAATGCAGCTAATAGAAGCATCGCATTATAATCTGGCATATGCCCAAGCTTCTCAGCGATAGTCACATATACACCAGTAGCATTTGCAATGTCATTCGTCCCAAATGCATATGCAGAGAATATTAGAGAGCCTATCAGCGAATATGATAGTATCTTCTCAAACTTCTCAGAATATACATCTATCCTTAGTTTATTAATGAGAAAGACGATCAACTTGTATAATACATATGCCAGGAATAGACTTGCTAATGGGGAGCTTAGCCAACTCAATATTATTATAAAGAAGATTCCCCTGTTAATCATCTCCCAACCATATGCAGCTAATCCATACCCCACCACAGCGCCAGTTATAGAGTGTGTTACAGATACATCTATACCCAATCGAGATGCAATGAAATTAACCCATAATACAGCCGCTAGGACACTTGCGAATGCACCAGCTATAGTAATCTCAGGGACTATACCCTTTCCAATAGTCTTCATAACCATGAATCCCTGAGTCAATGCACCTACAGTCGCGAATATAGCGAATAAAATCACTGCCTTTCTAATTGATATTACACCTGCTCCAACTGCACAGTCAGTAGGCTCGGCAGCGTCATTACCGCCTAGAGTAACCGCCATTAGAAATGAAAGCACTAGACCTGCTCCTAGTATAATCGTTTCATACACTTCACTTCACACCTAGTGAACATCTACAGTAGTTGAATAACATCCAATACTTATTAAAATCTCTATATATGGTATAGAGAGGGAGAAAGAGTCTATATAAGGCTGATGTAGGGCTGTAAATACGTTAATATAATATGGCATTTTTATGTTTTAAGATGTACAAAATATAATATTACGATTCATAATATAGATTTGAGAGCTTGATATGACTGGACCAGGACCGGGTAAGATAAGGCTTACAGATGCTAAATTATATTTAGTTACTGATAAGGGTAGACTCCTACTAGCGGATGGGGAGATATACATTCATTTAAAGGGTTATTCATATGCTAGGGTGACGCACCTCGATCTAGAGCATCCCATACTTAACGAGTTAATTAAACCTAGTGAAGGAGGCTATTACAAGATATTTAACTATGATTCTAGGATAAAGATATTAGCCCCAGGGTATAACAGAGTATTAATTGATGACTCTGAATATAAGGTATATGCTGTAGAAGCGGAGCATGAATATTTTAGAAATTTAATTAGGGGAGGATATCTCGTAACTTGGGTCGGTGGAAAGTCTGGAGGGATCTACATAGGATTTAAGAAGGAACAGATTAGGAAGTTGGAGGAGATTGGGAGGATGTATGGATATGAAGTATGAAGACCTCGTATATCCAGATAGGAGGAATAACATATTTATATTATATAAGGATATACTTGCGTTGCTCAGGGATAGGAGGCCTGAGTTAAGTATTTTTAGAGACTACTGGGGGTATAGGAAGATTATAGTGATATTTATTGACGGAGTCGGGTACTATGTGTTCAGTAAGTTATTTAATATTGATGTACCAAGGATAACCTCGGTATACCCTGCCACTACAGCGAATATTGTTACAATGCTTTCTACAGGGACCATGCCTGAGAAGCATGGTATATATGAGTGGAATCTATATATCCCTGAGCTTGATCTACTTATACAGCCACTCCTAATGAAACACTACCTCTCAAAGTATGAGAACCAGCTGTGTTATGAAGGTGTAAAACCCAGTAGGATCGTATATTCAAGGAGGATATTCAGGAGACTGTTAAATGAGGGGGTATTTATAAAGGCTTATCTAAGGGGGTATCTAAAGAGATCATGCTATGCAAATTACACTCTAGACGGAGCGACATTCAACCCATATATTAATATAACTGATCTATCGATAAGAATTAGGAGAAACTTGAATATGGATAGGAAACTTGATAAACTATTTTACTACGTTTATATAGAGGGGGTAGATTCAATTGGGCATCTATATGGACAGTCTACTGAAGAATATTATAAGGATCTAAAATATACACTCAAGATACTTTCTGAGGAGATATGCAACATAGATGATGATATTCTAGTTATAATTACTTCAGACCATGGATTCATGAATATAAGTAAGATAATCTACCTCGATAAAGAGATACCTAGGATTAAGAAGTATATTAAGAGCGACTCAATAGGCGTTAAATTGGTTTCGGGGAGCCCTAGAAACGTTTATCTACACGTTTATAATGAGTATATCGATAGGGTATATAGGCTTCTAGAGGAGAAGATAGGGGATTATAGCTATATCTTAGATAAAGATACCTTAATTAAACTAGGCTTAGTTAGAGGTGGACGCCCCATTAATAGAATAGGTGATTTAATCATACTCCCTAAGGATGGAGTCGGGATTTGGTACAGGCATTATAGAGGGGAGGAGATAGATCTAATAGGGTTACATGGTGGATTATCTAGAGACGAGATTTACATCCCCCTATATGTAACGAGTATAAATGGGATGAAGGTATTTATGTAGACACCGTCAGTTGAGAGGTATTCCAATCATCTCCCTATCATAGCCCTAACCCTCATCATCCAGATACTAGATTAACAAGATAATTTATTACTCTTCAGCATATCTCCTTGCAACCCTATTATAAATATATGCCCCAATTAAGTAGGTAGCGATAGCGGCGATGAATAGCTTAAATATATCTGGTAGTACCTCGACATATTCGACTCTAAATATGACTATCCTCCTAATTACTTCAATACCCCATGTAGCTGGGAAGTAGTCTGCGAGGACCTGCATCCACTTCGGAAGCATCCACTTAGGAAGCCATATACCAGTTATAAATGATAGTATAAGACCTAATACCACGGAGACTCCGCTTGCACTTGATGATGATTTTGCAAATAAGGATATGATTAGACCGACTCCGATTGTAAATATGGCTGTTAATATAATATCTAGGATTAGTAGCCAGTCGAGTATATTAAGTGGATTCCAGTATATCTCTGCGCCAAATGCTAATCCAACTAACACGGATACGAATGCAGATAAACATAGTATGAGTACTCCTCCTATAGTCTTACCTAATAATATTTCTGTAAATGAGACTGGGGAAGATAATATCCTGTTTAAAGTCCCTAGATCCCTCTCCCTAATAATCATGATCGAACCTATATCGAATCCAGTGTATAGCATAACCATTCCAATCGCTCCAAATGTATACCATCCAATCAACCCGCCTCTAGATGCTATAGACTTCGGCTTAACCTCATGGACAGATGCATTAACAGGCTTTGCAATCCCATATAACACATTCCTTATCAGATCGAGGTCTACACCGATATCAGGTGGAATATATTTTAAACTATACTCAATTTTATACTTACTTATCCTACTATTCAATATATCTATAAATCGGCTTAACATCCCATTTACAAGCTGCTCCCGCTGTACATCACCAGCATATACATAGATTGTTAAATTACTTGAGCCATAAAACACCTTCTCCCCGAAATCCTCTGGAATTACCATCCCCGCATCAATCCTATGATTACGTACATCTTCAATTAACTTAGACTCATCTAAATATATCTTTACATTGAATAGCTTAACATCCTGGTATGTACTTTCATTAAGTATGTTTACGAGTGTGGTTCCATTGAATCGTGTATTAGAGAAATCATGGTTTACTACCCCTAGATCTATTGTATAGGGCTTCCCAATTGATGGGGGTATAAATATTAGTGAAGCCATTATAATCCAGAATACAGGCCATGCAAATACCCAGAATAACGTGGATTTATCTCTAAATACATGCTTCAACTCCTTAATAATAAATGCATATACAGGCCTAAACCTCATTCTACTCAAGCCTCCTACCAGTGTATTTAATAAATACATCCTCTAGAGTAGGGGGTGATATCTTGAAAGACTCTATCGAATACCCTCTATTAAATATCTCCTCAAGAATCTTCGGAGACTCCTTATAAGGTTCATCGAGATATAGTCTAATAATATTATCCTCCCTAAATACCTTATCCGAACCTATTAAATCAGCTAGTACATTATATATCTCCCCAATATTTTTAACCGCTGATATATAGAGGATGGATTTTAATCCGACCCTCTTCTTAAGCTCATCTGGAGTCCCTTCATCGATGATCTTGCCACTATCTATGATGCCAACCCTATCACACAGGACCTCAGCCTCCTCCATATAATGGGTAGCCAGTAGTATAGTTTTACCAGCCTCCTTCA
>Ga0190367_1000527_pt1 | contig 27539 bp, 32 predicted proteins | sample 4872181011_MG_FD_171838 | JGI IMG/M metagenome (GOLD analysis project Ga0190367, IMG submission 171838) | Hydrothermal vent microbial mat bacterial communities from Southern Trench, Guaymas Basin, Mexico - 4872-18-10-11_MG | ecosystem: Environmental > Aquatic > Marine > Hydrothermal vents >...
CTATAGCGCTTGGAAAGGTGCTAGATGTTGGGAAAGAGAGAGCAAGAATAGTTCTTAATGTTCCTGTATGTGCGATGGAAGGAGCGAGAGTAGCTATGAGCAGGCAGATCATGGGTAGATGGAGGTTGATAGGTTATGGTTATATTGTTTAGAAGAATCCCATAGATTGTAATATTGACCTTACTATCGTTAACAGTAAAATAGCTATAGTTCCACCCACTATTGTCTTAACCCAGCTGGTCTTTCCTATCTTCCTTATAAGGAAGACTGAGAGAAGACTTTCCCATAGTAAAGGAAACCACCACAGCAGGAAGTTTATGAGTATGTAGATAGGAAGACCTAAAGCCTTCGACGCTAGATTAATCCTTAAATATATAGCATTCAGTTTAAGGTTTTCCTCTGAGAAGAAAACTAATATGTTATTTGTATAGGCCACAATTATGTTGGGTGTGGAAATAGCTACGACCTTATATAACACGAAGAGAAGAGCATATATCGGTAACATACTTGAATAAAGGTAACCGCTTGCTGAGAATATTGCATAGCTATCTATATCAGCTCTTAATAAATACATTAATATCCAGAATATGATGAAAGTCAATAACCAAAGGCCGAAAAACCCTACTCCTTTAAGGACGTAAATAGTTAAGTACTCAGACTGAGGTATGATTTCCTTTAACATACCGTTCGTATGAACTCTAATTCCCTCTATTAAAGCAAATACCATGGAGGTGGAAAAAACTAAGGTAGTTAGAAGTAGAAGTAGAGGAGGTACTATATCAGGTGAGTTCTTAACTTCCTCAAAAACTTTAAGAGGATTTACGTAAATTAATACGCCTCTTTTCAGTGCTCTATAAAATATTGAGATAATCCATCTTCCCACGTTTTTTATAGCAGTCTTTATCCCTTCTTCCTCTTCATAATACTCGCTTGTATTCATGTTCTCGTTCAAACGGTGCACCTCACATGCTTACTAAAGTAGCTGTCTGCTCTACACCGTTTATCTTCCTTATATCGCTTACTATTCTATCAAGGTCACTCATACTGTCAGCCTCGACCTTAGCTACAAGGTCCCAAAGTCCATATGTTAAAGAGACCTCGATAATTCCTTTCATTTTCTTTATAGTATCAACCACTTCATACTCCTTACCAGTCCTCACATTAGCAAGTATGTAGGCAGTTATACCCACCCGTTCCACCCTATTCTCAACGTGATCGAATAATTTAAATCATTTTCTACTTGGAAGCGCTATTTTCAAAAGAACATTAATGAGAGTTCCATAGATTTAATCTAACTTAACTTCTTAAATCTTGTAAAATTTTATTTTTAAAAATAAAATAATTAAAGATTTAACTTTTCCTTTAACCTTTTAAATATTTGATTCACTTTTCTAGAAATATTATTTTCTAATTCAATAACTGGTTTAAAATGTACCAAAGCATTTATTACGTCCTTACTATAGCTAATCTTTCCAATAACCTTCTCCTTAAATTTCTCCTCAATACGTCTGGTAATTCTCTCGTTTATATCGTACTTATTTATAACTATATCGTAGGGAATTTTGAAATAAGTAACAATTTTTAAAATTCTTTTCAAATCTGATAGAGCGGAAAGCGTAGGTTCTGTAACCATTACAGCATGGTCCACTCCTCGTAAGGATGCAATAACGGGACAACCTATACCTGCAGCAGCATCAAGTATAATGAATTCGCCGGACTCTTCGGCATAATGCCTTAGCTCTTCAACTATCTTACCGGAGCCTTTCTCACCGGGATAAAGCTGTGCTGAAAATAAAATAAAACCATATCTTGTCCTAGCTACTCTTATTTCGCCGTTTTCCACAGGTTCTATCTTAATACCTTCTTCACAGATCAGCTTACAAACGCCACAACCTTCACATAAGAACGGGTTCACCCAAAGTTTACCATTTTTTACTTTTAATGCTCCAAATTTACAGTCACTCGGTTTAAGTTTTCCTATACATGCCTTTTCGTTTATTATGTGTGCCTTTTCAGATAACGAAACTTTTTTAACAATTTTATCATACTTTGTTACACCTAACCATAAACCGAGGTTAGGTGCATCCACATCACAATCACAGGCCACTATCTTCCTCTCCTTACTAAACAATATTGCTAACGAGCTTGCTAGCATACTTTTTCCAACACCACCTTTACCACCTGCTATAACCAGCTTCATCCTATCACCAGTTTAATTTTATCAGCAAATTCAGCCAACTTTCCCTCACTATAAGCTCTGAACAGTTCCTCGTCGTAAGGTATTTCGACCGTAATTGGAACGTTAAAACGCTTAGAAACATTCTCTATTAAGCTCTTATCTCCAATACCTGCCTTATTCAGGACTATCTCACTTCTTATACCAAGTTTTCTCGTTAAACTAAGCAATATACCTAGGTCATGAGCTCCTAGAGGTGTCGGCTCTGTCACCGCATAAACCTTATCAGCTCCTAATAAGGCCTGGATTACATTACAGTGTATTCCGGGAGCTGTATCAATAATTAAATAATCAACTCTTTTCTCTTTTGCTAGATTTAAAGCATATTCTTTAACTTGCTTAACAATTAATCCTGTCTCAGCTATTCCTGGCTTTGATAAACCTGACACTAACCAGATAGTACTATTAAATTTATTAACGAAAATCTCACCAGATATCTCCTTCTTCATAACTATAGCATTAAAGGGACAAGCTACTTTACATGCACCACAGCCAGAACATAGCTCATGAAATATTATTGGGTATTTATTTGGTACATGAAATATAGCATGCTGCCTGCAAACTTTAGCGCATATCCCGCATTTCTTACATTTTTCCTCGACTATTTCAGGAAATTCTTGGTAAGTAAAACTAATTGGTTTATTAAGTTTTTGATTTAATAATAAATGATCATTAGGGCATTCAACATCAGCATCAAGTAATAAAACTCTTTTTCCATCCCTTGCCAACTTTAATGCAAGTAATACTGCAAAGGTCGATTTACCTACTCCTCCCTTAGTACCGGAGCTTGCGTATGTTTTCAATCATACCAGCCTTGTCATGGGTGTACCACATTTAGGGCATTTTAACATACGGCATGGTACGCCGCGTTGATGAGGAACTCTATAGCCGCATCTAGGACATACACATTCTCCTTCAGGTCCTCTAAAACCTCTCATGTAGCCCTTTCCTGCACCCTGTCCTCCTCTATATCCTCCTCTTCCACCAAACCCCCTCTGCACATCCATCTACCTCCTTAAACTTTCAAAACCCTTCCTACACCACATCTCTCATACCCTGTGCTAAACTCTCTTTTAAAAACCTCTATTGCTAACTCACCAGTACAGTGACAGGGCATTACTTTACTTATTTCAGCCTCTTTAAGTTTCCCACATATCTCTATTAATTCTCGCTCTGAATATCCAATCAGATGAAAACCGCCCATAACTAAGTGAATTTTCTCATTAAATTTATTTTTTACAAACTTCACTATATCCACTATTCCAGGGTGTGCACACCCTGTGACCACAATTACTCCTTTGGGGCTTTTAATGATCAATGATTGCTCCTTTATACTTGTTCCTAGCTCACCTGTTGAATAAATATTTTCATTAATTTTCATTAATTCTGAAACTTCTAACAAGCTAGCATTATATTTTAAAACAGTTTGTTTAATCTCTCTAGGAAATGAAGACAATAGATATACGGTAACATTGTTATTTCTCTCTAGGAATTTCTCAAGTCCGCCGGTATGGTCGTAATGTGCATGAGAGAGCACTACTTTGGAGATAGTTTTAAGATTAATGTTTAGCTTTTCTAAATTATTTAGCAAAATATTACCATCTGTTCCTGTATCAAATAGTACCTTTCTATTTTCGATTTCAACAAGGCATGAGAAGCCGTGATCCGCTTTAAGATCAGCTTTATAAGTAAAATTATCATAAATTATTCTAATTATAATATTTTTACTCATATGATCACTAAATTTTATTTTTTAACCTGATTAATATTATTCAAAAAAGCTTTTATTGCATCTTTAACCTTCACACCTGCAAAACTAGTTACCGTCTGAATCCCTGACTGCTGTAATGCCGTTAAAGCGTTGGGGCCGATGTTACCGGCTATTACTACGTTAACGTTTTTTTCAGCGACAAATTGTGCTGCTTGAATACCTGCCCCTCTAAAGGCGTTAGCCGCCGGATTAGTATAGGTTTTAACATCTTTAATTTCTTCACCTTCAACTTCAACTATTGTAAAGCTTTGAGCTCTACCAAATACCGATGAGACTATATCCTCCAGCCCGCCTTTCCCCTGTGTAGCTACTAAAATCCTCACGTTTAACACCGCCTCTAATTTTTTATGTATATAAATATTTACTTTTTACTTTTATTATTAAGTGTCAAAGAAATTTATATTTGTCAATGTCACAATCACCATAAAACCTTAAAAAGGCACTTAATGATCTGGCCATAAAGTTAACGTCAACAATTCTACATATTGTTTTAGTTTTATAGCTTTATATTTATACCTTTTTTATTTAAAAAGTTTTTTAATTCTTCCCTTGTAGGTAAAGCAGTTATAGCTCCTATTTTCGTGACAGTTAGTGCTCCTACAGCGTTAGCTATGACTATACTCTCTTCCGGCTCTCTATTCTCTAACATACCTAGCTCAAAGCCAGCCGCCCATGCATCGCCTGCACCATTAGTATCTATTACCCTAACTTTAAAAGCCTCTTTGAAGATTTCTAATCCATTTCTATATCTTACATAAGAGCCTTTAGCTCCTAATTTTACAGCCACTATCTCAGGGTTATACTTCTCTATGAAGTATTCAGAGATCTTCGAAGGGTCATCTAAGTTTAGAAGATCTCTTGCCTCGTCATGAGAAATAAGTAGTATATCTGAGTTGTTAAAAGCCTGTTCATAGACTCTGTTTAACTCACTTCGGCTTTCCCAGATGTCAAGCCTAAGATTAACATCGAAAGACGTTTTAACTCCTAGCTTCCTAACGCTTTCCATAGTTTTAAGTACGGAACTCCTAGCTGGTTCATGACTAAGAATTACTCCTGAAACATGCAGTATCTTAGCGGTACCTACATAGTTTAGGTCTATATCCTTACTTTCTATCTCCGTATCAGCAGTGTTTACCCAAGGTTTTCTATAAAAGAAGAAGCTCCTCTCACCTTCTGGATGTCTTACGACAAATGCCAAAGAAGTTCTAGCTTTCTTAATAAGTATATGAGTAGTGTCTATCCCCTCCTTTCTTAAAGTGGTAATCAAGAAGTTCCCAAAAGGATCATCGCCTACAGCACATATAGCTCCTACTTTACGGCCTAATCTAGAGAGAGCTATAGCGTAATTAAACGGTGCTCCGCCAAAATTCATGGAGAAAGCTTTGACTTTAGTATAATTACCGATTTCTAAGGGGATCATATCAATAAGGATCTCCCCTAAAGCTACAGCATCAAGATTCAAAACTCTTCACCTCCCAATAAAATACTCTATTTTAAGGAATATTTATTGAAGAATAGGAGAGTAGTAGGTAATGAGAGTCATGTATAGATGTGAGGAAATACCGGAGTTTATGAGAGCGGTTTTTCTCGAAGGAGAAGATTAACCTAAGAAAAGTTAAAGTTCCTAAACTTGAAAGGGTTGGGTCCTAATTAAGGTAGGAGCTTATGGAATTTGTGGAAGCGACATTAGGTATTATTTAGGCGAGAATCCCTGGGCTTTACATACTCTTGGCATAAATGAGCCTATGCCTTCGAACGTTATCTTAGGACATGAGATCGCAGGCATTATAGTTGCTGTTCATGATGAAGAGGATAAAAAAGACTAGGTAGTAGGTTGATATATAGCGGGAGGATTTAAGTATGGAGAGGATTAGATGGCTGTTCCGTTCCCGAAGAAGATATTCATACTGCTCTCTGACTGCTTTAACTTACCATAGTTGCCACTAAACTCAAATTCTATACCTTATAATTTTCAAATATGGGAGAATATATAGCTTTACTTAATCTGTTATTATAGTTTAATCTTTCGATCTACGGTGATTAAATGAAAGTATTTGAGATAACTGGTCCCAATGTTTCTAGAGTCAGAAATGTGAATTTGAAAGAGCCAGGGAATAACGAGGTTTTAATAAAGGTTAGAGCCTGTGGAATATGTGGTACAGACATACATATGTTTAAAGGAGATGTTAAACTAGCCGAATACCCTATTGTTCCTGGACATGAGTTTTCCGGAGAGGTTATCTCTGTAGGAAATAACGTGAAGGATTTTAGCGAGGGAGATAGAGTAGCTGTTGACCCTAACATAGCGTGTGGGGGATGTTATTACTGTAAAATGGGTATGCCTAACTTTTGCGAGAATTGGAGAGCCATAGGTATTCACTTACAGGGTGCATGTGCAGAGTACGTACTTGTCCCCCAGAGTAACGTGTATAAGATACCAGAAAACCTCTCATTTGAAGAGGCTGCTTTTACAGAGCCGGTCTCATGCTGCGTACATGGACAGGACTTACTTAATCTTAAGGGAGGAGAGAGTATAGCTATATTTGGTCTAGGTCCCATAGGCTTAATTCATGCTCAGCTAGCTAAAGGCAAAGGAGCTTCTAATATCATAGGAGTGGACGTTGTCGAGTACAGGATTAAGTTCGCTGAAAGTAAAGAATACTTTGACCATGTAATAAACCCTAGGGAGAGAAACGTTCTTGAAGAAATCTCTCGAATTACAAAAGGAAAGGGTGTTGATGTCGTGATAGAGGCGTCGGGGAGTACAGACGCCTTTGAAACAGGAACTAAAATCTTAGGGTTAAATGGAAAGATTCTTGTTTTTGGAGTAGCTCCAGAAGATAAGCTAGCTACTCTAAAGCCTTTTGAAATCTACAGGAAACAGTTATCCATTATAGGATCATTCATAAATCCGTTTACAACAGAAAGGGCCTTAAGAATGCTCTCATCAGGAGTGGTGCAAGTTAGAGATATCATTTCACATGAAATAGAGCTTGAAGAGATAGAAAGTTACTATAAAAAGATAGAGAAGAAAGAGGACAATGTAATGAAGGTGATGGTTAAGCCGTGAAGTATATAGATGTACATGTGCATCCGGTACTTATACAAGAAGCCTTAGATGTGGAACCGAGACTATTAGAGGCTGCAAGAAAGGTATTTAACATAGGTACGGCTCCTCAACCCCTAAGCATATTATTAAAACTTATGGATAATGCTGGGGTAGAGAAAGCTGTTTTACTAGCTTTGGATGCAAAAGTGAGCAAAGGGTATACGATCCCTAGCAACACTACCGTGTATAAGCTAGTGAAAAAAGCGGAGGAGAGACTGGTAGGTTTCGCTAGTGTTAACCCAAAGGATAGTGAGGCGCTAAAAGAGTTAAAGACCGCTATAGAGGATTACGGGTTTAAGGGAATAAAAATTCATCCGCCTATACAAGGTATAGATCCTTTAGACAGAGACATGTATAAGATTTATGAGAGGGCAATAGAATATGACGTGCCCATATTACTGCATAGTGGGTTTACATGGGTTTATGGATATAGCATAGATACATGTAACCCTGTTAGACTGGAGAAAATAGCTATCCATTTTCCGGAACTTAAACTAATACTAGGACATATGGGATGGCCTTGGGTAAGGGAGGCTGTAGCATTAGCTATGAAATATCCCAATGTTTTCCTTGAGACATCAAACGTTTACACGGGAACCCCCGAGGAGCATATGAGGCATATCTTTCAGGAATGTATGCCTAAGAGGCTCTTCGATCGTTTTATAAGGGAAAAAGTTATCTTTGGCTCAGATTACCCTAGAATAGAGATAGATAAGATGGTTGGAGCTTTAAAGGACTTAGATTTAGAGGACATGACTAAAGAAAAAATATTAAGAGAAAATGCTTTAAATATATTAAAGCTATCAAAATGATAGGTACTAAACTATTAATGCCACAGGATCTAATGTCTCTCTGTCTTGAAGTCTGAGAGTAACCATCTCCACAATGGTATAAACTTTATTTTTCTTTCTTTGAGCTTCATTTCATCATCGTAATCCCACGTTATTATAAGTAAATTTTTACAATTTAGCTCCTTGCTAGCCTTCAGCAAAGCCTCTATTTCCCTCTTACCAACTTCATCTCCATTCGAAACATAAGTCACTTGAATCAGTTGTTTAGCTTTAAACCCCTCCACTATTACGAAGTCGACCTCCCTTCCCGTTCTGTTGCCATATTCTCTCCAATAATACACCTGGAAGAGCTCGCCAAGCCTGCTTCTCCTCATGAGTTCAATGAAAACAACATTCTCCATCAGCCTACCCATGCTCTCTAAAGCCTCAGGATGTTTAGCGACAACTATCCCATTATCGACACAGTAAACCTTACGTGGATATTGCTTCCTAGCCTTTATTGACGGAGAAAGGATTTCAACCATGTAGACAAGGAATACCTCCTCGGCATAGCTCATAAACTTTATCAGAGAAGACTTACTTGTCCTAAATCCAAGCCCTTTAAGATAGTTATAAGCCCTTGAAATACTGACATATTTTGAAAAGGAAGACATGAGATAGCGAAGAAATATATCAAGCAATGTAGCATCCCTTATCTTATACCTCTCGATTAAGTCTCTATAGAATATAGCCTCATAGTAAGATCTAAGGATATCTCTCTTTACCATATAATCCTTTGTAAGCACAACCTTAGGGTATCCTCCAAGTCTTAAGTACTCCTCTAAGAGTCCGAGAAGCCTACCTCTCCTCTCTGAATATCCTACGAGCTTTAAATTATCGATATTAATTCCTTTAGCATTTAGAAACTCTCTAAAACTAAAAGGAAGAACCGTGATATCTATGGAACGCCCTCTAAGACTCGTGGAAATCTCACGGCTTAGAAGCTTAGAGGAGGAGCCGGAGATCACCAACCTGTACTTTCTCTTCTCATAAATATTTCTAACCCATTTATCCCAATCTCTTACGTTCTGTATTTCATCCAAGAATAGGTATATAGGTTTATCGTTTAAAGGAGAGAAAAACTTGTAGTAAGTTTTCATCATGTCCTCTAGATGGAGAGCATCTAATCCTCTAAGTCTTTCATGCTCAAAATTGATGTACACAACATTATCCTTCGGTATCTTCCTCCAAAGCTCCTGAATGATCTGATACATAAGAAAAGTCTTACCTGCCTGTCTAGGTCCAACTACAGAAATTATCAAATCATGTTCTAAAGGAACATCTACTTCCCTTTTAACAATTTCTGGGAACTTAAAATCTAACCACTCTGCAAAAACGTATTCAAAGTCCTTCTCTCTCATAACAAATTGTTTAATTATAGAACAATTTTAAATAGATATTGTTTAATTATAGAACGATTTTTCCCTACTTAGAAGCTAAAATAATGAGAATTTGATTAAGAATGAAGCATTAAGAAATTAAATTATTCTATTGTATAGCTCTCTTCCTTCCATATAGTTTCCTATCGTATCAAAAGTTCTTTCGACGATTCTCGTTAAAGCCTCAAAAGTGTTATAAGCTGCGTTGATAATAGCTGAGACTGTCGACGCCTCGAGGTTCGAGTCGTACAAGAAGTATAAGGCCTACTACGGCTTGGCTCCCCGGCTTAGGGTGAGTGCTGGGAGGGCTAGGCTGGGTAGGTGTGGTAAAGGCAATCCTTACCTTAGGTGGGCCTTCTACATGGCGGCTATGACCAGCGTAGCTAGGGGCGGTAGGGCTAGGGAGAGGTACTTGAGGCTGCTGGGTAGGGGTAAGCCTAGGCGTAAGGCGTTGGTGGCTGTGGCTGGTTGGCTCTCCCGTATTGTCTGGGTTGTTCTTACTGCTGGCGTGCCTTACTCTGAGCGTTGACCCGTCAATGCTCGCTAACGAGCAAAAAAGAGGGATTAACCTAGCTCACATGCTCGATGGTAGTTTCGATTCTTCTAAACCTTCTAACTAAAGCCAGTATTAACAGGAATGTGAACTCAGCTACCGTATTACTACCATAATCAGGTATGTTACAAACATGTATATTACGTTTCTTACAAGCATCTAAGTCTATATGATCAAAGCCTGTGGAACGTGTAACTATGAGTTTTAAGCTAGGCATTCTTTTAAGCTGTTCCTTATTAACCTTAGAATTTATAAAAATACTTAAAATTTGGACATCACTAACATCCCCTTTATATGAGGCTAGGTCAGAATAATTTATTTCCACCTTTAAGTTGTATTTTTCAGCGTATTCTCTAATTTTCTTCGCTTCCCACTCTTCACAGTCTAAAAACAAAATTCTCATCCTTTACTCTCACCAGTACCGATTACTTGGATTATAACAGTCCTTTTTTGGGGCCCATCAAGCTCAACTAGGTAAATGTTTTCCCTTCCTCCTAAAGCTAATTCCCCATTTATTACAGGTATTGTGACCGAAAGTCCTAAAAGTATGCTTCTTAAATGGGCCCATGCATTAACGGCCATCCTACCATCCTTTGAATAATAATGATGGTGATGATAATTATCATCATAAGGCACTATCTTTTTTAAAAAGCTAGGTATATCTTCCTCTAAACCTGGTTCGTTCTCATTAATTAACAATGCTGTAGTCGTATGCATACTAAATACCGTGCATTGTCCATTATTTATGCCACTTTCTTTTACAAAATTCTTCACGTCATTAGTTATATTTAATAACTCTATGTGCCTATTAGTTAAATAAACTTTTTTAGTGGTATGAACTTTACACATGATATCTCATACTTCTTCTAGTTTTAGACTAATAAATCTTCATTAAGCCTAATTTATCTCAGAGATAGGGTGAGGCACATGGAGCTTAGAATTTTATCCTTGGGAGAGATACTTGTTGAAATAATGAGAAATAAGAAAGATATACCTCATACTGTTCCTGGAGAATACCTAGGCCCATACCCTAGTGGAGCACCAGCGATATTTATTGATACAGCTGCCAGGCTTGGTGCTCATGCAGGATTTATCGGCTGTGTAGGAGATGATGACTTCGGTACTATGTTGCTTAAGAGACTTAAGAACGACGGAGTGGACGTTTCTCATATTAAGGTCCTAAAAGGTTATACAACAGGTATAGCTTTTGTAATGTACTATAGTACTGGTGAAAGAAGGTTTGTTTTCCATTTAAGATACTCAGCGGCAGGGCAGCTATCCCCTGCTCATGTAGATGAGGATTACGTATCTAGATTTAATGTACTACATATTATGGGTTCTAGTCTTTCGATAACCGAGGATTCCAGGAACGCTTGCTATAAAGCATTAGAAATAATTTATAAAAAAGGAGGTATTGTAACTTTCGATCCTAACTTAAGACCTGAGCTCATAGGTATTGAAAGGATAAGGGAAATTAGTTATCCAGTAATAGAGAAAAGTAAGGTAATCATGCCTAGTAAAACTGAGCTAGAAGCCCTTACAGGCAATAAAGATATAGTTAAGGGAGCTAAGAAGCTATTATCCATGGGCCCTGATATAGTGGTCGTTAAGCTAGGAAGTGAAGGATCTATAGCCGTAACAGATGAAAAAGTGGTTAAGATGTCAACATTTAATGTAAAAGAGATAGATCCAACAGGTGCAGGCGACGTACATGATGCTGCCTTCATAGTTGGATATTTTGGATTTGAAAAAGGACTTGAAGAAAGCCTTAAATTCGCTAATGCTGCTGGGGCAATAAAGGTTACACGTTTTGGGCCTATGGAAGGTCCTAAGAACATTAATGAGATCTTAGAATTCCTCTCATTAAGAAGCTAGATATAAAATGGGAAACCTTTTAGGGTATTTGTGATAAATATGAAAGCTGCTGTTCTTAAAGGTCCTTATGATATTAACGTGACTGATACAGAGAGACCGGAAATTGGTAATGATCAAGTACTGATTAGGGTTAAAAGGTGCGGTATCTGTGGAAGTGACATACATGCATATAAGGGTAAACATCCAGACTTTATAATACCTGTAATTCCTGGACATGAATTCTCTGGAGTAATAGAGGAAGTAGGTAGTTCTGTTAAAAGAGTTAAGGAAGGAGATAGGGTCGTAGTGGAACCATTAAAAGTATGTGGTAAATGTTATTACTGTAGGAGAGGAGCCTACAATAAATGTACGAATCTTAAAGTACTAGGAGCACAGGCTAATGGGGCATTCGCTGAATACATAGCTGTTGATGAAAGATGGGTCTATCGTCTACCAGACAACGTAAGTTTTGAGGAGGGAGCTATGGTTGAGCCATTAGCAGTAGCTGTTCATGCAGTAAAGAGGGCTAACCATGTAGGTGACAATGTACTAGTCTTAGGTTCCGGAACAATAGGGCTTCTATTAGCACAGGTGCTTAAAATATACGGAGCCTCGGAAGTCATTGTAACCGATATCAAAGATTGGAAACTTAACCTAGCTAAGGAGTTTGGAGCTATCACTGTAAATCCTTTAAAAGATGATTTAAAGGAAGCTATAGATAGAGTAACAGGGGGTATAGGGGTAGACTCTTCCTTTGAGGCGGTAGGTAACGAGGAAACCTTAAACCAGGCATTGAGATATACCCGTAAAGGAGGTAACGTGACTATCATAGGAGTCTTCGAGCAAAGACCTAGAATCGACATAATGGAGATAGTTAATAAGGAGCTAGAAATTCATGGCTCGTTAGTTTACTCATGGGGTGACTTTCCTAAAGCAATAGAGTTGATTTCAAAAAGAAAAGTTAACGTGAAAAGTCTGATTTCAAAAGTGATACCTATAGATGATATTAAACATGCGTTCGATAATATTATATCAAATAAGGAAAATGTAATAAAAATACAGATAGAGATCTGATGAGAATAATTAATAATCCTTAAGGATTAACTAGTTAAGGTAATAACTTATGGATATTGATGTAATAATGTTGATTAGGGCTCTCTTGTTCATCCCTATCGGAATCTATATCTTTATTTTTGTTTATGATATACTAAAGAGGTTAAAGAGGCGAGAACTCGCTTCTGGTATGTTATTTCTTAGATATGAAAAGGTCATAAAGTTTGCTAAATACTCGGTAATGGCAGCATTTATGGGAGTAATAGCCGCATATGCGATGTATTTATATGAGATAGGAGGAAACGAGGCTTTTAGAGTCGTAGGCTCTGCTCTTGAAGTCGTATCATTGACTTTATTCTCATATACCATACGTTTGCTTGATCTTGCATTAGGTGGTTAAAATGGTGTTGAGTGTTGCTGTGGTGTCAGCGTCCGTTATAGTGGTCTCTATTATATTTATAATGAGTTTGCTGCTATATAAGAGAATGAGAGGGAAAAGAGAGCTTGTTGCTGCTAAGCTATTTTTAAAAAGGGATGAAACATTTAAGGCTATAACCGCCATAGCATTCTCGGGAGTGCTTTTCTTAAGTGGTAGGATTATTTCTATTCTAGCATCTCTAAATTTAATGAGTGAAGAGATAATTTATAATGTAAGATACCCTTTAGACCTAATAGCGATCTTCCTTGTTGCATACTCTTATTATAAGTTTTATAAAATATTAGCAAGTGAGAGATATGTATTTAAATAATTAATTATTCAACATATTTTTAATTTCTCTTTCTAGCTCGTTTATTAATTGAGGATAGAATCCTATCATTCTCTTGAATTCCTTTCCTCTCTTGTACAATATGAGCGTAGGTATGCTCATGACCTGATATCTAGAAGTTAACTTAGGATTTTCCCCCACGTTTATCCTCACAACGGCTATTTTAGGCGTGTACTTAGCGGCTATTTCCTCTATAATAGGCTCTATCATCTTGCAAGGTCCGCACCACTCAGCCCAGAAGTCAGCCAATACTATTTTACACCTTTTAAGGATTCTCATAAACTCAAATTCGTTCACATCTCTTACACCTTCTTCACATCTTTCCTCAACTACCTTCATTAACTCCCTCTTCTGAAGCTCCAGCATTTTCCTTCTTATTATAAGATCTAGCTCATCAGACATAGTATGTGGATATATTTGGATTGATTAATAAAACTTTGTTTAAAGTAATTATATTCTTTTATATAAATATCTATATTTTATATTTTGTTTTATACTAGTAATTATATGAAAGAGAGAAAGATAAAAACTTAAGGTTATAAACCATAAATATTATTGCCGGGTACGAGGTCGCTGCTCGAGAGGCCGTATGGCTTCCGATGAAAAGCGGTATCCCTAACCCGGCACATTCCCCCAATTATATGAATATGAAAATGTATTATCATAGTTGTGAATATTATAACTAACATGTAATGCTATTGTATAACATAAACTAAAATACTCATGAATTGATGATATAAAAGGGTTAAATATGAGCAGAAGGTTATCCATAGTAGGAATAGTTATCATAACTGTAGTGTCCATAACCGGAGTATTGCTTTATTCTATGATGGAAACGAGGAAGTTCGATGTTCTAACTGAGAAACCAGAGTTAGAACCTGTAATAAGAGTTATGATGAAGATTCCTGTTAGGTATACCTGTGATGGAGAGGATGTCTCACCTCCAATACTATGGGATGTAGAAACATTACCTAAAGGAACCAAAAGCTTAGCACTGGTAATGTTTGATCCTGATGCTCCTCATAGAACATTTATTCACTGGATAATGTATAATATTAATCCTGAGTTAGGAAGCCTGTCTGAAAATATACCAAAACAACCGATAGTTGAAGGTATGGGTATGCAAGGGATTAATGACTTCGGTGAAATAGGTTATGGAGGACCATGTCCACCTCCTGGACTCCCTCATAGGTATTTCATAAGAATATTAGCGTTAGATCAAGAGCTAGATTTACCGCCTGGTTTAAACATAGAAGAATTCGAGAAAGTAATTAGGGGTCATATTATAGGCTACGGCGACATAATAGTGGTCTATAAGAGAGGTTGATAACTAACCTAAATAGTTATTGATATTCATTACATCCTCAGGCGCTACGTTAAGAGCGATCTTTCCCCCTACATCATATAATCTACCTACTTTATCTAATATAACAGAGTCGCTAGAGGCTACAACATAATTATCAAAACTCATGAGATATTTATCAGTCCTATTTGCAAGTATACAATTTCCATTAACATTCATTGTCTCTAATATCTTTTTAGTTAGATTACATATTTCTAAACTTCTACTAACTTGGGAATCGTAAACGAAGAGCGCATACCTAACTTTCTCCCTGGCTAGGTACGAAATTACTATAACGAGTGAGGAAAGAAGTAAAGGAGAGACTTTTATCTTCCTTACCGTTGCCGCTATATCTCTTATGAAGTTATCAGTGCATAATATTAACGTGTCGGAAAGTAAGGCTGATTGAACAGTGGATAAAACATTAAATCCATCTATAACTATGCTTAAATTTTCAATGTCATCAACCATCTTGGAATAACGTATCTTAGATACCTCATAAGGATATATGCCACGATAAAGAAGAAGCCTCTCAACTTTTGATAACCTGTATCTCGAAGTAACGAGGTTTAAAGACGATTTCCTTCCGTATCCTCTATTGAGTAAATACAAAAGATCTTTAGCAGCTTCTACTAACTCCTTCCTGATGCCTACTCTAATCCTGGGTATAGACTCTATCCTATACAACTTTCTTATCCTTTTAATCTAGAAAGGTCTTCTTTAAGCGCTTTAATTAAATACCTTTTTAACTCCTCAATATTTATACTTTCTAACCTACCCTGAACAAGATCCTTTACTCCGCCTCCCTTACCTTTAATCCTTATAAGCAGCTTTCTGTTTACCTCTCTTGCGTCGAAACCTTTATTTACTAATTTCTCACCAAGCTTAAGCGCATATAATCCCTTTCTGCTCAATAAGAATGTTAAAGAGCTAGGCTCTTTTCTAGAAACTAAGAGAGCTAAGTCTCTAAGTACACTGGGATCAGTTATGTCTGTTAATTCGATAATTATCTTCACTCCATTCAGACCAAGAGCTTTACTAAGAAGCTCATCAGAGAGTTTATCCATTTCCTTTATTTTAGTTTTCTCTATATCCTTTTTTAAAGTTCTGTTTTCCTGGATAAGAAGACTAACCTTCTCTTCAAGCTTCTCAGGTTCGGTTTCAAGAAGCTTACTGACTCTGTTTACTAAACTTTCAATTTTCTGATAATGTTTAAGAGCGGCATGACCCACTTTAAACACTAGTCTGCTTACACCTTCCTGTATCCTCTCGACCTTAGTTATCTTTATTAAGCCGACTTCACCTGTGTAATCGCAGTGTAAACCTCCGCATGCTTCTACGTCCCATCCTTCTATCTCAACTATTCTTAAAGTTGGTTCGGGAATAACCCCTCCTTGATAGATTATAAATCCGTATTTCTTTTCAGCATCTGTCCTATTAACGGTAAATTTGTTAACAGGCCTGTTCTCCATGACAAGGAAATTAGCTAGTTCCTCTATTTTTCTCCTCTCTTCCTCTGTGATCTTCTTGTGATGCGTGATGTCAAGCCTGCTCTGATCAACGCCTTTTTGAGCGCCTGCTTGCCAAACGTGTTTACCAAGAACTCTCCTAGCTGCACCAAGAACTATATGCGTAGCAGTATGATTTCTCATTAAAGCAAGTCTTCTCTCTTTATTTATAAAACCTTTAACATTAACACCTACAGAAGGTGTTTCCCCCTCACACTTATGTAGTATTACGTCACCTACTTTAAATGCGTGGGTAACCTTACAGGAGCCCTGCTCCCACCTTAAGATTCCTATATCAGCTGGCTGCCCTCCTCCTTCTGGATAAAAGGATGTCTTATCAAGAATGACTAAGTTTTTGTCAATTACTCCTATTACTTTAGCCTCAAACTCGAAGAGACGGGAATTTTCATAGTAAAGCTTTTCTGTAGCAGGAAAGCCTTGAACCTTATCTTTTAAGCCAAGCACTACATCTTCTAGAGAGGTCTTTGTCTTCTCGGTATGTCTGCTTACGAGCTTAGAATAAAAATCTGCAGTAATATCTAACTTTAAGCCTTCTTTTGATGCTTCTTCAGCTAATATCTCAGGCGTTAAACCATGTGATTCATACAGGGTTATTATCGTATCCTCAGGTATGATGCTTTTACCTTCTTTTTTGATTTTAGTTATTAAGCTCCTTACGACCCTTTTACCACGTCTTAGGACATCGGCATACTTTTTCTCTTCATGAGATACTACATCTAGTATTTCATCTTTTATGTCCAGATATTCGGGAAAATCGTTCTTCCACGTCTCTATCTGTCTGTCTATTACCTCAACTAATGAAAGATCAAGCTTAAGTCTTAGGATATGCCTTATGGCTCTCCTTATCAACATCCTAACTAAATATCCTGCACCTATATTAGAGGGAACTATACCATCTCCTATAATCCACATGATGGATCTTGTATGGTCAGCTATGACATAGATTGACTCGTAAGGAGCAAGTAAGGTATCCATGTCTCTGACTGAGATACCATATTTCGATGCTATCTCACTCTTTATCCTAAAGGTCTTTTCTGGCTCTTTGTAGTCAAGCTTACCCATTTTAAGGGCAAGGGAATAAAGCAGGTGGGTTGGAGGGGGCTTTTTATTTATTTTCTTTGTTAACCAACTAATTATAGGATTAAATGTTGAATCGTATATAGTGAGAGCTCCAGTGAGTAACCAGTATATTCTTTCTAGCCCATACCCAGTATCAACTATCCTATTTTCCATCTCAACTAATTTTCCATTAACCGTCCTATAATGCATGAAAACGAGGGTGGCTATCTCTAAGCCTCGTACGAGAACCTCGTAATCCTCTCCTGCGTTACCTCCGCCACTCCACCAGTCAAATTTAAATGAGAGTTCTTCTGGAGGAATTTTATATACATTAGTAAATAAGTTAAATGCTAACTTAACAGTTTTGTTAGCCCAGTATATATTTGTCCTTCTTATATTAAAGGCATGATGAGCCATCATTTCAAAGCCTGTTAGATGTCTTCCTGTCCTTCCAACGTTGTCAATATCTGTTAACCTTATACTCGGCTGTGAGATGACCAGGGGATTAGCGGGTGGATCGACTATTCCCTCAGTAACCCAGGGTTGGAAATCGTAGATTGAGGCGCCTACTAGGTATACATCATCTCTCCATCTAGCCACTACAGGATATCTTTTTACGAAGCTGTGACCCTCTTCTTTGAAAAAATCTACGAAGACCTTTCTGACGGAGCTTATATCCTTAAGGTTAGTTTTTACTGGGTTATTAATAAACTGGTAATCAACACAAGGTTGATCTCCGCAATACTCTTGTTCTGGATTTAAAGTCCAGAAAACTTTTCCACAAGCTTTACATGTTTTCTTATAAAAACCATTCTTCAAGAAAAAGGGGAGATCTATTAAGTTCTCTCCCAAAATCTTACACCGAGGTTTAGCTGAACTCCGGTTTCTTGGCTTTAATAGCGTTGTATAGTGTTTGTGCCTCAGCCTGAGCCTTAGCAAGTACTGTACCCACGGTTTCATGGGTAATTATAGATGCATTAGTTGCTAAGTTCAAGGCCTCTAGATGAGCTCTCCTGATCACTACATCCATAACCTCCTTTATGAAGAAGGGTAGGTTTAAAGCAAGATTATAGGCCTGTAAATGCGCACTACTAATGTTCTTCTCATAGGAGCCCGGATCAAGCTTTATCTCAGAAGGCTCAACTACTTCGCTTTCAAGTAATATGGCTTTAACATCTAACCCGACCTCAATGGGTTTTATACCGAGTTTTCCTAAGAGCTCAGCTAGCTCTTGAGATACCACATCGCTAGCTTTAGCCACTACAGTATCTGAGGTGACCCATATGCTTCCTTCCTGTATCCTTATCGGTATCTTAAGTTTATTGAAAAGGCTTAGTATCGGGCCCGGAGGAAAGTTAGTATTTCCCGCCGGTATAACTACATCTTTAGTGAGCACATCACCAGCTTTAGCCTCTCTCGGTATCTTGTTCTTGTCCAGAAAGAGCTTTAATGAAAATGGGTTTTGATTAGTGAAGATGACGGCAATCTGGCCAGCTAGTCTCTCCTTTAGTTTCTCGATCTCAGGTCTTTCTTTCTTAACCTTATCCATGGCTAGCTTAAACAGGTTATTCTTTACAACCTTGAGAACTGATCCCTCACTCCTTAGCATCTCCCTACTTCTGTGAAGAACTTCTGCAGAGACACCCGTTATGTTAACGAGTAATATGTACTTGTACCTCCTTATAAGCTCGGCTAGCTCGTTAACCTTCTTAACTTTATATGAAGGTACCGGCCTCGTTCTAACGTATTTAAGCTGATATCCGCACATTCTACTTACCTCTTATGGGGACTTCGACAGGGGGACCCATAGTAAGCTTAACGTATACCCTCTCTATATTTCTTGGCTCAAACTTCCTCAGTAATGCATTTAGCACCTCATTAGCGTTCTCAGCAAGTTCCTTCTCAGATTGATCTTCGGTACCTATTCTACACATAACCAATGGCTGATCCCTTATTCTCAACCGTACCGAGCGTTTAGCTCTTTCAATCATGGCCTTTACGTTGGCTGTTGGAGGAAGAACTTCAGGCATTTTACCTCTAGGTCCCAGATATCTGCCCAGCATCCTACCTATGAGCGGCATCATATCCGGTTGTGCATAGAAAAAGTCATATGACCTAGCTATCTTTTTTGCCTCCTTTTTCTCAGAGGCTATCTTAGCTATCTCATCTTTATCTATAACGGCATCTACACCGGCCTCTTTAGCCTTCAAAGCTAGATCTCCTGTCGCAAACACAGCAACCTTGGCAAGCTTACTCATAGGAGGATGAGGTAGGGGCACACTCACGTTTATCCTGTTCTCAGGCTTCTTCACATCTATATCCCTTAGCTTAACTATGAGCTCGACACCTTGTTTAAATCTTCTTGGCTTACTTCTCTCCTTAGCTTCCTTAATAGCGCTAGCTAATCTATCAATGGACACGCTCATCTTTTACCCACCTTTCTCATACTTACTAAGTACATCATCATACACTCCTTCATCAACCTCCCTCTGAACCTCCTTAGGGCTTTTACCCTCTATAGTAACTCCCATACTTAAAGCCGTTCCTAACACACTCTTAACAGCTCCTTTTAATGTCTTAGCTCTTATATCTTTTCTCTTAGTTAAAGCTATTTTAACCACCTGCTCAAAGCTTAGGTTTCCTACCACCTCTTTACTGGGACTGTGAGCTCCTTTCTCTATTTTAAGCTCCTTAACTATGAGGGCTGCGGTAGTAGGGGTACCAACCTCAACCTCAAACGTCTTTTTATCAACATCGACTACTACCTTAACCGGCACCCTCATTCCCGCGAAGTCCTTAGTAAGCTCGTTTATCTTGTTAACAACAGCCATTACATTGAGCCCTAGAGGCCCTAAGGCGGGTCCTTAACCCCGCGTTCAGCGTATGGGCGGACCCGCCGTAGCCTTACCTCCCTCTACAAGGAACTGGAAGGTCTTTGTGTTAGCCACTCTAAACACCCTTTAGGGAATAACTCTTATCCATATTTTTAGGTTTCTGAATCAGTTAAGAGTGAGACCGTCATCAATCCTCTCGTCTCTTCCTCATCATTTTTAAGGCCTCGGAAGTCCGGCGGTCTTCACTGGTAAGACCTTACAAGGCTCCTCATCGGCCCTGAAGAGATGAGCGATTAAACATTAAAAAGTCTTGTCTAGGTGATAGAGGGGAGTTGTATGAGGAAAGTAGAGGCAATAACGATAACCGCTATGATGGGGTCCTTAGCTATAATCCTATCTTTAGCCAGAATACAAATACCCTTTCCCATACTTACGTACCTTAAAGTTGACTTCGCTGAGATACCTAGCTTTATAACGTACTTCCTAGTAGGCTTTAACTGGGGAACAATATGTGCTATTGTTCATTGGATTGCTTTAATGCTTAGATCGGGTAATCCTATAGGTCCTACAATGAAATTTCTAGCAGTTTTTACAAACTTGTTTGGAATGTATGTCGTTAAGAGATATCTATTTCCATATCTTAAAAAAGAGAAACTACTACTTACTTTAGAAGCAACGGGAGGAATTGTTATGAGAGTTGTTTCAATGAGTATACTAAACATAGTAATACTTACTATACTCTTTCCCTATTACCTTGAGATTTCAAGAAACGCTCTTAATCTCGCAGGAATTAAGGCCACAAGCAACGAGGAGGTCCTTACATGGACCTTAGTCATACTGGGTATCTTTAATTCGTTACACGCTATTATCTCCTTCTTACCTTCCATAATTATTACTAAGACTATTAAAAACGTATTAAAGACAAGGTAAAGCCAGATTTAGCTTTGATCGTAAAGATGACATGCTACATAGTGACCTTTGTTAATTTCTTTTAATTCAGGTTCTTCTGTTCTGCATATGTCCGTTGCGTAGAGGCATCTTGGGTGAAAACGACAGCCAGGAGGGATATCTATCGGTGATACAGGCACTTCACCCTTAATGGGTATCTCTCTACCTCTTCTCTCAGGATTAGGTATGGGTACAGCTGCCAGTAAGGCTTTCGAATAGGGGTGGAGGGGCTCAGATAACACGTCCTTGGTATTTCCCAGCTCAACTATCTTTCCCAAATACATTATAGCAATCCTATCACTTATGTACTTAGCAACCGCTAGCTCATGCGTTATAAAGACGTACGTAAGGCCTAACTCCTTCTTGAACTCTAACATTAGTTTTAAGATAGAAGCCTTTAAGGAAACATCTATCATTGACACGGGTTCATCAGCAACTATGAGCTTTGGTCTTAATATCATCGCTCTCGCTATAGCTACTCGCTGTCTTTGTCCACCACTCAGATCCCTGGGATAAAGGTTATAGAATTTCTCCGGCGGTGTTAACCCTACCTTAGCTAACAACTCAAGCACCATGGTTTTAGCCTCTCTTTCATTGACAATTCCATGTATCTCTAATGGATGTTTTACGGCATCACCTATCTTCATTCGAGGATTAAGAGACGCGTATGGATCCTGAAAGATAGGCTGAACTTCTCTCCTAAATTTCTTAAGCTTCTCCCCCTGAAGCTTAGATATGTCCTCTGAGTCATAGAGTATCCTCCCTGAGGTAGGCTCTATTAGCCTAAGTATCAGCCTACCTGTCGTGGTTTTACCACAGCCTGTTTCACCAGCTAACGTAAATATCTCTCCTTTTCTCACTGAAAAACTTACTCCATCAACAGCCCTTACATATCTCCTCTTTCTGGTAAGCAGCTTCTCGATGAATGTCTTCTCTACTGGAAAATATTTCCTTACGTTCTCTAGATGAAGTATTTCCTTATTGTTCATACAGGTAGCACCTTACCATATGCTTGTTCTTAAACCTCTTACCTGGAATCTCCTTTTTGCATATGTCCGTTGCGTAGAGGCATCTTGGGTGAAAACGACAGCCAGAAGGAGGGTTGGAGAGGTCTGGGGGATCGCCTGGTATATATCGAAGCTCTACATCCCTTACCTCAATGTTCGGAACAGCTCTAAGTAGCTCTTTAGTGTAAGGGTGTAGTGGATCTTTATGTATCTCATTTACGTCACCGTACTCAACAAGATGACCACCATACATCACACCTATCTTATCAGCAACCTCCATTACTATACTTATATCATGTGTTATAATCATGAATGAGACACCTAACTCGTCCCTGAGCTTGCTGAAAAGCCTCATTATCTGAGCCTGTACTATTACATCTAACGCTGTTGTAGGCTCATCGGCTATAACTAACTTCGGGGAGGTTGCTATCGCCATGGCTATCATAGCTCTTTGTCTCATACCTCCACTAAATTGGTGAGGGTAATCTCTTAACCGATCCCCAGGTATACCAACCATCTCAAGATAGTCTCTTGCTAGCTTGCTTGCTTCATCCTCTGAAACCTTCTGATGTGTAATTATAGTTTCAATCAACTGATCCCCAACTCTCATGAGAGGATCTAAGCTAGTTAAAGGATCCTGAAACACCATCGATATCTCTTTACCCCTAATCTTGCTCATCTCTTTTTCAGGAAGCTTGATCAGGTTTTTTCCTTCAAAGAATATGTTTCCTCCCACTATCTTACCCGGTGATGGAACAAGCCTTATTATAGATAAGCCAAGGGTTGACTTTCCGGAGCCAGACTCCCCGACTATGCCTATTATTTCCCCCTCGGCTATCTCTAAGTCTACACCGTCAACAGCCTTTATCACCGCATCAGGTAAGTAATAGTAAGTCTTTAATTCAGTGATGCTTAACAAGGTCATTCATATCGCCTTTCAGGATTAAGTAGCTCGTTAAGCCCTTCACCCAGTAAGCTAAAGCCTAGTGCTAGTATAACTATCATTATACCAGGAAATATAGATATCCACCAGTATCCCGCAAGAAGGTTCCTTTGACCATTCTTAAGATCGAAGCCCCAGTCAGGCGTGGGTGAGGGTACTCCGAGGCCCAAGAAACTTAGTCCGGCTTCGGTAAGTACCGCATCAGCTACATTCATAGAGAACACCACAGGTATTACTGTGATTACGTTTGGTAGTACATATTTCCAAAGTATAGTTAACTTACTCGCGCCCATAGCCTCTGCAGCTTCAACATAAAGTTGATTCTTAATGCTTAATGTCTGTCCCCTTACCATTCTGAAATACGTAGGTATATATACTATAGAAATTGAAATAACGGTGTTCATGACTCCTGGTCCTAGCATCGAAGCTATGGCTATTGCTAGTATTAACCCAGGGAAGGAGTATATACTGTCCATGGTTAATGATAAGACTCTATCTACTATTCCCCCAAAGTAGCCCGATATCAAACCTGCCACCGTTCCGATGCTCATAGATATAAACGTTGAAAGTAAAACCACTGTCATAACAGTTCTAGATCCATAGACAAGTCTGCTAAACACGTCCCTGCCAAGATTATCAGTTCCCATTATGTGTTTAAAGGAGGGGGGAAGAAGAGCTTTATCAACAGATGACAAAGGATCGTAGGGAGCTACTAAAGAGGCTGCTATAGCCATAAAGGATATGATAATAACTATCACGAGTCCAATAATTGTAAATAACAAATCTAGTCTTCTAGCTTTCCATAACCTCCTCAACGAATGAGAAATAGTTAAGGATAATTCCATAATGCTCACCTAGTACCTGATTCTAGGATCTATGTATGCGTAAATGATATCGACTATGAGGCTGACTAATGACACAAGTAAGGCGAAGAAAACTATCGTACCTTGAACAGTTGTGTAATCTCTATACTGTATTCTCTCCATAAGAAACGTTCCCATACCGGGCCACGAGAAAGTAGTTTCAGTTAGCACGGCACCTGCAAGAAGCAGGGCAAACTGCAGACCCATCATGGTAAGTATGGGTATAAAAGCGTTCTTTAGCGCGTGACTAAATATTACTTTTCTCTCAGCTATTCCCCTAGATCTTAAGGCTCTTATAAAATCTTGTTGTAAAACATCTAGCATACTAGATCTAACTAACCTAGTATATACACCTGAGAGGACTATACCCAAGGTTAACGAGGGTAATATTAAGTATCTAAGAGAGGTTATTAATCCTTTCCAATTAAGAGTTAATATACTATCTAATATGTAGAGGCCTGTTATCCTATGTATTCTAACTAGCGGCGACTTCCTTCCCGCTACAGGTAATATACGTAAGTAAACACCAAACACTAGCTGAAAAAACATTCCAAGCAAGGGTATGAATAAGGAGTATGCCACAATGCTCCATACCCTTAATGTTATATCTAGCTTAGAGCCTCTTTTCATGGCAGAGCCGACACCAGTAAGAAGACCGATAAGCACACTGATCATGAACGCGAAAATCGTAAGTTCAAGCGTAGCGGGAAATCTATCCATTATTTCCTGTATTACAGGCCTCCTACCCCAAATCATTGACCTACCGAAATCAAGCCTGAATATATTGGATACATAGTCTATATACTGCATCCAAAGAGGTTTGTTCAGACCTAATTGCTCTCTTAATTTCTCTATATATTCTGGAGAAGCTTTCATGCCCACTATAGCTAACACAGGATCCCCAGGCAATATCCTCATAATCATGAAGACAAATGTTAGGAGAATAAGTATAGTTGGTATAGTGAGTAATAATCTAGTTAGTATATACGCTCTGAGTGAAACCATTTAATTTCACCAAAGAAAATAAAAAAGAAAAGTTTTAATATTAAAGTATTTGGTTTTAAGGATTACTCTTTATAGAGCAACCAATACCTTAGTAGCATATAAGGATCTATGACTATACCCTTGATGTTAGGCTTTGCTACTATGTTTAACTTACCCTGAAGTAATGGAATTATAGGTACATCTTCAGCTAGTATTCTCTGTGCAGCTTCGTAAAGCTCTTTCCTTACGAATATTTGGGCTAAATCAAGTATAGCATCCAAGTAGGGATTGCTATAAGGCTTACCCAGCCATCTGTTAGAGTCTGTGTGTAAGAATGGATACAGGAAGTTATCAGGGTCTATGTAATCTGGGTACCACCCATATAGTGTGATAGGTAAACTTTGCTTTCTAGTGAGTTCTATATATGTTGACCATTCTGCACTTTTAACATCGACCTCTATTAGCCCTGTCTTCTCCCAGCTTTCCTTTATAGCTGCAGCTACATCAGCCTCAGTATCACCGTAGTGAGTAGGGGTGTACCATAGTTCTATTTTAAGCTTATTATCCTCAGAGTAACCAGCCTCCCTAAGGAACTTTGCTGCTAGTTCATAATCTGGCCCTTCTCCGAATTTCTCCTTAAACGAGTCTATATGACTCCACATGCCTGCAGGGACTAAGCTGTAAAGCGGAGTCATAGTCCCGAAGAATACCTCTTCAGCTATCTTCTTTCTATCCAGTGCCGCGGCTAAAGCCCATCTAACAAGCTTATTATCAAGTGGAGGTATGTTAGTGTTTAACACTATGTATCTTATGAATGAGCCCTTTCCTTCAATAACCTGTAAGTCTTCTCTCTTGCTCAGATCTATTATGTCTGCGGGATTAAGTGTTCTCCAAGCTATGTCTATTTCCCCACTCTCTATTGCAAGCCTTAGTGAGGTAGCATCCTTATAGAATTTAATTATTATCACATCTGTCTTTGGTTTAGGTCCATAGTAGTCAGGGTTAGCTCTTAGAACAAGCTCTTCATCTCTAACGAAGCTCTCAATGTAATAGGGCCCTATGCCTCCCGCTGTATTGTCAGGAGAGATCTCATCAGCTGGGTATGAGTTGGGTGAAAGGGGGAAGTAAGGTGGTACAGCTAGTATTGCCTTAAAGAAGGCAACAGGCTTAGTGATAGTTATTTTAACTGTATATTTATCAACTACATCCACGCTTTTTACAAAATCCAATACAAACCACGCTGGATCTCCCTCTATTCTAGCTACCCTCTCTATAGACCACTTAACTACGTCAGCTGTTAATTCCGTTCCATCACGGAACTTAAGTCCCTTTCTTAAATATAGAACCCAGATTTTTCCATTCTCAAGAACCTCATAGTCCTCTGCTAGTGCAGGTACTAACTCTAATGTTTCAGGTTCATACTTAAAGAAGCCTTCAGCAACGTTACTTAGTACCTCCCACGTAAAGAAGTCATAAGCGTTAGCAGGATCTAGATCTGTTACTTTATCTGTAACACCTATAACTATTACACTTTCCTGAGCAAGTGTTGTAGGAAGCAGCAATCCTGAAAGCAGCAACGCTACACTTACCATTAGAGCTAAAATAACTCGTCTCAAGTTTTACACCTCTTCTATTTTTCAAGTAAAGGAGTAGCTCCTTTATAAGTTTTATCTTTTCAAACCTATAAGATAAAAGTTTATTTAATTATCACTAGGAGTTAACTTTAATAATCCATAATAGTTTTATATTTAAGTAATTTAACTATAAAAATTAACTAATAAAGATACATTAGGTGTGATAATTGAAGTTTGGTCCTGACGTAAAGAACCTTATGAGAAAGCTCTTAGAGGGATATGTTTTCTACTTTTCAAACGATATGCTCAACACAGAAGGTAGGAAGATTTTTGAGGAAATGGCTAGAATGCTTATAGATGAGTGCCCCGAGTTAAAGCCTATGGTAAAAAGAGCGAGAAGAAACCCAAAACTGGAGAATATCATGAAATTAGCCAAAATAATACTCGGAGATGAGGCAGAAAAGTTACCCCTTTTAAGCGTTCAAGGACCTTATTACTATCTCTTTGAGAAGTAAACCTGATAAATTAGAGGGTTAAACTCTTTATCCCCTCTAGTTCAAAGAAGAGTATTTCTGCTTCTTTAGGCCTAATATATTTCTTATCATTTTCCTCGTTAATGTCATAAGTTAAAACAATTTTCATCGGTGCCTCGCTTATTCCTTCCTTATTAATAAAATCTATCATTTTGCTGACCGCTTTCTTCCATTCCTCAACGCTCTTTTCTTTATCAACTCCTCTTTCCTCGCTAAGTCTTGAAAGTGTAGCATAAAATGCTCGCCTTAAATTATAAATTGCACTCCTAGAGCTGGGACTTATTCCTGTCTGTATGGTATTTTCCCTCATCACAGTGTCTATTACTGAAAGAGTTTCTCTAATGCTTCTTCCTAATCTCTCGATATAGATC
>Ga0190367_1000529_pt1 | contig 27443 bp, 34 predicted proteins | sample 4872181011_MG_FD_171838 | JGI IMG/M metagenome (GOLD analysis project Ga0190367, IMG submission 171838) | Hydrothermal vent microbial mat bacterial communities from Southern Trench, Guaymas Basin, Mexico - 4872-18-10-11_MG | ecosystem: Environmental > Aquatic > Marine > Hydrothermal vents >...
TCGGCATCCTGGGCTTCGGCCGCATAGGACAGAGGGTGGCAGAGCTCTGCTCGGCCTTCCGCATGCGCATTCTGGCCTTCAGGCGCACCCGCCCGCCTGGCATAGAGGCCGTGCTGGCCCGGACGGGCGCTAAGCTCGTGCCTTTCGAGGAACTCCTGCGCTCCTCCGACATACTGACCATCCACGTGCCTCTCACGCCCCAGACCTATCACATGATAGGCGAGCGCGAGCTGAGCATGATGAAGGATGGTGCCTTCCTCGTTAACACGGCCCGCGGAGGCGTGGTAGATGAGAGGGCACTGCTGAAGGCCCTCAGGGAGGGCAAGCTGGCTGGCGCGGCCCTAGATGTCTTTGAGGAAGAGCCCCTAAGTGGTGTGAGCCTTGAGCTGGCCAAGCTGCCGAACGTGATAGCCACGCCCCACATAGGCGGCCAGACAGCCGAGGCCCAGAGGGCTGCCTCAGAGCTGGCGGCCAAGAAGCTCATGGAGTTCTTCCGCTCCCAGGCCCTCCTCTAGGCGGGTCGAAGAGGAGCTGGGCCAGGAGGTCGTGCTCGGAGCCCCACTCGCGCAGGAGGATGACTACCGAGGCGGACACCACGGTGCCATAGACCACCAGGTTGGCCAACCACAGATTGCCCATGAGCACGAGGGCGCTCACGCTCTCGGCCGTGAAGGGGTAGAAGAGCGGGTTATACGGGTGGTGGACGGCATCGAGCAGGACATGCGATAGGTTTCCCAGGGCGCAGGCCATGTAGAGGCGAGGTAAAGAGGGCCTCTTCATTCCTTCTGGGGCCATTAGCCTGTATAAGGCCAGCACTATGAGGATGGAGATGAGGGAGCCCAAGGTCAGGCTCCCGAGCAGGCTATGCAGTACCAGCCTGCGCGCCCACGCCCAGGGAGCATCTGGCGGTAGGAGGCCCGCCCAGAGGGCTACCATGAAGAACGGGCACTCCAGGTCGGGCGTGAAGGACCCTATGGCCAAGCCAGCCATGTCCAGCTCTATCCCGGCCCTCTTGGCCAGCTTCCTCATGGCGTAGGCCACGGGGTAGTGGAGGGGCGTGAAGGGCATGGCTGCCTCAGCCTCCCGCCATGGCCCTTCTTATGGCTTTCTCCACGGCCACCCTGGCCAGCTCGGCCGATACGTGTATCATGTCCTCGCCCAAGAGCGGGTCCTCCACGTGGGAGGCTAGGCATGGGTAAATCTGCACGTATAGGCCCGCGAGCCTCGGGGCCTCCTCGGCTCCGGCGCCCACCAGCTTCGCGGCCATGTAATGCGTGCTGCCGCAGGGGGCTCCACGCAGCACGCGGACCTCGGCTACCTCATCGCCCGAGAGGGCTATCTCTACCTCCGGCCTTCCAAAGGAACGAGAGAACTCCCTTATGCTCCCCTGCCCGCCTGAGAGTGAGCAGAAGGGCCTGGGGAAGGCATGAGGAACGCCCAGCTCCCTCAGCTCAGCCGAGAGCTGCCTCTCGAAGCCCCTGGGGACCACGCGGTAGTCATCAACAGGGCATATCACGCCTCCGGGGTCCAGCCTCTCCGCTAGCTCGGGCAGGAGGAGGCAGGCCGTGGGTTCCTCGGCCAGGAAGAGGATAACATCTGGCCTAAGGGCGCTCCTTGGCAGCTGTGAGAGCATGGCGTCCACGAGCCTATCGATGTCCTCGTCCTCCAGCAGGCGCGGCAATCCCCTCCTGAGGTTGGCCGAGAACACGTGCCAATTGGGTGCCAGCTTTCTCACGTGCCTCTCTATCCTCTCGCCATACCAGCCCTGCTTCACGACCAGGAGTTCCAAGGCCAGGCTGTCCTCTAGCTCATACGGCTCTTAAAACCGTGGGCCTCCTGGCCGCTACCTCAAGGGCCTTGCGAGCAGCCCTCATCAAGCCGCGGGGCAGGCGCCCCTTCCCGTGCACGTGGACGATTAGCCTGTCCGGCTCCACGCGGACCTCGGCTGCGTGGAGGCCGTAGGCGGCTCTAAGGGCCTCTGCCACCTCGTCCTCACCTACCTCCGGCACCTTGCTCGGGCAATCGTTCGGGCAGCGCGTGCAGAAACCCCTGAGCCAGCAGAGGTCAGCGCAGGGAACGCCAGCACAGAAGGCGTTCGCGCAGCAGGCAGCCCTGAAGGCCAGGAGACCCTTCTCCCTCGCGGCCGAGAGCACGAATTCCCTCAGGTCGGATGAGGGAACTGCTACCAATCTGCCAGCAGGCACCCTCTTCCCCCTCAGCCTAGCCCTCACGGGCCTATCCAAGCCTATCTTAGCCAGCCTGGCCAGGATGAGCTCTGAAACACGCAGGGCACCTACCACAACGCCTAGGGCACCGGCCTGCCTCGCCTCGGAAAGCAGGTCGTCCGCCTCCTTCTCCACCAGGCCAGGAAGCATGGGCCTGAGGAAGAGCATGGGCTTAAAGCCAGCCTTCCTGAGCAAGCGTATGGTCTCAAGGCGCTCCTCTGGCGGTGGCGCCCTGGGCTCAAGCTCACCTGCCCTCTCAAGCGTTACTATGGTAATCAAAGGGCTTATCGGCAGCTCCTTGGGCAGCTCGTCCACCAACTCGGGCGTGAGCCGCATCTTGGTGGAGAACTGCGTGGGGTTCCCGAGGTGCTCGGCCACGGCCGACAGGATATCGAGCGTCTTCCGGGCCAAAGAGGGATGAAATGGGTCGCAAATGGCGCCCATAGCTAGGAAGGTGCCCATGCGCCCGGGCACGAAGAAGGGGTTACGGGCGAGCGCGTAGGCCAGCTCTAAACCGCTCAGGCGGGTGGGGATGGGCTCGGCTGGCCCGGTGCCCAGCAAATCGCCCACATAGCAGTAGAGGCAGGCGTTTGGGCAGCCCCTTCCCGGGTGCACGGTCAGGCCACAGGGCCTAGGGGGCCTTCTGGCGTGTGGGTCTCGTCCGGCCCTCTTCACGGCCTCCTCGTCCATGAGGCTGGCTATGGCTTGGGCGACCTGCTTCTTGCGCGCGAGCCCCTCTAGGCCAGATGGCTTTATCACGCCCGCGGTGGCAGCACGCCCGCTAAAATTCTTAAGCCAGCTCCATCACGTGAGGGCAAGGTGGGGGAATTGCGCCATAGGGCTGAGGAGAGGCTGACCTCCCTCGCGCTCATCGTGCTGCTCACGGCCCCCCTGCTGGCAGTGGCGCTCGGGCAACACGGGCACCTGTTGGCCGTGGTGAGCGCTCAGGAGGAGCTCGTGGAGTTCCGCGTGCTGGTGCGCGTGCTAGATGCAGATGGCAAGCCCCTGCCTAACGCCACAGTAGAGGCCTTGAACGCCACCAGCGGGGAGGTAATAACGAGCGCGGAGGCGAATAGGACGGGCTGGGCGGAACTCTGGATACCGAACGGCACCACATGCGACATAAGGGCCGTGTGGCTGGAGGCGCCCGTGGGTCTGCTGGAGAACATCACGGTACTCGGGAACATGACCCTCGGCCCCCTGAACTGCACGGTCTGCCGCCTCTTCTTCCGGGCCGTGCTGGAGAAAGGCGGCCTCCCGCTCCTGAACGCAAGGGTGCGCATCACGGCCAATTACACGAATGTGAAGGGCAACAGCACGACCTACACGGAGGAGCTCACCACGGGGCTAAATGGCACCTGCGAGCTTGAGCACGCCCTAATGAACGCCTCCTACACCATAAGGGCCTACAGGCGGGGCGTTTCAGAGCCCTTCGCCACCGTCAGGCTGAGCAGGCTGAACGCGAGCACCACGGTGGAACTCCCCTGCCCCTCCCTAGACCTTCTGGTCAGCCTGTCGGACGAGCAGATGAGGCCCGTGGCGGGCGCTACCGTTGAGGCGTGGGATTGGGGCACAGGCGTGAAGGTTGGCGAGGCCAGCACGGATGAGCACGGCCTGGCGAGGTTCCACGTCCCCTTCGGCTACTGCCTGGTGAGGGCTAGCGTAGGAGGGCACGTGGTGGCCGAGGAGAAGGTGCTCGTGGTGGAGAACAGGACCTGGTGCTTCCTCACCTACAGGGCGCCTGAGCTGGCCCTGAGGGTGTTGGTGCGCGATGCCCTCGGGCGCCCGGTACCCGGCTTAGACGTGAAGCTCTTGGACCAGGAGGGGAACGTGGTGGCCGAGGGCTCCACGGGCCAGAATGGCTCTGTAACCTTCAGGGGCCTAGAGGCCGGTGCCTACCGTGTGGAGGTCTATTCCGGCCGTGAGCTGCTGGCCATGAGGAGCCTCCTCCTGAGGAAGTCGGGGAAGGTCGAGGTGGAGCTCGCGGATCGCGTCATGTTCCTAGGCCACCCCATCTGGCTGCCCGCCCTTCTGACCGCTTTAGCCGCCATCCTCACGGCCCTGGGCGGCGTGGCCATTATCCTCGCCTGGCGGAGGTGGGCGGGTAAGAAAGCCTTATAAGATGCCCGGCTTAAAAGCTGACTGGCGCGGTGGGGTTGTCCTGAGTTGTCTGGCCCCAAGCGCTGCACCCCCCTCTGCAGATTCTTCAAATGTGCTAAGAGGGCGCTAGTGATAAGAGGCGACAAGTTCTGGTGCCGCTGGGCCAACGACGAGTGCGATGTGGCCAACTGCGCCTTCGCCACCTGCGTCAGAAGGCGCCTTCTCCCGGGCGGCATCTGTGGGGAGACCGTGAAGCGCAGGACGGAGGAGGTAGGGCCGGAGTCCATACCGGCCATCAAGGTGAGCCCGAGGATTCTGAAGAAGCTCGGGGAGGAAGAGATAGTCCTTTAGAGCCTCACGAGGGGCACGATGGCCAGCTCATCGCCATCCGCCAGCTCGGCCGAGAGGCCCCCCAGCACGTCCACATCTTTTCTGTTCAAGAGGATGAGGAAGTTTGTCCTCGGGTCCCCCGTGTCCGTGTCGAAGAGCACCTCGCTCAGGCCGGGCAGCTTCTCACAGGCCTTCCTCAGGGCCGAGAGAACGGTCGAACCCTCGGGCAACTCAAGGACCAGCTTATCGCGGCCAGCACGCCAGGCGAGAGCTCCTATGAAGCGCATTCTCACCCTCAAGGCCAGATGGCGGCCTCCTCACTCGAAGATGAAGACCTCTTCCTCATACCTCCGGCCCTCTATCACCATGCCGGGAGGGCAGCGCCTCAGGCGCCTCGTGGCCAGAGAGCACCTGACCTCGGCCTCCAGCTCCCTCAGAGGCCTGTCGGCCCTTAGGATGCTTAGGGGCACGTTGAGGAAGAGCGGGCGAGCTGGCACCACGTGCCTAGTGGCCTTGTAGGGGAAAACGCGGCCGGAGAGAGCTACCCTTACCACATCGTCCTTAGCCAGCCTGGGCGTCATGAGCACCACGTTGGCTCGGCCGCGCGAGAGCTCCTCAAAGGCGTCTCCCTCCACCTGGAAGCCTATCTCAAGCCCCAGGGAGGCCAGAGCTCGCTCGACAGCCTTCACCAGTGCCCAGGCTCCCCATTTGTCCTTGAAATCCGCTAGCACGCGGGCGTATCGCCTGCCGTCCGTGAGGGCGAGAGCTATAGGCGGCCTACCCACCTCCTCAGGCCTCACCTCGCGGCAGAACGCCACCTCAAGGCCAGCCTCCCTTCTGAGGTGCTTCACGAGGGGCTCAAGCCCGCTCGCCCCCCTGAAGGTCCTATACCAGCAGCCGAGCGCGATGTGGGGGTCGTGATAGTCCACGAGACAGGCGGCCACCCACCTACAGCCGAGCGCCTTCAGGGCCTCCACCCGGTGCGTGCCATCTAACACCACGCGGGAGGCGGCGTCCACTATGATGGGGTGCTTGAGGTAGCCATCGCGCTCTATCTCGGCCGTGAGCGCCCTGAGGAGCTCTGGCACGACCTCCTCGTGGTGGTGCACGCTCCAGAGGTCTAGGAGCGCTACCACGTGCCGCACGGGCCCCTCAAGCACCAGGATGGGCGAGGAGCCCTCATCGCTCAAGCTCTCTCCCCCAGCACCTTCTGCACCACGTGGGAAGCCAGCCTCACAGCGCTCTCGGCCAGCCGGTAGGCCTCATGTGGGTCCTCCGCCTCTGAGACAGCCCCCACCAGGCCCTCCAGGACCAGCAGGAGCTCGGCCACCTTGTCCCGCGGCCTATCGCCCTCGGCTATCAGGTCTAGGACCAGCATCTCCAGGGCATCGGGGTTCCCAAAGCAGTAGTAGATGCAGGCCTGCGCTTTCTTAGCGGCCTCCAGGGCGAAGACGGCAGCTAGCCTGGGCTCCTCCTCCGCCAGCCTGAGTTCTGCCCTAGCCTCCCTCAGGAGCCTGAGGGCCCAACCCCGGCTCACCAGGTCTATCAGGTCCATAGGCGTCCTCTGCCCTTCATCCCTGGCTCGGACAGGAGGCTTAAAAAGCCTGTCTAAGCCTCCACTTCATCTTCCTCAGCGCCGGTCCCGAACTCCACCAGGCCGTGCGTGATGAGATGCGTTATATAGCCAGCCACGCGATTGCGCAGGCGCTTCGTGATGCCCTCGACTAGGAACTCCACCATGCGCTTGTTGTGCTCGTAATCGCTCGTGAACTTGTCCGGGTAGGTCTGGACCAGCTCCTCCGCCAGCCTCTTCACCAGCCTTGTCCTCACCTTGCCCAAGCCCTTCTCCCTGCCCGCACACACCGCGCCTCTCAGGCCTTTTTATCCCTTGCGCGTGCGGCCAGGCGAAGGCATTTCTATGCCCGGAAGTCTCTCCCAGCGCGTGGGAGCGTGAAGGCTTGAGCGAGGTCAAGCTGACCAGGAAGGCCCTTGAAGAATACCTGGCCGAGGTCTTCGGCTGTCCCGTCCAGGTCCTTAGGGCTGGCGAGCTTGGTCGCGAGCTCAGGCCAGCGGAGGAAGAGCTGAAAGGCTATGGCTACGGGAAGCCGTTCATCATAGTGGCCTCTGTGGGCGGTGAGGAGAAGCAGATGGTCCTTGAGACCGTGAGACCAGGCCCCTTCGGCCACGAATATCGCTCGGACAGGGCCGCCATCCTCCTCTGGCAGTATGAGGCCTTCAACAAGCTCCCGAGGCACGTCAGGGCCATAGATGTGGGCGCCTTCACGAGGGACGGGCGCCTGAAATCGCTAGGCGATTGCGGTGAGTTCTTCCTGCTGGTGGAGAAGGCTGAGGGAGCGCTCTACCACGTGGACCTAGACCGTATCATGGACGAGTGGCGCCTCACGGACCTAGATGAGCGCAGGTGCCTGGCCCTGGCCGACTACCTGGCCGAGATCCACGCGGTCAAGCGAAAGGACCCGGGCCTCTACGTGAGGCGCATGAGGGACCTGGTGGGGCACGGGGAGTGCATCATGGGCCTCATAGACAGCTACCCGCCGGGCCTGGAATACGCGCCAGAGGAGCTCCTGAAGCGCATAGAGCACGCCTGCGTGGAGTGGCGCTGGAAGCTCAAGCGCAAGGCGCACAGGCTCAGCCAGGTCCACGGCGACTTCCATCCCTGGAACGTGATGTTCAGGCCGGGCACCACGGACTTCACGCTCTTGGACCGGAGCCGGGGCGATTGGGGTGAGCCAGCCGATGACCTGACGGCCATGACCATCAACTACATCTTCTACTCCTTCCGCGCCAAAGGGCGCTTAGAAGGCCCCTTTGAGCGCCTCTTCGAGGTCTTCTGGGACCGCTACCTGGCCCTGACGGGCGATGAAGAGGTGCTGAGCGTGGTCCAGCCCTTCTATGCCTGGAGGGGCCTAGTGGTCGCGAGCCCCATCTGGTATCCCACGCTCAAGCCAGAGGTGCGCGTGAGGCTCTTCAACTTCATCTTGAACGTGCTGGAGACAGAGCACTTCGAGCCGAGGGCGAGGGCCGTGAACGAGCTGTTAGGGGCTGGCGGGCCTTGAGGCCTAGAAGGGCCGCCAGGGGCTGGGCTGCCTGGCTCACGGGCCTGCCCGCGAGCGGGAAGAGCACCATAGCGCGCCTCGTGGCCGAGCGCCTGGCCAAGCTCGGCATCCGCGTCCAGGTGCTCGACTCAGATGAGCTGAGGCGCGTTCTCACGCCCAAGCCCACCTACAGCCAGGAGGAGCGCGATTGGTTCTACCGGACGATGGCCTGGATAGGTTGGTTGCTCGTGAAGAACGGCGTCAACGTGCTCTTCGCGGCCACGGCCAACAGACGGGCCTACAGGGAGCACGCCAGGCGCCTGATAGGGCCGGAGCGCTTCATGGAGGTCTACGTGCGCTGCCCGCTGGAGGTGTGCATGCAGAGGGACAGGAAGGGCGTCTACAGGCTGGCGCTTGAGGGCAAGGCCAAGACGGTGCCGGGCCTCCAGGCCCCCTACGAGGAGCCGCTTAAGCCCGATCTGGTGGTGGACACGGACAGAATGGGGCCGGGGGAGTGCGCTGAGCTCGTCCTGAAGGCCATCTTGGAGCGCTTCTACGGCCGCGAGACCAGCTCCATGACAAGCCTATAGAAATCCGTTATCCTCTCGGGCCTGAAGGGCGGCTCCACGTTAAGGCTCCAGAAGCCGTGGTCCGAGTGCGTCTTCTCCGCCCGCTCGAAGCCGTGATCACTCACGATGAGGCAGGCATAATCTGGCCCAGCTGCCTCCTTGATGGCCTTCACCCAGCGCTCGGCCAGCCAGTAGGCGCGGTGGAGCTCCCTGATGGCCCGGATGCCCTTGAGGAGCAGGTGGTGCGCTATATCTGGCATGGGGAAGTAGACCATGAGCACGTCCGGCCTCCTGCGCCCACTTAAGGCCCTAACGGCCAGGGAGACGCGCCTCTCGCACTCCCGGATGCAGTAGCCTATCATGCGGAGGCGGTCCGTGAGGGGCGCTGAGAGAAAGCGGCTCCAGGCTGTCCTAAAATACTCGTTCCAACGCTCATTATACCCCGGCACCTCGATGGCATGAACACGCAGCCCCCTCGCCTCTAAAGCATTTAGGAAGCTACGCCTCCTGAGGCCGGGCGGCATGTTGCTCGGCGGACAGCGCTTAACCATCCTAAGCTTAGCGAGGAACCACCGTATGCCGAGCTTTACATGGCCAGGCAACAGCCTCCTCCTGAGCGTGTAGAAGGGCCTGACGATGGGCGGTAGTGCGTCTTCTCCCCTCTTATACCTGAGGCGCTCTAGATCGTAGCCATGCTCCTCCACATTGAGGCCCGTGAGGAAGCAGGACCAGAGGATGGGCGTGTAGAGCTTCTTCAGGAAGCCCACGTAGTGTTGGCCCCAATAGGCCTGCTGGAGCCCCCTGAGGGACCACCTCTCCACGTAGCGGGCGTCCAGGCCGTCCAGGCCTATAATGAGCAGCCTCATGCCTTAGCTCCACGCGCCTGGGGGTGGAGCTCCGTTAAGCCTTTTCGCAGCCAAGCCCAATGGATCAGCCGGTAGCCCTAGAGCGCCTGCGTCCACTTCCTCAGTATCTCCACGGCCTCCTCGTTCCTGCCCTCCGCCAGGCAGATGAGCGCTCTAGCCAGGTCGCGGGTCCAGGGGTTAGCGCGGGCGCGCAGCGTGGACTCAACGGGCACGGCGAAGCGCCTGTAGTCATACCAGCCGATGATCATGGCCGCAGGTATGTAGAGCAGCAGGAAGGCTATGGCGAAGTAGGTGAGGTGCGTGAAGATATCCCTGAGGAAGACCACGTTCTTCACCAGCAGGTTGTATTGGATGGTGATGAAGTTGGCGAAGGACAGCCAGAAGGCCAGGTAGATGCTGTGGCCGCGCCTGAAGTAGGTCCAATACCGCGATAACCTCTCCTTCAGCCTCATCTCTCTCACCTCTGACCGTGGAGGTATGGTCAGCACCTTAAAAGGTTAGATGGCTGGCCACTACGGCACCTAATGGGCTCAGCACTAGGTCCTCCAACAGCATCACCAGGCCAGGCTGCTGTCTTAGCTCACGGGTGCGGAAAAGCTGTCAAAGATCGGCTCGTTACTACTGATGCTTTCTGGTCTTTAACAGGAGGATGCCGGGTTAAACATATAAGTTGAAGCCCTTATCAAGGCTATACAGGGACGGGGCTCTATGAGGCGCGCAAGAACGAGATACTTCAAGGTGCATGACCTCTTATCCATAGAGGTAAGAGCTAGCAGGGCGGAAGTGCCTCGGGCTTTTGAGGTAAGCGTTCTTGAGGAACCGGACTTTAGGGTGCTGGAGGGGTATTTTAATGTTAAAAAGGGGTCCTTGAGGCCGTTGGGCCTTAGGCTCTTCGTGGGCGATAAGGTGTTGCTCCACAGGTGCTTATCGTATGGGGACTTGAGGCTGTTGCTGGTCGATCTGCTGGGCTCAGAAGGGCCTACCACCGTGGCCTTCACGCCTCAATACAGGCTTTTCAGGGAGAAGCTCATGGGCACCTCCGTATGGCACTTCGTGAAGCTAGCTATCATGGCCCGCCTCCTGGCCTCAAGGGGAATGACCTTTGTTCACGCCTCGGGCGTCGGGAAGGGAGAGGAGATCTACCTTTTCACGGCCTGGAGCGATGTGGGCAAGACTAGGACAGCAGTAGAGCTCATCAGAGCTCATGATGAGCTTGGCTGGGTGTCAAACGACATAGCCGTCCTCGGCCCCAGAGGGCGGGTTCTTGCCTGGCCAGGCCTCCCTGGAGAGGCTGTAAAGCCTTTAGAGAAGGTGCCGTTCTTGAGGAGCCTGGCGGTGCGAAAGAGGCCTCTTCTCCCGCAGAACACGAGGATAACGATGCAGGGGAAGCTCTCGTGCTTATTCGTGCTTGAGCAAGGCCCCTGCGGTGTCAAGGAGCTTAAGCCAGAAGAGGCCTTTAAGAAGCTCTTCTTATGCACAAACATGGCCTTTGACTTCTCATCAAACCTGCTTTTAATAGCCTACTCCTACGCTAATCCCGAGCTAGACCTCCTGGCCCTTAGGGAGCGGCATTTAGAACTCCTACGTGAGGCGGCGGAGGAAGCCTGTTGTGTCGAGTTCAAGGCTAGGAGGCCAGGCGATTTCGCAAGGATGGCGCAGGAATTCATATCCTGACGTGGGGGCATGGCCGTGATCATGTCTTATTTAAGCCAGCCTTCGTGAGGGCGTGCTGGCCTTGAGGGTGGCCGTGGTCCACCACAGCCTGAACTCCTGCGGCGGGGGAGAACGCCTCTGCCTAAGCGTGATCGAGGCCCTTCAGGCCAGAGGGCACGAGGTGGTCCTAGCCACCACGGAGCGCACCGATTGGAGCCTAGTGGAGCGTGCTTTCCACAAGCGCGTCCAGCCGGATGAGGAGGTATCGCTGCTGCCCATTAAGCTCAGGGCCTTCGGCATCTACCAGCGCCAGTGGACCTCCCTCTGGGCCTACCGGCTCAGGAAGCGCTGCGATCTGGTCATCAACACGCATGGCGATGTGCTGCCCGTGCCCTGCGATGTTACCTACATGCATTACCCTGTCTTCGCGCTCCTTGAGGAGAAGCCTGAGGTCTTCGTGAAGTATAGGAGCTCCCTCTTCTGGCGCTTCTACTTCGTGCCCTACCAGCTGACCCAGAAGAGGCTGCTTCGCTGGTATCTCGGCTGCACGCTCATCCTCACGAACAGCACCTACAGCCTCCAGGCCATAAAGCGCCAGACGGGCCGGGATGCCATCATAGTTTACCCGCCCGTGGACCTGAGGGCCTTCAGCATGCCCCTCAAGAGGCCGAGAGAGCCAATAGTCGTTACCTGCGCTCGCCTCACGCCGGAGAAGAGGCTCCATCTAGTGCCCATCATAGCATCTCGGTGCCCAGAGGCCGCCTTCTACATCATAGGCTCGACCTCCAAGGCATCCGGGACCGTCCTGAGGGCCATAAGGAGGAACATGGCCAGGTATGGTGCTGAGAACGTGCGCATCCTGCCGAACGCGCCCCTTGACCTGGTGCTCGACCTCTACAGGCGGGCCATGATCTACCTGCACACCATGGCAGGCGAGCACTTCGGCATCGCGGTCGTGGAGGCCATGGCGGCTGGCCTCGCGCCCGTGGTGCACAAGAGCGGTGGCCCCTGGCTGGACGTCCTAGCCGAGGGGCGCTACGGCCTGGGCTTCTCCACCTGCGCTGAGGCGGCCAGGCTGATTAGGGGCCTCCTGGAGGACCGGGAGCTCTTCCTGAGGCTCGCAAGCCTGGCTCAGGAGAGGGCCAGGGACTTCAGCGAGGAGAGGTTCAAGGAGGAATTCATAGCCTCCCTCAGGCCTTACTTCGGCTTGTAGCCTGGAGGCCAGAGGAAGAGCCCTCCCTCGGCCATATAGGGCTTCAGGAGGCAGGCTAATTGCTCGAATAGGCTCGGGTTCGCGGCTATCAGGCATACCTTCTCATCGAGCGCCAGGGCTACCCTGGGCTCCCTCCGCCCCCTCAGCCACACGCAGGCGCCCGCCTCCCTGGCTATGAGCACGCCAGCCGCCACGTCCGTAGGGCGGATGCGCCACCTCAGATCCACGTGAGCATCCAGGACGCCCGCCGCGACCAAGCAAAGCTCAAGGGATGCCGAGCCCAGCTGCCTGGTCGCGTCCACCGAGCTGGCGACCTCCATCACCCAGCCATCCGCCTCGCCCACGTGGCTCTTGTCCACGGAGGCCACGGCCTTGTCCAGCTCGCCCGTCCTGGAGGCGTGGAGAGGCCCACGGCTTGAGGAGGCCCCCCGGCCCGAAATAGCCCAGAACTCCTCGCCCGAGAAGATGTCTAGCACCAGCCCCTCGCTCAAGTGCTCTAGGCTGGGGCCAGCGCACACGGCCATGGATATAGAGGCTATCCTGAGGGCCCGCGAGAAGTTCCTCGTGCCATCCAGGGGGTCCACCAGCAGGTAGGGAGGGCCGCTACCACCGCCCAGCTCACGGACGCCGAGGTCCTCGCAGACCAGGGTGCCCGTGAAGCCCACCTCCTCCAGGCCCTCCAGGAGGGCGCGGCAGGCTGCCTCGTCAGCCACGTGCTCACGGGCCTCTGCCTCCCCGGCATCACGTGGCGGCCCCATCGTCTCGGCCAGGGAGAGGAGCTCCTCCCTCACGCGCCTGGCCACCCGCCTGAGCGACCCGAGCCACTCGCCCGGCAAGGCACGCCCTCGCATGATGTGCCTCCAGCGCTGTTAAAGGCCAGCGGTAACCGGCTAGGCCGCCTGGGTCAGCTATTTAAGAGGTAAAGCCCTCGCTCGGTGGAGGTGCGAATCCGTGCCCATAAGGCAGCCCATAGTGTGCGTTCTGGGCCACATAGACGTGGGGAAGACGCTCCTCCTGGACAAGATACGCAAGACCAGCGTCCAGGCCCGTGAGGCAGGTGGCATAACCCAGCACATAGGGGCCAGCTTCTTCCCCATGGAGACCCTCATGGAGATATGCGGCCCCCTGATAAAGGCCTACAAGGGCGAGATAAGGATACCGGGCCTCCTCATCATAGACACGCCCGGCCACGAGGTCTTCGCGAACCTCAGGCGCCGTGGTGGCTCGGTGGCCGACATAGCCATCCTAGTGATAGACATCATGGAGGGCTTCCAGGCCCAGACCTACGAGTGCTTGAGCATCCTTGAGGCCCGTAAGACGCCCTTCCTCGTGGCAGCGAACAAGATAGACCGCATCCCGGGCTGGAGGCCCGTGCCAGATGCGCCCTTCATGGTCTCCTACGCCAAGCAGGACCCATACGTGCAGAGGGACCTAGACGAGCGCATCTACACCATCATGGGCACCTTCTCTCGGCTCGGCTACAAGGCCGACCGCTTTGACCGCGTGCAGTTCGGGAAGATAAGGACCTACGAGGAGCTGGTGCGCACCGTGCCTATCGTGCCCACGAGCGCCAAGACGGGCGAGGGCATCGTGGAGCTCCTGGCCGTGCTGATAGGGCTCACGCAGCAATACCTCCGCCACCGCCTGGCCACGACAGAGGAGCCAGCTAAGGGCACCGTCCTTGAGGTGCGCGAGGAGGTGGGCTTGGGCACGACGGTGAACGCCATCATCTACGATGGCGTCCTCAGGCGGGGCGACACGATCGTCCTGGGCGGGAAGAGCGGCCCCATCATCACGCGCGTGAGGGCCATCCTCCTCCCCAAGCCGCTGGACGAGATAAGGGACCCGAGGGAGAGGTTCTCCTCGGTCGAGGAGGTGCACGCGGCTGCTGGCGTTAAGATAGTGGCCCCTGGCCTAGAGGACGCGATGGCTGGCTCCTCCATTTACGTGGTGCCCGAGGGCGAGGACCCCGGGCCTTATGTGGAAGCCATCCGGGCCGAGGTGGAGCGCATCCGCATCGCCACCGACAAGACGGGCGTGGTGGTGAAGGCAGATGCCCTCGGCAGCCTTGAGGCCATCGTGCAGAGCCTGGCCAGGCGAAAGGTGCCCGTCCGCATAGCGGACGTGGGGGATGTGTGCAAGTCGGACGTGATCGAGGCGGCTGTGGTGAGGGAGAAGGACGAGGCATACGGGGCCATCCTGGCCTTCAACGTGCGAGTCCTGCCGGACGCTGAGGAGGAGGCCCGCGCCAGGAATGTGCGCATCTTCGAGAGCAACATCATCTACACGCTCATAGACGATTACGTGCGCTGGGCGCAGGAACTCCGGGAGAGCAAGCTGAGGCGCGAGTTCGAGGCCCTCGTGAAGCCGGGAAAGATAAAGATACTGCCTGGCTTCGTGTTCAGGCACTCACGGCCGGCTATCGTGGGCGTGGAGGTGCTGGCGGGCAGGATAAAGCCCAGATATAGGCTCCTCAGGCCGGACGGACGTGATGTAGGCCAGATACTTCAGATACAGGACAGGAAGAAGGCCATACCAGAGGCCAGGGCGCCAGCGCAGGTGGCTATCTCTATAGACAAGGCCATCGTGGGGCGCCACATAGATGAGGGCGATGTCCTCTACGTGAACGTGCCGCCGGAGCACGCCCGTGCGCTCTTGGAGAAGTTCAGGGACAAGCTCACGCCCGAGGAGGTAGAGGTCCTAGAGGAGCTTCAGGAGATGAGGCGGAAGAAGCTCATGGAGGAGCTGGGCTGGTAGGGCCTGGGTGCGACAGCCCGAGGTTAAGCCTTATTTACCCGCGCTCACCGGGGGATGTGCCATGTCCAGCGAGGAGTTCCCGCACAAGGTGAACGTCTCGGACCCGCGCACGGGGAAGACGGTGCCCGTGCCGCTCAAGCCGGAGCAGTTCAGGCCCTTCGTGGGCCTCAGGATAGGCGATGTCATAGATGGCTCCGTGGTGGGCATGCCGGGCCACAAGCTAAAGATAACAGGAGGCACGGACAAGGATGGCTTCCCCATGAGGCCCGACGTGCACGGTGGCGTAAAAACCCGCGTCCTGCTGAGCGGGCCGCCAGGGTTCAGGCCCAGGCGCAGGGGGGAGCGCAGGCGCAAGACCGTCCGGGGGAACGTCATCACGGAGGACATAGTCCAGGTCAACGCGGTCATCGTAGAGTGGCCTCCTGAGGAGGAGAAGCCCAAAGAAGGCGAGGAAAAGAAGGCTGAGGGAGCGAAGGAAGGTGCCGAGGCCTCGGAGGGCGCCTAGCCTCCCTTCGCCTCGGCCCAGACCTGGTTGAAATACCTAATCTCCTCTTCCGCTGCCTCTTCGGACCTTATGAGGACGCTGGTCTCGTGGTTGTAGGAGAGGGCACTCTCCGTCCAGTTGTGGCTGCCGAGGAGCACGAGGTAGCGGTCTATGACCACGAGCTTGCAGTGCGTCCTCACGCCCCCCGGGTCCCATGTCGCGTTCACGCCCACCTTCGCCAGGTAATCGTACGCCCTCTGGCTCGTCTCGGCCGTCTCGCCCTCTATTATGACCGCGACCTTCACGCCTCTCGCGCTAGCGTTCCCGAGGGCCCAGAGGAGCACGTTCACCGGGTCATCTGGGTCCCCTGGGTCGTATTTGACCACATACATTATCACGTATATGCTCTCGTTCGCGGCCTCCACCAGCTCGCGGGCTACCTGGTAGTAGTCCCTGTCGTTCAGAATGACCACATCGGCCTCGGCCACCAGGCGCTCATAATCGTGCTTGAGCTCCTCGTAATCTGCCTTCAGGTCCGTGTAAGCCGAATAGAGGAAGGCCAGAGCTCCCATGAGGGCTAGCACGAGCAAGGACAGAGCCCCCGCAGTAGCCTTCCCGCGTGCCATCTCGGGCACCAGCACCCATCTAGGCCCATGAGGATTTATGCCTTCCCGCGGCACGCCTCCAGGGGTATTTAAGCGATTTCATATGCTTCTCAGGGCCACCCTGGCCTGAGGCGTGAGGTCTCATCTTCAGTTCATCCGGGCAGGAGAGCGCGCTCACGTTGCCCACGGCCTTCGGCAATCGCCGAATAATGAGTGTCTCCGAGAGCACTCTGTCTGGCACCCGGGAAAGGGATTGAAAGGAAAGAGGGGGTCAAAGGGCCGCGAACGTGAGGAGCGTGAGGGCCACGTGCTTCATGCCAGCTAGGAGGTCGGGCTTCCTTATGTTCTCCTTGGGCGCGTGAGTCCTTGAGCCATAGTAGCCCACGCCAGCGCCCGTCATGGGCACGCCCAGGAGGCCCGTGAAGAGATACATGGGGCCTGAGCCAGCCGAGAGGGGCAGCAGCGCGGGAGGCACGCCATAAACGCGCTCGGCGGCGCGAGCCGAGGCCACCACCACGGGCTCATCCGGCCTGGTGAAGCCAGCCGGGTAACTTGAGAGCACGCGGAGCTCTATGTCGCCAAAGCCCTCCTCGGCCAGGTAGGACCTGAGGGCCTTCAGCACGTCCTCCGGCTCCTGCCCCGGCACGAGCCTTATGTCTACCTTCATGCCGGCCTCGGCCGGTATGACCGTCTTGCCGCCCTCGCCCGTGTAGCCACCGTAGATGCCGGAGATGTTCAGGGCCGGCGCCAAGTAGAGCTGCCTCAGGGCCTCAAGGCCCGTGAGGCCGCCCACGAACTCCTCCAGGCCCAGGTCGCGCTTCATGGCCTTCTCGTCAAAGGGCACGCGGGCCAGGAGCTCCTCGGCATCGTAGCCTAGGTCGGCCACCACATCCTGGAGACCTGGCACGAGGATGCGGCCTTGCTTGTCCTTCAGGAGGCACGCCAGCCTCACGAGACGCCAGATGGGGTTCGGCACCAGGGGCGAGTAGCCGCTGTGTACGTCGCGGGAGGGGCCTCTGACCTTGAACTCTAGGTAGAGCATGCCCTTGAAGCCCAGGGGAATCCTGAGCTCACCCCTCCGGCCGAGGTAGGCGGTCTCCCAGATGCCCCCCGAGGCCCTGAGGAAGGCAGCGTGCTCGCGGACGATGTTCAGCAGGGAGGGCGAGCCTATCTCCTCCTCCCCCTCTACTATGAACTTCACCGTGAGGGGGAGTTCCCCAAGCGCGTGGAGGAGCGCGTCTATGGCCGCGAGCCTGGCAGCTATGTTGCCCTTGTTGTCCGCCACGCCACGGCCTATGAGGAGCTCCCCTTCCTCCGAGAGCTCAAAGGGGTCCCTGCCCTCCCAGCCCTCAAAGGGCTCAGGCGGCTGAACGTCGTAGTGGTTGTAGATTAGGATATCCTTCTCGCCGGCCTCCCGCTCGGCCAGGACGGCTGGGTGGCCACCAGCGCGCACGACACGGGTCTTGAAGCCCCTCTCAGCCAATAGGTCGGCCACCAGGCGGGCGCATTCCTCCACGCCCTCTCCACAGGCTGAGACGCTCGGCACGGCCACCAGATCTGCCAGCAGGCGGACGTAGCGCCTGAAGTTCTCCTCCAAGAACCGAAAGGCCACATCCCTGGCCCTTTCCAGCTCCAAACCACCTACCTCCAGCTGGAGAGCGTGAAGAGCTATTTAAGTGATGAGGAGGGACGCCGAAGGCAGGCGGAAGGCTAGCTGATTGCCCTCAGACCCTCCGGCCCCTGCGGCCTCCTTTGCGTCTCGTGCCATCGTGAGGTATTGGCGTTACGTCCTCGATGCGACCTATCTTGAAGCCAGCTCTGGCCAGAGCCCTTATGGCTGCCTGAGCGCCCGGACCTGGCGTCTTGGGGCCTGGACCGCCTGGCGCCCTGACCTTGATGTGTATGGCCGTTATGCCGCGCTTCTTGGCTATCTCTGCTGCGTAGGCGGCTGCCTTCATGGCCGCGTAGGGGGAGGGCTTCAGCCTGTCCGCCTTCACGAACATGCCCCCCGAGGCCCGGGCTATGGTCTCCGCGCCCGTGAGGTCCGTGATGGTGATGATGGTGTTGTTGAAGGAGCTGTAGATGTGCGCGATGCCCCACCGCTCCTTCCTGGGCCGCTCACCCGAGCTCACGCGCTACCACCTCCCTCGCCCTCAGGCTTGGCCTCCAGGCCCGGTGGCCTCTTCCCCTGCGCGAAGGGGCTGGTGGGGGCGTAGCTTATCAGCTCTTCCTCCTCCCGTCTCACCAAGTAGCCGGGCGAATAGACCTTGCGGCCCCCGATGGCTACGTGGCCATGGACGATGAGCTGCCTGGCCTGGTAGGGCGATTTCGCCAGGCCCCTCCGCCAGACGAGCGTCTGGAGGCGGCGCTCAAGCAGGTGCTCCACCGTCAAGTCGAGCACGTGGTCGAGCTCGGCGCCCTCATCCAGGAGGCCTAGCCTGTAGAGCTTGTTCAGGAGTTCCTCCTCCCGGGCCTTGCGCACCTCTGGCGGCTGGCTGAGGAGGGAGCGGGCGATGCGCCTGAAGTTAGAGACCATGGTCTTGGCCCGCCAGAGCTCCCGCTTGTTCCTCAGGCCATACTCGCCCATGAGCTTGAGTTCGGCCATGAGCACGTCGGCACGCCAGGGGTGCCGAGGCGTCTTGTATTTCTTCCTCGGTCTCTTGGGGTCGCCCATGCCATCAATCCCCCTACTTCCTGCGCCTGATAACGCCCACCGTCATGCCCTTGCGGCCGGTGGTGCGCGTCTTCTGCCCACGGACCTTCAGGCCGAGCGCGTGCCTGATGCCCTTCCAACACTTGATCTTCTTCATGAGCTCGATGTCCATCTTCACGCGGAGCTCCAAGTCGGCCCCGATGAGGTGGAGGTCCTTGCCCGTCTCTGGGTCTCTCTGCCTGTTCACCAGCCAGGGCTTCACCCCGTGGGCCACAGGGTCCTTCAGCACCTCCTCTATCTTCTTTACCTCCTCGTCCGTGAGGAAGCCAGCACGCATGTCCGGGTCTAGGCCCAGGAGGCGCGTGATCACCCAGGCTAGCCGAATCCCCACGCCCTTGATGCGGGTGAGCGCGTAGGGCACCTTGAGCGTGCCATCTATGTCCGTGCCCGCCACCCTTATGATGTGCCTGAACTCCCTCTCCAAGGCCTCTCCTCACCCAGCTGTCCGTGCTGAAAATGAGCGGATTATTTAAGTGCTGCGGGCGCATGCCAGCCCGGCTCCCGGGCGAAAAGCGTATCAGAAGGTCGGGCACGCCCATAACGCGATGAGCTCCGAGACCGAGCTGAAGCGTAGGTTCCTTCGGCGGAGCTTTAGTCGCGCCATGTGAAGGCGAATAGCTTTTAAGATGCCATGGCCATTTAGGGCCCGCCCTCGCGGAGGCGTGAATATTGGGCAAGAGGGTATTGGTGGCCTTAGGCGGGAACGCCATCAAGAAGCCGGATGAGGTTGGCACTTACGAGCAGCAGCTCGCGGCCGTGAGGCGGACGGCAGAGCAGCTGGCCGAGATGGTGGCCAGGGGCTACGAGCTCGTCATAACGCACGGCAACGGGCCTCAGGTGGGAAACCTCCTCATCCAACAGGAAGAGGGCGTCCGGCGCGGGGTGCCTCCCCAGCCACTCGACGTGCTGAACGCCATGACGCAGGGCCAGATAGGCTACATGCTTCAGCAGTGCCTGCAGAACGCCCTCCGCGCCCGCGGCGTAGAGAAGCCCGTGGTAACCGTGATTACGCAGGTGCTGGTGAGGCCAGATGACCCGGACTTCAGGGATCCTAGCAAGCCCGTGGGTCCTTTCTACACGCGCGAGGAGGCAGAGCTCCTGGCCCGGGAGAAGGGCTATGTGGTCAAGCGCGTTCGGCCTGGCCACGAGAGGGCCTACAGGCGCGTGGTGCCCTCGCCAGACCCCCTGGCCGTGGTGGAGGGGGAGGCCATCAAGGCCATGGTGGACATGGGCATGATCGTCATAGCGGCTGGCGGGGGCGGCATACCGGTGGTCCAACACGATGGCGGCCTGGTGGGCGTGGAGGCCGTGATAGACAAGGACTTGGCTGGCGAGCGGCTGGCTGAGGTGGTGGGGGCCGATATCATGCTCATCCTCACGGACGTGCACAAGGTGAAGCTGAACTTCGGCACGCCCCAGGAGCGCGATATAGATGCCATGAGCGTGGGCGAGGCCAGGCGCTACCTGGCCGAGGGGCATTTCCCGCCCGGCAGCATGGGGCCCAAGGTGAGGGCCTGCATAAGGTTCTTGGAGAACGGGGGCGAGCTAGCCATAATAGCCCATCTGGAGGAGGCCCTAGCGGCCTTGGAGGGCCGTGCTGGCACGCGCATCTACCCGGCCAAGGTGCCCGTGGGGGCAGGCCTGATGAAAAGCTAAAAAGCCACCCGCCAGCCGGGTGGAGCGAGATGAAATACAGGCTCATGGACGTGCTGGCCTGCCCCGAGTGCAAGCACTTCCCGCTGGAACTGCTGGTGCTCTCGGAGCGCGAGCTTGAGGGCATGAGGGCGCCCGAGGGCTTCAGGTGCGAGCTCTACTGCGGCCTCAACCGTGCCTTCCTGAAGGAGCTAAGGCAGGAGCCCGATTGTGGCAGGTGCTTCGCCCACGAGGTCGTGGAGGGCGTGCTCTACTGCCCGGGCTGCGGGCGTTGGTATCCTATCATAGACGAGATACCGCGCCTCCTGCCCGACCGCGTAAGGGAGGCACAGATGAAAAAGGACGAGCTAGCCTTCCTGAGGAAGCACGCTGACGAGCTGCCCGACAAGATAACCAGGGGAGGAAAGCCCTATAACCTGGGAGAAGGCTAAGAGCTGGGGAGGGCTATGTGCTTACCGCACGCCCCGCTCGCGCTCCTTGGCGTCTTCGGAGGGCTCCTCATGTTCGAAGCGTTCTTCGCGGTCTTCCTCGTGCTCTTCATATTCATCGTGATCTACTACATCGCGGTCATGAGGAGGGTTGCCGGAGGGCACTACGAGCCAGTGGGCTTCGTGGGCTTCACGCCCATCTTCGTGCGCAAGGGCACCCCGAGGGCCAGCTGCCCAGGCTGTGGAGCTCCCGTGCTGCCTGGGTGGCGCTACTGCCCTTCCTGCGGCCGCGAGCTCAGCGCGCTCTGGCGTGAGGAAGGGAGCTCAGCACGAGGTCAAGGCTAAGAGGGAGGAGATTGAGCATCCTCTGGGGGCCGTGAGGAGGGCTAGATTGGCTGAGTGGTGATGGAGCGGGTGAGCTCCCGAGCCCCTGCTCATCTTGAAGCAATCTCTCCACAATCGTATGCTTGTTCTTGAGCACATACCTTAAGAGCAGTAAGGAGAGCGCTATGAAGAGGGCTAGGCAAAAATACATGGCTATTCTATCGATAGCTTCATTCGACACCTGGATGTTAAAGGCCAAGACGGCGTAATACGTGCCAGCAAGCCCTATGACGGCTGCCGCGGAAATGGAGAGGATGACGCAGGCGGTCCCAAACGCCATCACGTGGGCGATAGCTTGTTCACGACTATCCTGTAGCAAAAATACTCCTTAGGTAGTGCCAGAAATGGTAGAACGTGAAGAACCCTATATAGGCCAAGGTTATGGAAACGCTCGCGGGGAACTTATCTACGAACCCCACCACTAAGGCCGCGAGTAGCATCACCCCTCCAAGCAGGTAAATTAGCGCGTCCCTTAGCATACGCTCATACGAGCTCGTGGCGAGGTGGTCTGGTTAGGTGTTTATAAGGCTACTGAGACCAGCTCCTACTGGCGATGAGCGCTACTCCCGGCCCTGAGCTCCTGGCCCGAGCGGGCGCGAGCCGTGATGTGTCGGGTTTCAGCGAGCCTCCCTGGGCCGTGAAGAACACCGGATGAGCCAAGGCAGGCTAGGCCCGTGAGGAGCCGTGTGAGGGCAGAGCCCGGGGGACCGCTCCGCTATTCACATCCCTTAAAGCTCTCTCATGCTCTATATTGGGCCATAAGTCCCGTGCTCTTGGTGCTCGGTGAACTCCCCTTAGGCGGTCGCGGGGGAAAGGCTCGCCTGCCAAAGGAGGCGAAGCTCCTCTCAGTAAAGCTCAGGGAGGTGCTCGAAGGGCGCGTCAAGGCCGCCTTCCTGTTCGGCGGCAGCCCTAGTCTTTGAGCTCAGGCTGAGGGAGTTCCTAGGCCTTGAGGAGGGCCTGAGGATGCTCGGAGCTGGTGAAGACGAGTAGCTTAAAAAGGCCTCCGGGCTACCTACGCTCGGCTGTGATGAGCGTCGGAACTTGAGAGGCCGAGCGCCCATGACCGGAGCTCACGGGACCCTCTCTGAGCTCCTCTCCGGCCCTCTGGCCCCTTCAGCTCCCTCCGGCGCACCTCCTCCTGGCCCTGAGGATGGCCTCCGCCCGCCTGAGGTCGGCTGGCGTGTTCACGTTCAGGAAGGTGCTCAGGCCCGGGTCGAGCTGCTCTAGCACGGCCGTGGAGATGTAGCGGACGCGGCGGAGCTCCCTGAGGAAGGCACGCAGGCTTGGGCTCTCGCCAGCCTTTAGCACGTGCCTCCCTGCCTCCACGGCCGGTCGCACACGGTAAGCTGCCTGCAGCGGCTCCACATAGCCGTTCGGCCAGCTTGGCACGGCAGCGTTCATGTAGCTTATCACGTCGGCCAGAAAGGCGAGCACTGAGCGCGAGACCAGGGGCGTGTCGCAGGCTAAGGCGAGCGCCACGGGCTTCCTCACGGCCGAGAGGCCGGATACCAGGCCGAGGAGGGGGCAGGCAGGTCCGAGGCTGGCGTCATCGAGCACGAGCTTCGCGCCCACCAGGACGCCCGAACTCTCTAGGGCGGATGCCTGCTCCTCCGAGCTCACCACGACCACCAAATCACGCGAGAGGGAGCCGACTACCTCAAGCACGTAGGAAATGAGGGGCCTGCCGCAGAGCTCTACGAGTGCCTTCGGCTTACCGGCCTGGCCCAGCCTGCTGCCCTGCCCGCCAGCTAGGATGAGCACGGAGACGGGGTCCATGAAGCAGCCTTCCTCGCCCCGCGGGAGACGATGGCCCTTATTTGCCTTCCCGCCCTCCCGTCTCGCGCCTTACTCCCTGATGAACTCCAGCTCCTTCACGATGGCGCGGGCCTCCTCCATGCGGGCCTGGAAGGCCTCCATGAGCTCCACCATGAGCTCCGTGGCGTAGGTCTTGCACTCACCGCAGATGCGGGCGCCAGAGCGGCATTCCTCGTAGATGCGGTCAAGCTCGCGATCATCTTCTATCAGGTGCTGCTTGAAGAGCTCGAAGACCACGCACTTCTCCGGCTGGCCGCCCTTCGCCCTCTGCTCGGCCAGGGAGCCACGGCCGCCCGTGAGGGCCTTCCATATCTTGCGCTCCACGCTCCCCGGGTCCTCTGGTATCTCTATGCACGACTCAGGCACGGACTTGCTCATCTTGAGCGAGCCGTCCAGGGATGGCGTGAACTTGTGGTAAACGCTGGCCGGGGGCCTGAAGCCGAACTCGGCCTTGGTGCGATGCACGATGTCCCTCATCAGCCTCATGTGCGGGTCCTGGTCTATGCCGACCGGTATGACGCCTGGCGCGCCGGGCAAGCGGGTCTGCGGGTAGAGCACGTCGGCCGCGTCCAGGAGGGCTGCTATGACCTTCCCGGGCGTTACCTCACCGTAGATGGCCTCCATCTGGGCCATGGTAACCCGGCCCGAGAAGCAGGAGGCCAGCCTCAGGACGGTGCGGTTCTCGGACTGGAAGTAGAACTTCGTGCGGTCTGGGTCGATGCCCATGGCTAGCCAGGCCGGTATGTGGAACTCAAGCGCGCGGCGGCGGGCCTCTTGGAGCGTGATGCCTCGCGTGGCCACGGCCTCCACGTCCGCCACGAGCAAGAAGGCCTCTGTGGCGCCAGCCTCCTGGAAATACCTGAAGTTCTCGATGACCATGCGCGTGCCAAGGTGTATCTTCAGCGCGGACGGCATGATGCCCGTGAGCACGTAGAAGGGCTCCCGCCTCCTTATGGCATCGGCTATCACCCAGAGGTCGCGGTGGCAGAACACCACCCTGCGCCTCATGAGCTTGTTAGGGCTCGGCAGGGCCTTCAGGAGCTCGTCCGTGAAGGGCTCAAGGCCAAAGCGCTCCATGACGCGCACGTAATCGTCCACCAGGACGGCGCCCCAGGGGTCCACGAGGACCTCGTGCCTCACATCACGCGCCACAATAAGGACCACCGCCCTGCGCTGGCTGGCCAAATCGGCTATAAAAACGTTATGTGGCGAGGCGCCCGAGGGGCCTGGAGGAGGCCACGAACGTGTCCTTCGAGCGCGTGGACAGGCGTGAGGTGGTGCGCTGGTGGGCCGAGCGCTTCGGCGTGCCAGAGGAGGTCTTCGAGCCCTACGAGTTCTACGCGAGAGGCAGAAAGGCCATCTGGGCCATCAGGCGCTCAGAGCACCTGCCCAAGCTCGTCGGCCAGCTCAGGCTTGAGGCCCTGGGCATGGTCATCATGCGCATGGGGAAGTTCGGCTGGAAGCCCACCACGAATGCCATCCAGGTCTTCGGGCAGCACGCGAGGAAGAACGTGGTGGACCTAGATGAGCGCCAGATGAGGGCCTTCGTAGCTGGCGAGGCCATAAAGGGACCTTTCGAGGGCCTTGAGGAGGGCTTCGTGGTGGTGCGCTACAGGGGGCGCCCTCTGGGCTGCGGCCTCTACAGGCGGGGCGTGCTGCACTCCCAGGTGCCGAAGATAAGGAGGCGCGTGGAGCTTATATGAGCGGCCAGGGGGCCTATTCTCGATGAGCTCGCAGGCAGGCGCTAGGCTCTACGTGCGGGACTTCGGCCCCATAAAGGAGGCGCGTGTAGAACTCGCGCCCCTGACGGTCTTCATAGGGCGCAACGCCCTGGGCAAGTCCATGCTACTTTACCTCCTGTGGGTCCTTGAGACCACGCCACCTGATCTGGAGGCCATCATACAGCATTTAGGAGGCTACTCGGCCTTAGAAGCCATGTTCAAAAGGCTCCTGAAGGGCGAGGATTTAGATGTCATATTGAATGAGCTTAGAGCGGCCATAACACATGGCTTCAATGTAGCATTTAGAGAGCGCCTTACACGTGCTTACGGGGTTAAACTCAGGGAACTCATCCGCGTTGGTGCCGAGACATGCGAGATAAGGCTTGAGACGCCCGGAGGGGTTTTGTGCTTAAACTTACATGATGATGCGCTCACAGCTGACCTCCACCTCGCTGAGAAAACCGCAAAAGACGTAGAACACAATGTGAAGACTGCCTTAAGGCTTTTCATGGCTGCCGTAAAGGATATTACCAGGCATGTAGGTCTTGCGCTGAAGTTGCTAGTATCATTTAGGATACCCATCAAGGAGGAGCCTGAAGGCTACCTCCTAGTGGACGGGAGATCCGGGATAATTCGCGCCCTAGGGGGCTCGCCCGGCATCTTCCTCAGGCTTAAGGATGTCCTTGCTGGCGATGCCGATTTCCTTGAAGGTATCCTTGCGCTAGCCAATGCTTATGATAAGGGGGATGTGGACACCGGAGCTCCTGCCTTCAAGCTCCTCCTCGATGAGCTAAACTTCAGATCGGTGGTGATCGAGAAGCTCGTCATACCGCGTATTTACGTGGAGACGTGGACGGGCCTAAGGCTCCCGCTTGAAAAAGCGCCCTCCGGCATCCGCGAGTTGCTACCAGCCGTGTTGGCCATCTTAGACCGGAACAGGCCCCTGATCTACATCGAGGAGCCAGAGGCCCACCTCCACCCGAAGGCCGTGAGGTTAATGCCGCGCCTCATGGCCTACGCCATAAACGAGCTGGGCAAGCACGTGCGCATCACCACGCACAGCGACATCCTTGTCAGCCAGATCAACAACCTCATAGCCATGTCGGCTGACCCGGAGGGTGCCCGCGAGCTGGGCTACGAGCCCTCGGAACTCCTGAGGCCCGAGCAGGTGCGCGCCTACTGGCTTAGGCGGGCCGAGGATGGCGATTACGTGGAGGTCGTGGAGCTCCCGGTGAGCGAGACGGGCTTTGATGAGGTGGAGTTCGCTGAGGTAGCCGAGGACTTGTTCATAGAGCGGGGCGAGGTGTATCGGCTCCTTGAGGCGAAGGAGAAGAAGAGTATTGCGTAAGATACCCCTCGACCAAGTTCCTGAGCTTGAGCAAGAGCAGCGGCCAGATTACGTGCTCCTCTTAGATGACGGTGAGGTCGTGGTGGTCGAGGAGACCGGGCGCCCCGAGCCTAGGGATCTCGATCGCGTGGCGCAGGCCGCGCTTGCGCTGAAGGAAGGTGCCTTTCCGCTGCGCGTGAGCAGGTCGCCATCCGCTATCACGGGCGTGGTGCACTACCGCCGCAGGGACACCACGTTCGGCAGGCACCTCTCCAGCCTGCAGAAGAAGTTCTGGGATAAGCATCGCATCCTCTTGCTCGGCGTCTCCTGCCGGCACGCCCTTGAGCAGCGCCTCCACATAACCTTCGGCAAAGGCAAATAAGGCCCTCGGGCCGAGCCGAGCGCCCGGGCGATGGGCTTGAGGCTTGAGGCCGTGAGGCTTGAGATACCGGAGGGCTGCAACATCATCGTGGGCATCTCCCACTTCATCAAGTCCGTGGAGGACCTCTACGAGGCCCTGGTGAACAGCGTGCCCGGCATCAAGTTCGGCATAGCCTTCTGCGAGGCCTCTGGCCCCTGCCTGGTGAGGCGTGAGGGCACGGACGAGGAGCTGGTCCGCGTGGCCACGGAGAACGCGCTTAAGATCGCGGCTGGCCATGTCTTCGTCATCTTGCTCCGTGATGCCTATCCCATCAACGTGCTGAACGCCATCAAGCAGGTGCCGGAGGTCTGCACCATCCTGTGCGCCACGGCCAACCCGGTGAAGGCTGTGGTCTTCGAGGACGAGGACGGCAACCGCGCGCTGCTGGGCGTTATAGACGGCTTCCGCACGAAGGGCGTGGAGGGGCCTGAGCACGTGAGGGAGCGCAAGGAGTTCTTGCGCAAGATAGGCTACAAGCTGGCCCCCTGAGCTTGCCTCACCGGCCTCTGACGAGCTCCCTGATGGTCCTGACGAGCTCCTGAGCTGGCGCGTTCGTGCGCACTCCCTGCGGGTCGAAGTGGGTGCGGGAGGCCCACCAGCCGCGCTCCTCAAGGGCCAACACGAGCTCCCTCACGGGCGGCAGGCCCAGGTCGAGGGCATCGCAGAGCTTGGGCAGGGAGTAGTAGGTCGGTGGGCCACCCGCCTCCTCGGCCAGGAGCTCCAGCACCTTCCGCGCCCTCCGGCTCACCCAGGGCACGCGATTTGCCTCCTCGGCCACCGAGCGGCAGAATTCGCTATCGAATAGCCTTCCCGTCCAGAGGGGGCCAGCTATCAGCCTCCGCCTGCCGCAGGAGGGGCACTCTCGCTCGGGAAGCCTGCCTAGGCCGGGCAGGAGCTCCCTCTCCCAGCAGGAGGGGCAGTGCGCTAGCCATCCTAGCCGGGAAACGCTCTCGCTGGCCTTCCCAGGCCCCCTTAAGAGCACGCAGTAGGCGCGGGCGTAGTGGTCGGTGGCGTGGGCGAGGAGGGGCCTTATGCCCATCTCGTGGACGGCTGCCACGCGGGCCAGGGCGCCCATGAGGATCCTCACGGCCAGCTCCTTCGCGTAATCAACGCGGGCCGGGAT
>Ga0190367_1000530_pt1 | contig 27375 bp, 29 predicted proteins | sample 4872181011_MG_FD_171838 | JGI IMG/M metagenome (GOLD analysis project Ga0190367, IMG submission 171838) | Hydrothermal vent microbial mat bacterial communities from Southern Trench, Guaymas Basin, Mexico - 4872-18-10-11_MG | ecosystem: Environmental > Aquatic > Marine > Hydrothermal vents >...
TTATAGCAGGTTTCAAAGGTTTTAATTCAGACTCTATAACCTTCCCCGCATCTTTACCAAATAGCATAGTATATCTTTTCCTAAGAAACTCGTTTGCCTCCATAAGAAATCATTCTCCTTAGAAATGCTAGTGCAACGAAAAGAGCTTGCAGCATGAAAATAATGTTTATATCGCTAGCTGTTCTCATCTTAAAAATGCCTTGAGGAGGTGTTGTAACAACAACATCAACAGTAAACTCTTTTTTTGAGCAATGCGGGTTTTCTGGAGTGACTTCAACTATTAACTCTGCATCATTATCAACCATGAAGCCATAGATTTTTATGGAATAAGCATCTCCGCTTCTGGGCGGTATAATAATTTGAGATGAAGGCGCTACCAGCTTAGCGCCTACCCTCCCAATTCTCTTTAAAGTAACGTTAACTCTCTGAGCAACGTTTGCTTTATTCTTTAAGACAAGTTTAATCTCTTTAACTTCTCCAACCTCTAAAACTACAAAGTATGTGTCAATGCTAGCTTTTGGGCATCCACTAAAAAGAGTACTTGCAGACAAGGGCAAATAATCTGTGTTTTCAGAACAGTTAACTCCTGCTATACAAAGAGCATTCTTCCTAACATCGTATGGATAGTCACAAAATCCATCTTCATTGCTATCTTCACAAACCTCACTATAACCGTTGCCATCTGGGTTTGCATAGAAATTACCACCAATATTTTCTCTACCTAAAATATTTTTGCCAGTAGAGCTGGTAGTATTCCAGTAGTTTGGTTCACTTTCCCCAAAATCGGCATTATCTGTATTATTAAAAAAGTTGTTATAGATTATGTTTGCACCATGCAGACCTGCCCAAGTATAGAGGCAAATTCCGCAATCGGAATTTCCATATATTTTAGAATTTTTTATGGTGTTAGAGCTAGCACCTCCATCAAGATAGATTCCGCGAGTATTAGAATGAAGTGTGAGGTTGGACAACCTATTGAAATGAGCCAGGTTGAGAATGATGCCTTCACCAGAATGGCTTATTGTACAGTTAGAAACAGTATTATTGTTAGCATCTGCGTAAAAGTATATTCCAGAACCGCTATGGGTTATCTCGCAATTGATTATTTTGTTGTTGGTATTATTCTGAAGGTAAATTCCCGCCCATGTTATATTAATACCAATACCAGTTATAAAGCAATCCTTCACCGTGTTGTTGTTAGCTTTAATGTGGATCCAGATACCTATGATCTTGTTGAAACTTACATTACAGCCTAGTATTAAGTTATTTAAAGAATTTTCCAGATAGATTCCCACGTTCCAATCACTTAGTCTGCAGTTCTTTATGGTTATGTTAGTTGTCTGAGTAGAGGAGCGATAGATATATATTCCATAATTCGCCGAATCATCTCCGTCTATCAAATGATCTTGACAGTCTAAGATAATGTTGTTTGCCTGAATATCTATGCAGTAAGCAGCTGAGGAATTTATTATGTCTGCTGTAAGCACATAAGTTTCCCCTTCTTTGTTAAGAACAGCACAGGAGGAAATGGTAGTTAACGCAAATGAGATTTTTAGAGAAATGCTCAACAAAACAACTATAAGAAAAAGAATGTTTCCTCTTTTCATTGACCTCATCTTTACTATAAAGATTATTAACCTTAGTTTCTTATAATGATTAACGATTTTTGAATTTTGAATTTTTCCCTATTCTCTGCCCCAAATAACTCACCTCTAAATATTCATCGCTCATGTCCCGTAACGAAGATATAAATATAAAAAGTTACGCTCTTATCCCTTAATAAAGGCTACAGAGTTTTCCCTATTAAATTTGTTTTCAAGTTAAGCAAAAATTCGAAAAAACCAACCCACAAGCTGAGATATTTCTTGCTTATCCCTCTAAAACCGATACCATGATTTTAAGAAAGAAAATCTATTTTCTGCATTGTTAATATGAACGTTGCTTTCCAAAGCGACAAAGAATATTTTATATCTTCGTTATAGGATAAGAACGAATTTTTATTTCTATTGCAATCTTTTACCGCTTGAAATCCCACCTTGTTGTTGTTCTTCCCCATTTTTTCTCGCTCAACATCTTTAACCACATTTAACGTTTTTGGAACCACAATGTGTGCTTCTCCCTCCAAATAATAAGTAACCTTTGAAACAACTGTGAAATTTTTGTCAACTGGAGCTACATATGAAACTTCCTTCGTTTCTCCAGATTTAGCTTATCAATTTTTAAAATAAATGGTAAATTAGTTTTAAATGAATGACAGAATTTATCATATTCTCGTCGATAGGTTTAGTACTGGTAGCGATGAGTTGGACAGCAAGCTATCCTGGAATTATGAAATTGATTTTATGGGTGGGAAAATTAAGGGTATAACTTCAAGATTGGATTATATAAAGGATTTAGGATTTAACGCAATTTATCTCTCCCCAATCTTTAGGGGCAATGATTATCACGGATATCATGTCATAGATTTTTATTCAATTGATGAACATTTTGGCAACGAGTTAGATTTTAAAAAACTTATAAGCGCTGCTCATGCCAAAGGCATAAAAGTAATTCTAGATTTTGTGCCAAACCATGTTCATTACACGCATAATTTCTTTCAGAAAGCTAGGATGGATAAAGGCAGTAAATACAGAGACTGGTTTGTTTGGAAAAATAATGAATATTTATGCTTTCATACCTGTAAATGGTTGCCTAAGCTGAATACTAAGAATAGGAAGGTGCAGGAATATTTGCTAGATGTTGCGAGGTATTACCTGGAGTTGGGAGTTGATGGTTTTAGAGTAGATCATGCCTATGGATTAGCACCAGAGTTTGCAGCAAGATTGAAGGACTTAATTATTGAACTTAAGGGAAGAAATGCTCATTATTTTGGTGAATGCTGGGTGGATCCTCATGAACTTAAAAATCCCAGGATAATCCAAACTCTGTGGCTTTTAAATAAAAGCAAGCTTTGGGCTTACGTTAATAAGCTAAAATATAGCTTAGCAGGAGATAAATTTAGATTTATCCAAAATTTGAGAGAAAAAATTTATAATGAGCTTGCAGAATACTTTCTCGGTTTGTTAGATTTCTATACTTGCTTTATTTTAAGAGAAAAGATATTTAACGCTAATGAATTTGTTGAATGGGTTTTGAGAGCAAGAGAACTTTCAAGTAAGTTAAATCTCTATAAGTTTGTTGATAATCATGACATGGAGCGTTATTTTACAGTCGTTAACTATGACATGGATTTGGTAAAAATTGGGTTAGCGACAATCTACTTATGCTTTACCAATCCAGTAATCATTTATTATGGAACCGAGATTCCCTTAGGTCAGCCCAGGAGATTTCCTGACTTTGGAGATCATAAGGATGTTCTTGCAAGGATTTTTATGCCTTGGAATGCTGAAAAAAGACTTGCATCTTTTATAAAATTATTGAACAGGATCAAGGCGAGCATGATTTCGAGCAATATTAATGTTGTTAGTAAGCCAGGATTAGCTATTCTTGCAAATATTAAGACAAAGAATGGCGACTACATTGCAGTTATTAATGCATCAAGAAAACATGTCGAGCTCGATGGTAAATATCTTGATATTGAAAACGATGTTTGGTTGAGATATGTACCTCCCTTAAGAGTTAAGATTTTCGAGGTTGTGTAACTTTCTATTTTTTGCTAACTAGTCAAATTAGTTATAGTTTTACACTACTAAAGTCAAATATACGCTTACATGTTTTCCAGCTCTATCGTACTTTTTTTAAAAATAAGTCTAACTAAAAAGGTAACTACAATTTCATATCTGTAAGATATATGTTTAAAACTATATCACTGTCTATCTTCGTTAATTTCTATACTTCTAATTTTTTGAAAGTTACCTGAAAATTCGTTCTGCAAAGTTAAAGTAACCCTTCTCAAGAGAGATTTCTTTATAATTTCATCAGTAATGTCATATATCTTTGCTTTTCCTTTAAGGATATAGGTAACCTTTCTCTGCCTATCCTTAATTGCTTTTTTTACTTCCTCAACTAAAGTTTTAAGATCTTTCAGTTCTGATTTCTCCCTTATAGTTATTTTTCCAGGATATTCAACAAAATATTCTCCATTTCCTCTTTTTAGCTCAAGTTTCGTTGCATTTTCTCTATTCTTTAGAATAAGCCATGCAGTTTCATCTACTATTGGTAATCTCTGGTCTAAAATATATATTCTCCCGCTAATTTCAATTCCTGTAGCTACATGTCCTGGATATGTATAGAAGTAAATTTTATTTTTTGGATAAAGATTTAGTAGGACTGCTGCCGTAAGTTTTGCGTAATCTCTACAAACTGCTAACCTATAGCATATTATTTTCATTACTGGAAGATTCAATTTAAAAGTATCATCAAAAATCTCGAGAAATGAAGATTTATCGATCTTTCTGTATCTAAAGTATAGATAAAAGATAACAAATAGGAATAAAACCAAAAAGCTTACATAGAGAAAGGTATATGGCAAACCAAAAGTGAAAAAATTTTATTCTAAAAATTAATAAGATTGAAAAATAAACTATTGGAAAACCGACGAAGAGATAATAAATCTTTACAGAAGTCTTAGAAGCTATAAATAATACAGCAAATATTGAAATAAGGAGTACTCCTATTTTAAACCAGGTCTTGCTAATTACGAGTAAAACTACTAATAAAGGTAAAGATAGAAGAAAAAAGAGAATAATAGTAAAAGGTACTAAAAATTTTAATGGAATGTCAAACAAGAATCTTTCCCACCAATAGGATATATTTCTTTCTTGCCATTCTAACACGTTATTAAGTGTTTCTGCGTCTGTTTTTCCTTTTAATCTTTCTGCAATGGATTTTGCATCTTGAACATCCTTTCTAGTAGGTATAAACTGCTCCCCCAGAACCTTATGGTACTAAAAATTTTTTAGCAATTTCAACAGCTGCATCTTTACTTAACGTATCCTTATTCATAAGTACATAGCCGTAAAGCTTTAATTTACTTATCTTCAATTATCTAAACAATTAAGTTAGCGAACTGAATCCAAATCAATTTAAATATGCTTTGCGCTAAATGCAAAGGCAGGGGCTGGTGTGGCAAGCCTTGCATAATTCTTTCACGTATTAAACATTGGAAAGCTACAATTGAGAACATTAAAAAAGACCTATATGTTAATACGCCGCCAGCATGCTTTGTAGGTAGGCATAGCTATCCAAACGTTTATTATGGGATTCTAGCGCCTTATGAACATAAGGATAATGCTGAACTTTACGATTATCCTGAGTTATGGTTTAATCAAAAACTTAGTATAGAGGAAATTTTAAATTACAGAGCGCAGATGGTTTATTCTAGGAGAAGAGATAATGTTAAGAGGCAGAGCAAATACCTTGAGATTACTCAAGAGATTGTTTGCTCAAAGAAATCAGTAGATTTAGAAATTTATTTAAAAAACAGGCCAAGATTGTCGTTTAGCTTTAATGCCTATACCTTGCCAATAGGAAATCCTGCAAGAGTGAAGGATCTAAGGCTTGCCTCAAATCCTAAAATTGAAAAGACTGTCGATAAGGTAGTTTCAGATTATGATTTAAAGGCAAATGATGCGATTTTTATGCTTTATGAAGATGGTCTGGAAATTAGCAAGATTCAAAGAATATTAAGTCTGGGCTTGCTTGGTGTTAAATCTCAAAGAAAGATGGTGCCCACAAGATGGGCTTGGACAGCCGTACATAGTACCATAGGCAACGAATTACTTAGAGAGGTTAAAAGTTTTGAGAAAATAAGTTCCTATTTAGTTTTCAATGCTGAGTATCTTGGCAATCATTTTGAAGTTCTATTGTTGCCAGATGTTTACCAATATGAGCTAATTGAGGTGAAATATCCTGGTTCTGTATGGAATTTGCTTGGAAGCAAGCCTTTAATTTTCAAAAATTACGAGTCTCACTTTGGCTTAAAGAAATATGCTGAGGAGACTGCAGGTGCATTTTATGCAGCTAGGTTGGCATGTTTGGAATATTTGAGGAAAATAAGAAGACAAGCAAGTGTTTTGGTTGTTAGAGAGGTTTATAGTAGCTATTATGCTCCGCTAGGCGTTTGGATAGTCGAGAATACTGTAAGAGAAGCTTTTAAAAATAAGGAAACCTTTGAAAACCTTGAGGAGGCCTTAAATGCTATGGCTTATAGATTAAAAGCTGGTGATAGATTCGTTAGGCAGAGTAAACTTCTAAAAATATTTAGAACCCAACATAAACTTGATGCTTTCTCAAATAAAATCTTAGAAAATTAAAATAAAAAGGAAAATCAAAACCTAAAAAGCTACTCAAAAGGCACTATTTCCACGTGTGTGAGCTTATCTACTGCATACTTATAGTAAACTCTTATATCAAAATCAAAGGTGTTCATTATTCCTGGATTAGTCACATTGAAAGTACATTTGTAGACCCTTCTTTTGTATCCTGCTAACCTTAACTTCTCCTTTTCCTCAGGAACATTGCTACTAAGCACGCACAAGTTTCCTCCTACACTGCAATTAAAATCACAATCTTTTGTAGCATTAACACCATCAGGATACTCCAGCTCGATTTTCTGTAAATAGCCATCTTCCCCAGCATAATTCATAACTCTCCCTGCACCAACATCCTCAACTTCAATCGTTACTGGAAATGTTCTGTTTTCGCCTGATCTAACTTTTATAAGCAGTTCTCTTGCATCTACTTTAACTGGCACATTCTGCCAGCACACGCTATAGTACTCAGGAATAGGAAGGTTTTCCATCGTCCTTCTCTTGTACTCTTCCGCGCCAATTACAAGATATCGCGCCGTTGCTTCTGTGTGGTATGTATAGGTAACTCTGACACCTACATCAACAGGAATTCTCATCCTTATATCAGAGGGTGCTTTCAATGTCCAAAAAGCATCTGCAGTGTAAGGCTTTCCTTGAGCAGGTTTAGGATCTATAGACCCTAAAGAAGGTTGTGAATTTCCCTCTACTGTGAATGGATTGTAATTATAAAGTGTTGCCGAAATATTTTCAGCTGGTGCCTCTCCAAAATTTGTTACTTCAAGTTCCAAAGTAACACTATCTTGCGCGTACACTTCTGGCATATCAGGCTGAAACTTCGTAATAACTACCCCTAAACCACCAGTAATTGGTTGCTCCTCGCCTCCCTCCTCAACACAACCACTTAAGAATACTAATGCTACTAAAATAAAAACCGATACCAGATGCTTCCCCCTCATACTACAAAAATTATTATTTTTTAGTCACTTATAAATATATATCTGAGCAGTGATCCAAATGTTTTTGTGCTGAAAAATATGCATATGGAAAAATATAAGGTTTTCATTAGGAACTTTGCTGAAACGCAAGTGTAGAAACTTAGATTATGCAAACGCAAGGATTTCTAGGTTCTTGATCTACAAGGATGGAAATTATTGACCTTTTAGATATATAAACTAATTAACTTGCTAGGATAACTTAATTTTTGAGGCATTTCACCTTAATTATTGATGTATATCATAATCGTTGGTGGCGGGCAAATAGGTGTTTCTCTGGCAAGATTGCTAATAGGAGAGGGTCATGATGTCGTTATAATTGAGAAAGATAAGAACAGAGCTGAGAGTATAGCTGCTGAATTGGACGCCTTGGTGATATATGGAGATGGTACAGATATCACGGTGTTAAAAGATGCTGGAATCAACAAAGCTGATATGATCCTGCCTCTTACAGATGATGATAAAACAAATCTTATGGTAGTGCAACTTGCTAAGAACCTTAAGGTAAAAAGGATAATTGCCAGAGTAAATCAGCCAGAAAATGAAGGAGTGTTCTTGCAAAGTGGTGTTGATACAATTGTAAGCCCAACTGCAGCTATTGTTAATTGTTTTAAAAACGCCATAGACTTGGAAGGCAAAAAAATTCTGGTATCCATAGCTGGTGGGAAAATGCTGCTGCTACAGGTTGTTGTAGACGAATCATCCGAGTTTGTAGGAAAAAAGGTTAACGAGATTAAGGTTCCCTCCTGTAAAATTGTGGCTATAGACAGAAATGGGGAAATTAACCTCGTTGACGAAAAGTCTGAGATTCGGGAGGGTGATATAGTTTTCATTCTAGCAAAATCGGAAGCTCTTAAAAGGCTTAATAAGTTAATTAGAACTCAAAAATGAGGCTGACTTATGAAAAGAATTTTCCTGGAATAATTTACTATTTAGGCGCAATTTTACAGATATTCGGTGTGGTGGTGCTGTTTCCTATTATGGCTTCATATTATTATAACGAAGGATTGGAGATAGCATTTCTAACACCATCCGTTGTTTCTCTTTCTTTAGGCGCTCTCTTGCAAAAACTTGGAAAAAATAATGAAATCGGGTATCCAGAAGCTATGGTGCTAGGTTTTCTTACATTAAGTGTAGCCTCTCTTATAGCCTCACTACCATACTTGATTTCTGGCATGTTTTCCTGCGATTTAAATGGCTTTATAAACTCCTACTTTGAGGCAGCGTCTGGTTTGACAACTACAGGACTTTCAGCAATTTCCGATGTTGATGCATTGCCAAGAAGTATTTTGCTTTGGAGAAGCTTAACCCAATGGATTGGGGGCTTGGGTATAGTAATGTTGTTCTTAGCGATTTTAGGAGTTCCTGGAATCTCTGCAAGCTATCTATATAAAGGAGAAGCAAAAAGTGAAAGATTGGAGCCGAGCATAATACATACTGCTAGGAAGCTTGCAAAAATTTATATTTTAATAACTATCCTCTGTACATGCTGCTATATAATTGCCGATGTACCGCCGTTCATAGCATTGGTCCATGCTCTTTCTACAGTATCAACGGGGGGTTTCTCAAGCGCATCTTCAAGTTTTACTAACTTTCCTTTATTTGCGAAAATATTTGCAATGTTGTTTATGATATGCGGAGCTACAAGTTTCACTATCCATCACAAGATAATTAAAGGAAATTTTAGGGGTGCAATTCAAAGTGTTGAGCTAAGAGTTATGCTTTTCATGTTACTTCTAGCAACGTTTTTGCTCTATCCCTTCACAAAATCAATAGGAGATGCTGCTTTTCAAGCAACCTCTGCGCTAACAACTACTGGGTTTTTCACTATAAATATTAAACATACTCACCCCTTACCTAAGCTTCTACTTCTTTTTTTCATGATAGTAGGCGGTTGTTCACTTTCGACAGCAGGTGGTTTAAAAATTGTGAGGTTTATATCTCTAGTTAAGGGAGGAATATGGTTTTTGAGAAAGAGCATGTTACCGAGGAGTGCGATCATTCCCATCAAGATCTCGAAAAAAGTTTTGGGAGAAAGCGAAATGATAATGATAATGTGCTACTTCTTTATTTACATTGCAATGCTAACATTGGGGGCCTTAACATTAACATTCTACGGATACGAACCATTTGAAGCCATTTTTGAGTCAGCTTCGGCTATAGGTACGGTTGGTCTGTCAATGGGGATCGCAACTCAAAGTTTGCCGATCATCCCTAAAGTCGTCCTTATTGCTGAGATGTTTGTAGGTAGGCTCGAAATTATACCGCTTTTCATTACAGTCGCATACTTCGTTAAGAAGTAGATTTCTTAAGATAAACTGTTCTTATCGGGAACGGTATTTCGATACCCTCCTTTTCAAAAACATCTTTTATCCTCATATTAATATCGTCCAGCGCTTTCTTCTTTAACCTGTATTCTTTAATCCAAACCTTAAGCTCTAAATGTAATGCAAAATCGCCAAATTGAACGAAATAGACAACGGGTTTAGAGTCTTTAACAACATAAGGACATTGCTTTGCAATATCCATTAAAAGCTTCTTAACCTTTCTAATATCCGTGCCATAAGCTACTGCTACAGGTATTGTTAGCTTTATTCTTGGATCTGGTTCAGTCAAATTAACTATTTTGCTTGTAGCAAGTTTAGAATTTGGAACGATTATGTAGTGATGGTTTAAAATATCATAAAGCTTTGTGCTCCTAACACCCACATCAACAACATCGCAAACCTCTCCACTCTCAAGCATGATTCTATCTCCAACTCTAAAAGGCATATCTGTTACGATTTGCATGCCTGCATAGAAATTGGAAAGAGTCTCTTGAGCAGCTAATGCTATCGCTATACCAGCAATACCCAAACCAGCTGCTGCACTTTTCACTTCGCCTTCAAATCCTAAGACGTGGAGCATCATTATAAAGATGCCAATCGCAATAAAAAGCTTACCAACTTTACCAAGAGTCTTTATTAATGTCTCCCCAGCTTTTGTTTTTTTTGCAACACTTCTTCCGTATTCAGCAATTGCTAAGCTAAAAACTTCGTATACTATATACCCACCAAGAACTGTCCAGCACATTTTTATTATAATTTTGATAACAGAAAGAACAGCTTCTGGTAAACTTAAAAGATGAATTGATGCATACAATGCCGCTAAAAGTAAAAATAGGTAAAGCGGGAAACCCAACACCGAAAGAATTATGTCATCTAGCTTCGTTTTTGTTTTTTTAGCAAAAGGCTCTACGTATTTCCTTACAATGTTTTTAATAACTTTGCCTAATAACAGAAAAACTGCAAAAATTGCTGCTATTTCCCCAAGTACTATAAGATCCTGCAATGTAAGCATCATTATTCTATTATTAAAATAGAAAATAATGTTTTTAAATGTGATGACTAATATTTTATAAGGGCCCGTAGCTCAGTTGGGAGAGCGCCGCCCTTGCAAGGCGGAGGCCCGGGGTTCAAATCCCCGCGGGTCCATCCCTTAATTACTACTTCTTTAGGAAATATCAAAAGCAAATAATAAAAAGTAATATTGATTCTAAAAAATTATGGAGGTTTAGAAGATGAAGGAGGAGGAACAACTGGGGATATCTCTCTTTGAAAAGATCGCTCTTGCAGTGATTGTTGCAATAGCTATTCCAATAGTGTTTATCTTCTTCGTTCAGGTAGCCATAAAGTTCCCTGCTGAGGTTAGCCAGCAAATCTTCCAAAGCATTCTTCAAGGATCCGCATTGATAGTATTTCTCATCAACACAATAATACTTTATAGGATTTACAGAGTACTACTAGTATACACATTTAAAAAGAAGTAGCAAAAGGAAATAGCTACCCAACCTTATTTTTATTTTTTGAGAAGATGCTGTCCATCGCATAATGCTGTGTTTAGGTTTAACCCTTCTCTGCAACACGCAAAAGTTAAGTTGTACTTCTTTGCTAAATTTGCTATACTCCCTAAAATCTTAATTCTGTAGGATTTGGGTAAGTAGTAGTAACCCTCCATCCTCTCTATATAAAATTTGCTCATACTTTTAGCTAATTCTGGAAAATTCTTAGAGATATTTTTTAAAATTTTTGCGTTCACTTTAAGAGTCGATGAAACTATATGCTTAGCTCCAGCATCTGCAACTGCTTTAATCAACTTTTCAATCTCACCGATGTTATCATTTAGCTTAGGAATAATGGGGTCTATCCTTACAATTACAGATATCTCATTGCTGGAAAGTGTTTCTATTGCTTCTATTCTCTTAGACGGTGCTGGGGCGCATGGTTCTATTTTTCTTGACAATTCTTCATCAAGAGTAGTTATTGTTAAACTAACTACGCAATTGGTATTTTTTAGAACATCTACATCCCTTTCTACCAAATTGGATTTTGTAGCTACCAGAACCTTTGCTTTTTCGTTATTCAAAATTTTGATGGTATGTCGAGTTAGCTTCAATCTTTTCTCTAGGGGTTGATACGGATCCGAGGAATTTGCTATAGAAATTGGTAATGATTTATCAATTTTTTTGATTTCCCTCTGCAATCTCAACAAAAAGTTTTCTTTTGGTCTGGGATTGTCAAAATTCCTTATGTAACTTCTTGCATAGCAATACACGCATGCATGCCCGCAACCAACGTAAGGGCTAAGCGAATACTTTGGTTTGCATGTACAAAGCTTACTTTTCCACGGATCAAACGGTGTTATTAACATTGGTTTTACTTTATTACATTGAAAAGCTGTATTATTGGTAGTAATTAATCTTCTGCACCTAAAAATCTCATAATGAAATCCTTACCTTTATCAGTAAGTTTATCCTTCTTAATCAAACCTGCTCTCTTAGCATCCTCGTAGTATTTCTGAATGGGCATAAACTCAAATCTGCGAGTAACTTGAAAATATCCCAATAATCTAAGTAGTTCTAAAATTTTGGTAAAAAACTTTAAAGAACTTATTTCTCTATGAAGAACCTCCTTTAAAGTTTCCCTGATTTCTTTCTGATTGTAAAGAAAAGCTATATAAGCTCCAGTATTCAATCTACTTTCTTTTTCTATTCTTTTAATGTCCTCCTCTAACGACCTTCTATATTTTTTATTTATGAATTTCGAAACGGCATCTATGTATGCTTTCTCTAGTCTCTTATAAATTTTTTTAACCCTCTCTTCAATACTCTCATAGTTATATTTGTCCTTGGCGTAACAATAAATGGAGAATTTTATAAGGAAATCCTCAGAGACGTAGACATTGGGTCTTCTTAGCTTTTCCAAAACTTCCTTAGTAATTTCTCTAATTTTCCTTTCCTCCTCCTTAGTTAAAACAAGCTTCAGCACCTCTTTCCTTTGATATTCAATATACCAATTGAATAACATCATTTCGTCTAATAGCCCTCTTAACTCACGTTTCTTGGAGTATTCACTGAAGTGCTCCAGAGCTGTTCTTAAAAAGCCATCCCCCTCTCTATTCCTGATCTTTTCCGCAATTTTCAGAAGATCGGCATATAGAGTTACTCTTACTCTCATAGATCTGTCTATTTAAAGGATAAAATACCCTACTCTTCAAAAATTTTTCCCATATATGGCCCAATTCTTCTATAGCCAAGCCTAGCATAATACTCTCTTACCCCTATACCACTTGTTATCAAAATCTTCTTTGCATCAAATTCCTCTGTAGCAATTTCTTCAGCTTTTCTAAGTAATGCCCTGCCATAACCCCTATGTTGCCATTCATGCTTCTTAGCACTTTCATGTAGAGCAACTGCTGGACCGTAGACTCTTAGCTCCCTTATAAGCATCGTTTTATCATCAACCTCTCTGCGATGCGCATAGCATGATGGTTTTCTTAGCCTTAAAAACCCTATAAGGATACTATTTTTGATGTCTTCAAAGGAGAGAAATATCTCCAATCCTTCAGATGCCTCATAATCTTCTCTAACTAACTCCACATTTTCGGGATTTGGCAATATATTTTCCCTAAGGTATCTATGCCCGACCTCTCTACATCTTATGCATTTGCATCTTATTCCAAGCTCCCTAAGCTTCATCTCAACAAGTTGGTTAAGATTGCTTTTTCTAACTCCAGCGACAATGAGATTTGCAGGTATATCTCGTTGAATCCTCTGCACTCTAACCCATTTTGGCAAAATTTTCTTTACTTCAACGATTAGCTCAACTGCTTCCTCATCACTTAAAGGCGTAAATTTACCTTCCTTCCAGAGTTCATACAAACCAGAGTGCTCCAAAACCAGCGTTGGGTAAATTTTAAGCATATCCGGCCTAAAATCTGGATTTTCAAATAATTCTTTAAACATCTCAATATCCTCGTCAAAGCTTGCAAATAATCCAGGCATCATGTGATAATTTACCTTTAATCCAGCGTCCTTTAATATTCTTGTAGCTTCAATAGTATCCTTAACGCTATGACCTCTTCTAACAAATTTGAGAATTCTATCGTTAAGTGTTTGCACACCTAGCTCAACACGTGTAGCGCCATAGCTGAGCATGCGATCTACATGACTCTCTTTGCACCAATCTGGCCTCGTTTCGAATGTTATACCAACAACTCTTATTTCGCTTTTTTCTGCATATTTTTGAGCCTCTTCAATTGTTAGGCTACTTCTGCCAGTAATAGCGTCTAAGCAACGTTTAACAAACCATTCCTGATAACAGAGGCAATTCGCAAGAAATGTACCTCCCATTATTATAAGCTCGACTTTATCAACTACATGCCCAGAATTTCTAAGTTGCTCTAGCCTATTTTTAACTTGCAAATAGGGATCATAATTCATTGCCCTGGCTCTTAAAGCCGCTGGTTCTTTGCCTGTATAACTCTTGGGGGCGTCATAATTAGGGCAATAAATACATTTACCAGGGCAGTAACCACGTGTCATAACCGCAACAACAACAATGCCAGAAATGCTTCTAACGGGCTTCTTTTTTAATATCTGGCTTATTTCTTGCCTTCTATTCTCAGGAATAGCCTTCAAAATTTCATAATCGCTTAGTATCCTTGCTAGCTTATACTTCTTTGCGATCTTTTTCTTAAATATTTGCAGCTCTTCTTTATTCCTAATCCTACCCTCAACTAGATATTTAGCTATTTCCTCAATAGCTAACTGCTCTTTTACGATGTTTGCGCTTACCATTTTACTCTTTATTTTAACCTTGCCTGAAAGGGGATGAGCCTTTGGGTGATGTGTCCCAAAGCTTACATAGGTATTGGTAAGCCCTATGTAAGCTGAACCCCTTATTGCTCACAGTTATTATTTTCAATATGGAAAAATAAATAAAATTAAATTGATAAACCAAAATACGTTAAAAATAGAACAAACAGCTCATATGAACAAAGAGGATCTCGAATTAAAAATCAGGAAAATTAAGCAGGGTACTGTCATCGATCATATTCCACCTGGGAAGTCACTAAAAGTTTTGAAAATCATCGGTATTTCCGAAAAAACACCTTACATTGTTAGTGTCGGAATGAATGTTCCTAGCAAAAAAATTGGTAAAAAGGATATCGTTAAAGTTGAGAACAAAGAGCTAAGTGAGAAGGAAACAAATAAGCTTGCATTAATAGCACCCGATGCTACAATAAATATAATTGAAAATTATAAGGTAACAAGAAAGTATAAGGTTAGCTTACCTAGCATTATTGAAGGCATTATAAAATGTCCAAATCCAAATTGCATAAGTAATCATGAAAGAATTCTTCCCAAATTTATCGTCGAAAGACGAAAACCCCTCAAACTTAGATGCTATTATTGTGAGAGGGTAGTTCCTGGGGATAGAATAGATACTTTTGCACTATAAGATATCACTAGAGCCTTAAAATCGCAGCTATGTTTGCAATAAATTAACAATTCTCCTAAGTACACGTAAAGAACATACAGCATTCCTCTTAAACGACCTAATATCCTTAAGCACATAATCGACGCCCGTTGGGATACGCTCGTAATTCATAACTTTCTTCCTAAGCTTATGCCAGTGAGCTTGCCCTTTAACTCTAAATTTAAAACCGTATTTAAGAAGAATCACAGCAGCCTCTATGCTTACAACTTCCTGAGCAATTACCTTCCTAACACCCATAGCTTTCATATGAGTCATTGCCATCTCAGCTAAAAATTTGGAAAGACCCGTTCCCTTATATTCCTCATCAACACCTATTCCCTTAAATATACCTACTTTTTCTTTTAATTTAACTTTATAAAGCACAACACCAGCACATTCTCCACCTTTCAGAACTTCTAAACTGAAGGAATCATCGAACCTCATTAATCCTACTTTAAACTTACCCTTAAAGTTACCCTCTCCCTTAGCTCTTATTTCTACGAAATTTTCCCTTTTTCCTTCAACTTAAGTACCACCATTTTGCAAGCAAAGTTATATAATCTTTTTTAAGACCTTAGAATAAAATATTGGAGGTGGTCCCTTGATAAAAGTGCTTAAAATTAATAATGTCAAGGAGATTGAAAAGATTGCGAAAGATTTTTGGGAAAAGAAGAATATTTGCGAGAAAGTAAGAAGCTGGAGAAAAGGGCACAAAAAGTTTTATTTTTGCGATGGTCCACCTTATACAAGCGGTAGCATACATCTTGGTACAGCATGGAATAAAATTCTAAAGGATTTTGTTATTCGCTATAAGAGAATGGCTGGTTTTAATGTTAGGGATGTACCTGGATGGGATATGCACGGCTTACCTATAGAAGTTAAGGTTGAGGAGGTGCTTAATGTAAAGACCAAGAAGGAAATTGAGGAGAAAATCGGCGTTAAAAGGTTTGTCGAGACGTGCAAGAATTTTGCACTAAAAAACAAAGAGAAAATGGAGGATCAATTCAAAAAGCTTTGCATATGGATGGATTGGAAAAATTGCTACATGACAATAAAAGATGAGTACATTGAATCTGCTTGGTGGACTATAAAGAAAGCTTGGGAAAAGGGATTGCTATACAGAGATAAAGCAGTGCTAAATTGGTGTCCTCGTTGTGAAACAACGCTTGCGGAATATGAGGTTGAATATAAGATTGTCAAAGATCCTTCAATTTACGTAAAGTTTCCTGTAAAGGATAAGGATTGGTATCTCGCAATTTGGACAACAACTCCTTGGACTTTGCCAGCAAACATGCTCATTGCCGTGCATCCCAATTATACTTATATTCTTGCTGAGTATAATAATGAGAAGATTATAGTTGCCGAGGCGCTCGCTGATAAAATCTTTGATGGAGATTATAAGGTTCTAAGGAGGTTTACTGGTTATGAGCTTGAAGGCTTGCGCTACGAGCATCCTTTGGTAGGCGAGGTTCCTAAGCAGAAGGAGTTTGATAATAATGCTCACTATGTTATTGCTAGCGAAATCGTTACGCTTGAGGAAGGAACAGGTTTGGTGCATATAGCTCCAGGTCACGGGCCTGAGGACTTTGAAATTGGTAAACAGTGTGGTATGGAGATATTCTGTCCTGTAGATGAGAAAGGAAGATACACGCGAGATGCTGGCAAATACGCAAATCTTTATGTTAGAGATGCTAATGATGCTATTATTGAGGATTTGAAGAGAAGAGGATTCCTGCTTAAAGCTGACGAGGTTGAGCATAGATATGGGCATTGTTGGCGTTGCAAGACTCCAGTAATATTCAGAGCTAGCGAGCAATGGTTCATAAGAATTGTAACTATGCGAAGCAAGCTTATTGAAGAAATTGAAAAAGTTAAATGGATCCCAGAATGGGCAGGATCTGCAAGATTTAGAGATTGGCTTATGAATGCAAAGGATTGGGTGTTGTCAAGGCAAAGATATTGGGGTATACCTTTACCGATATGGCAATGCAGAAAATGCAAAAAAATAATTGTCGTTGGGAGTAAGGAGGAGCTTGAGAAGTTGAGCAATAAGAGAGTTAAGGAGCTGCATAGACCTTGGGTTGATGAAATTGCAATTCCTTGCAAATGCGGGGGTGAAGCGAAGCGTGTTAAGGATGTTGTAGATGTCTGGTTTGATTCTGGTATTGCGATATATGCAAGCCTTGGTTACCCAAAGCGTAAAGACGAGTTCGAGGAATGGTATCCCTGCGATTTCATTACTGAGGGGCATGATCAAACGAGAGGATGGTTTTATTCATTACTGAGAGCAGGTATAATAACGCTTGATGAAGTACCTTATAGATGCGTTTTGATGCATGGCTTTGTTTTGGATGCCGAAGGAAGAAAGATGAGCAAAAGTCTTGGCAACATAATAGATCCCATTGATATTGCTGAGGAATACGGGGTTGATGCCCTAAGATCGTATTTGCTTAGCGTAACCAAGCCTGGAGAGGATATTAGATTCATTCCCGATGAAGCAAAAACCATGCAAAGGTTTCTAAATGTTTATATTAATGTTTGTAAATTTGCAAGCACATACATGCAACTTGATAGATTTGAGCCAAGTGGAGATCTGAAATTAAAAAGGATCGAGGATTTATGGATAGTTTCAAGAATAAACAGCCTTGTTAAAGAGCTAACAGAACTTGCTGAGAATTATGAAGTGGAGGAATATGTTAAGAGGCTCAAGGAATTCATTCTTGAAGATCTGAGCAGATGGTATGTAAGGCTGATAAGGGATAGGGTTTGGATTGAAGAGGAAAGCGAGGATAAACTATCAGCATATAATGCCTTGTTTGAGGCTATAAGCAAATCGAACTTGTTACTCGCTCCAGTTGCACCACATACTGCTGAGGTCGTCTATCAGATAATGCTTAAGCAATACTATGGCAAGGATTCCACGCATCTATGCGATTGGCCCAAGTATAGAGAGAATCTTATAAATAAGGAGCTCGAGGAAGCCATGGATAAGGCTAAGAAAATAGTTGAGGCAATAGCATCATTAAGGCAGAAGCACGGTGTAAAGCTTAGGTGGCCTTTGCAGGAGGTTATTATTGTTACAAAGGATGATTTGGAAAAATTAAGCAAGGTTATTGCTAAGGAGGGTAATGTTAAGCAAGTAACGTTTGTTAAAGAGTTTAAAGTTAAATACAAGAAGGAGTTAATGCATGGAACTATAGGAAGAGATTTTAGGAGGGATTCCAAGCTAGTTTTAGATGTTCTAAGCAAAGTTGGCGTTAGTGAGCTGAAAGAGGCTTTTGAAAAACTAGGAAAATATGTTTTTAAAGTTAACAATAAGGAATTTGAAATCAGACCAGAACATGTTAAAATAATCGAGATATTGCCAGAGGGTTATGATTCAGAGGATTTGGGATTTGCGAAGGTACTTCTTTGCTTAAAGAGAACTCAGGAGCTTGTATTTGAAGGATATGCAAGAGAAATTGTTAGAAGAATCCAGAATTTGAGGAAAAGGGCCAACCTTAATGTTGAAGACAAAATAGAGGCTTTTGTCGTCTGTGACGTTAATTTAAGAAAATTTGAATCATACATCAAAAATGAGACAAGGGCTAAGGTTCTGCATTGGGAGATGAAAAGCTATGAATATACAGATAAATTTGAGGTAGAAGGAAGGAAATTTGTGGTCGGTATGCAGAAAATAACATAGCTAATCCTTAATAAAAAGACTAACGAGCCTATTTTTGTTTATAGAGCATTTTTAAGCTATCCTTTAAACCTCCAGCTATTAATTCTAGCTCTTCCTGATTAGGTATAAACCACCGCTTTTTTAGCATGCCTATTGAGTAGTATTTCCCCTTGTATTTTCTCAAGATATAGTATTCTCTCATATCGTTAATACAGATCCACAAATAGAAAAGGTCGTCAGGTTTCACATTATATCTTTTCAGATCTCTTCTAAGTGGTTTTATAACCTTCTCCATCCACTCTTTATCAAAATTTTTCTTTTCCTTTCTTATGTCATCTCTGCGTAGATCACAAAAATCTTTTCCTTTACTCTGCAGATACGCGAAGAATTCTAGCTTATATCCCCTGCTTCCTATTTCTACATTTCTAGGATTTAACAGAAAAAATTCAGAGTGTATATCCTTAATGGGGATTCCTCTTTCATGGATAACTCCATCAATATAGCATTTCTCTGCCTTAAACTTCCTAATTAATCCCTTCAACTCAGGAGAGGTGACTATAGAGTATTTACGAGTATTCCTATGAATTTTAGGATATATTCCAGGATGTTTTTTAATTTCAATATACCTAATCCAAAACCTTACTATATCCTCCAATACAGTCTCGTGCGTCATTTAATTTTTTAAAACAAGAATATTAAAAAATATTTAGCTTTTCGTGTTGGAGCCTGTCAACCTACAATAATTTCCGAAGTCAAAAAGTTAATAAGGCAAAGAATTACGTCGATGTAAAAGTTATAGAGTTCTTAAAAGACAATAGAAAAATCTATACGGTTTTAAAACTTATGGAACAAGCTGGAACGATTGAAAGATTAGCTAAGTCAAAAAAGTCGTTTATTATAAACTTCGAGTAACCTTATTAAAATATTAGAAAAGTGGATAAAAGAATGGAGAGTAATGTATTATTAATTCGGAGCGGAAGAGTTGATAAACAGTTTGTAGATTTTAGTTATATAAAAACGGACCAAGAGGAAATTGGCATGCTTATTTGAAAGGTAACCTATTTCAAGGAATTTTTTAACATAAAATAAATTATGAGAAAATTACAGTGGCTCGAAATTCAAAATTATAGGGGAATTAAGCAGGCAAAGTTTGAGAATTTTGGTGATATAAATATGATAGTAGGTAGAAACAACACTGGTAAAAGTATTATACTTGAATCCGTTTATCTTAATATTACAGCACACGATAGGGATCTAGTTGGTAATGTGCCTATTCGTTTAATTTTTAGAAGAAGGGGAATACTTCGGTCTCGTGAAAAAAGTTTGGAAAGAGATGATATTTTTCGCTACTTAGGATACATCTTTTATCAGGGGAATGCAGAGGTAGAAGCCAAATTTAACTCAAATTTAGGTGAATATAGCCTGAAAGTACTTAAGGAGAAAATCCCAGATGATACCTTAGAACTCGTGAAATCTTATCTAGAAAGAAAAAGAAGATTGCTAGAAATTGAAATTGGAGATTTACTATTTGTTGTTGTGGATAACCTTCAAAGACCAGTAATGATAGCATTTGAAGTAATTTTTGAAGGTAAAAGTGAATATATGATTCAATTTATACTACCGTATCATCCTGTTTTCAAAGAAAAATTACCTTTAAAACAAGAAAGGAGGAATGTGATCGTGGTAGATTCTCATTTACTTCTTAACTATGATGTATTCGAAGGATCTGCAATAAAAGCAGCTTTAATGCGTATTGAAAGATATGCAAGAATAAACAAAGATAAATTAATTAAATTTCTTTCTGATCAACTTGAAGAAGATATAGTGACAGTGGAGTCAAAATTGTTCGACGTATATGCTATAACAAAAGATGACAGATCAATACCATTTAGTCTTCTTGGAGATGGAACGAAAGTCTCTTTAATATATTTCTATGCACTTTCACTTAAAAATTCATATATACTTTTTGAGGAACCTGAGAATCATCTCCATCCAAAATTAATAAGCAAATGTGCTGATTTAATGGTGAAATCTTCAAAAAGAAATCAAATTTTCATAACTACTCACAATTTGGAACTTTTACAGGTTATTCTTGAAAAGGCAAAAGAATATAATGTAAATTTAAAAATTTACTCAACTACGTGCCTTAGGGATGGTATTTTGAAATGCGAATCATACGATCTCGATGAAGCTTACACAGCTGTAAATAAGATTGGAGTTGATCTAAGATGATCTTTCTAGCTTTTGAAGGATATAATGATCTTCAATTTTTCAGAAGTTTTTTTACAAAAATTATGAAGGCTAGAAACATTACACGAGAAGCCCCATATTTGGTAGAGATGTTTAAGAAGCTCATAATTGAAAATCCCGAAGTACGAGTGGAGATATTATCTTTGAATAACAAAAAATTACTACTATTAAGTGTTGGAGGACGCGAAAACTTTGAAGTGATCGCTAAAGGTTTAAGACCAATTATCAATACCATAAAAAAGGAAAATAAAGAAAACATAAGGGGGATAGCATTTATAGCAGATGAAGATGCAAAAAAACAAGTTAATGCTGCTATAGAAAAGTTAAAAAATTTAGATCTGCAGGTTAAAAAGATTTTCTATAAGACTCATCTTGAGGATGTTGTCTTGCATATAACTGCTTTTACGACACTTGAAGAGAATAGCAAAAAACTTTTAAACACTTTCTTTTCCTCTATAGAAAAAACTTTTGGAAATGATAAACACATCAAAAAACGAAAACTGTCAATGCTCCATGCTATTGTAGGACCTAGATGTTTTGGCCATCTATTTGACGAGTTATTTGAGAACACCGATTCCCAAAAAATACTTGAGAATTCAGATATTCTTAGAGGTTTAGTAGACTGGTTAGCAGAATTATAGAAACCTAAATTTACATTTCCAGCTCTGTTAACTTCCGACTGGATTTTAACGTTATTCCTTTTGTTGCAGCTAACGCTTTTATTGCCTGAGCAGTCGCACCCCAAAGAAATTCACTAGCTTTGTCATACTCTTTATTATAAATAGATTCACATGCATTATGTAGATATCTTCTACATTGCAAAAGATGTTTTTCTACAATATCTTTAACCTCTTTCTTGACTATATGGATACTTTTTTTCATGATCGCTCCACTGTACGATTATTCACGCACTGTAAATTTAGTTATTTCTCCTGAAGATGCATCAATTATTATCTCTGCAATCTTTTTTTGAAATATCCCTATATCAATTTCTACGTGCCAGTAATCACCCTCCTTCGTAGCTTTAATGGGCCAAGCATAAGCGTAGCTCTTCTTAATAAATGCCATTCCAATATCTATTGCTTCCTCTGCCGATTTTACAGGCATTTTATCACCTCAAACATTTTCTATTATTGGAATTAAGTAAGTTAAAAGTTAAAGTTAAAGTACTGTGTTGCACAATTATTTTAAAAAACCGTTGTTTTCCCTCCTTTTGCCGATCCGAGACATGTAAATTCTTCTTGATGTAAGCTCCGAAGAAGCAATTATAATGCTTATTTAGGGTTTTTAAGGGCTTGTGCTACCATTTTGATGGATTTATGCAACACAGTAAAGTTAAAGCGAAATTTTATAAAGTTAAATTTCATGTAATTTTTTATGAGCTTGTATATTAAAAGCTTACGCCATGTTTTTTCAAGCCAAAGGATTACAGCTTCCTCAATTGCTTCGCTTAATGCACCTTTCTTATTTCCCTTAACTTCTATAACTTTCATTCTGAACAACTTTCCAATATCTTCTCTTTTAATTCATCCAAAACCTGCCCTCTCTGCTCAGGCAAATTATTTGCCTATCGGGACAGGTTGGTGAGATGCGAAAGTTGCAAAATAATTGCAGATAGGGATATTGTGGCTTGCTTGAACCTTAAGATGTGGGGCTTGGAGTTACCCTGAATGGGGATAAGCCTTTGGTGATGTGTTCCAAAGCAGATCCGCTGAACCCCATAGGAATGCTTAGAAATTCTTCTACGAAAACTGCTTAATGAGAAATTTAATGAAAAAATACCATTGGCTAAGAAGAGTTTTGAAATACCTTTAGCACAAGCAGAAAAGAAAAATATGAGAATGATTGAAGTAATTACAAACATAAAGCGCAAGCTTGTTTTTGATGTTTCTTTACTATGCTGCCTTCGCTTAGATGAAGTTAGAAATCTGAAATGGCAGAACATAGACTTTGATAGCGGCATTATTCATGTAAAAACGGTCAAAGGGAAAAGAAAAGCTATTAACCTAGCAATTGTTTAATTTTTTAATTTATAACTGTTATTTTTAATTTAATCAAATGAATTTTCAAAAAATTGTTGAGCTCGCCCTAAAACAAGGTAAAGCGAAATTTGAGGAAGCGTTTAATATAAAATATATAAGATTTAGGAAAGATTTTAGGAAAATTAGGCGTGGAACGGTTTATTTTCCCGAGGAGGGAAGGGTAGTTTGGGGGTTTCCTAAAATAAGAAGGATTCTCTGCATAGAAACCGGCATACTGAAGAACTTTAGGGGGAAAGTTGCAATTGAAGAGAAAATGGATGGTTACAATGTTAGAGTCGCATATATTGGCAATAATATCCTTGGAATTACGCGTGGTGGTATAATTTGTCCATTCACAACAAAATTTATTAAAAAAATTATACCAGAGGATTTCTTTGAGGAATACTCTAGATATGTTATTTGCGGAGAGGTTGTTGGTAATGAAAACCCTTACATAGTCTATGAAGGAATTAAAGGATTGCAGTTTTTTGCCTTCGACATTATGCATGAAAATGAGCATGTAAAAGTCTTGCAAAGAAGAGACTTGCTCGAAAGCTATGAAATTCCGCAGGTTGAGTCGTTTGGGATATTTAAACCGAAAGAAGCAGTTAGAAAGCTTAAAGAGGTGATACCAAAGTTGAATAATGAAAAAAGGGAGGGTGTTGTTATAAAGGATATCAACATGAAACTGCAAGTCAAATACACTACTTCATGGGCAAATAATCAAAATCTTGAATATGCCTTCTCGTTTCCTTTCGATCTAGGTAAAGAGTTTATGTTTAGAAGAATTATAAGGGAGGGATTTCAGGCCGTGGAATTTGATGAGGATGAAAAAATGCTTGAAGAGAGAGCATTGAAGCTAGGAAGAAGTATATTACTTCCTTTAGTTAAAAGTATAAAGCAGATTAAGCATGGGAAAGAATTAGCCGAAAAGTTATGCGTGAAATGTGATAAGGCAACTGCTGAGGAGTTGCTAAACATTATGAGGAAGCAGGGTATACAAATCAGGGTAAATTTTCTTAACGATAAGGTTATTATAAAAAAGAGATACCAAAGAAGTTCTGGTAGGCTCAGAAGCTTGCTTGATGGAAACTTTTATAAGGATTAAGAGGAGAAAGTTTTTTATCTGTGTTGCTAAGTATGCATGAGCTATCCGACGCAATTCGATGAAAACCAGCTTTAAAACCTAGCTAAGTGAATATGAATCTCAAATTAATTTCAGTAAGGAGTCCCTTTTAGTTTTAATTTGTAAGCTATAAAATTTGTTCCTAGGTGAATGGGTGGTGTGATTAAAATTGTTAGCAACGCAACCCCTACAGTTACATCCCAGTATGGATATGATAATGCCAAAGCGCCAATAACAAAGTCTATCTGATCAAACAGTGGTAAGGGTTTTCCCCTCTCGATACCTAGCCGTCTTTTGAAAAAACTTTCAGCAATATCACCAAGCAAAGCGCCTAAAGCTAGAAGAAAGCCAACAATTATTCTATGCTGTAGTAGTGCAATCATAATGCCAGCAAGTATCCCAGCAAAAAAACCACGCCACGTTTTCCCATCTCCCAATAATCGCTTACCATCTATAAAATTCCTACCAAAATCTATTGGTCTACCCCCTCCAAATAGCAATGCTGATGCATTTGCGAAATACGCTGGCAAAATAAACCACAAAGCACCTATAACGTTGCTAAACATAAAAATCTATTTGAAATAATGGCTTATAATTTTTTATGGAGGTATTTGTTGGTACTAGCGGTTGGCAATATGTTTGGAATCCCAACGGCTTCGACTGGTTTTTGAAATACTCTAGCTTAAATTCCGTTGAGCTAAATGCCTCATTTTACAGGTTTCCTTTTCCGAATCAAATAAAAGGTTGGGCGGAGAAGACAAGAAGATATGGAAAACTGAGGTGGAGCATAAAGGTTAATCGCTTTATTACGCATGTTTTTAAGTTTAATGAGAGGGCCTACAGCACTTGGCTTAAATTTAAAGCTTTATTTGAACCTCTAGACAAATTTATTGATTTTTATCTATTCCAATTACCATCAAGTGCTTCGCCAAAGCTCTTAGAAAGAATTGAGAAATTTATAGAGAAAACAGAACTTAAAGAAAGATTCGCATTTGAAGCGAGGAATGTTGAATGGTTCAAAAAGCGATACATTGAATGGGCTGAAAAACTTAGCATAACATGGGTAAGTGTTGACGCTCCATATTATGAAAACTTGCCAAGAGAGATTTATTGCACAAATGGTTTAGTTTATTTGAGGATGCATGGGAGAAGCGAATGGTATGCTCATTATTATACTGATGAAGAGCTTAGGGAGGTTGCTGAAAGGATTTTTAAAGCTAATGCGAAGAAAGCTTATGTTTACTTCAATAATAATCATGCAATGCTTGAGAATGCTAGAAGAATGCTTAGCTTGCTAAAGACTAAATTAAGTTTTAATCTTCAAAAATGACATCAAAATTTCTCAATAGCTTCTTCAATAATTAAGAGGTGTTTATCTCTTGCAACAATCTTTAAGCGAATCTATTAAAAATTCTTTATCTAATCCTTTCTAAGTTTTGTGATGAAAAATGGCTCAGTTTCATGAATGTGTGGTAAAAGCCTTTTGCATTTTCTTACATAATCTGGATAAGCTTTATCACCAAATTTGGTAAAACCATTGCATAAACCATTAATTGCAATATCCTCTAAACTAAATCCTAGCTTTTCAACCGCATAGATTACTGTTTCCTCGTTCTCTTCAGGCGCTAGAGTGCATGTTGAATAAACCAAAATTCCATTGTCCTTAAGAACACGATAAGCTGATTTGATAAGGTTTCTTTGAACTTTAACACAGTTTTTTATATCTCTATCAGAGTAATTAAAAACCCTGTTAGCATCCTTTTTAATGCTGCCTGAGCATGGAGCGTCAAGTAAAATCTTGTCAAATTCTAAATCAAGCTCTTTAACATCTCTGGCATCCATATGCAAAGCAATAATGTTTTTTATGCCAAGCCTGCAAACATTTGCCTTTAAAGCTTTTAACCTCTCTTCATTAACATCTATTGCAACAATCACACCCTCATTTCCCATTAGTTGTGCTAGATGCGTAGCTTTGCCACCAGGAGCGGCGCACATATCAAGCACAACATCATTCTTTGTAGGGTTAAGTACTATTGGAGGAAGCATTGCTGCTGGGCTTTGGATATAGTAATAGCCAAGCAAATATTCTGTGGCGCATCCTGGTGAATAAGGCGCATAATCTATCCAAAATCCATAATTTAGCCAAGGAATTTTTTTAAGTTTAAAACCCTTGCGAATTAACCTCCTTCTGATAACATCTTGTGATATTCTTAGAGTATTAATTCTTATAGCAGGTTTCAAAGGTTTTAATTCAGACTCTATAACCTTCCCCGCATCTTTACCAAATAGCATAGTATATCTTTTCCTAAGAAACTCGTTTGCCTCCATAAGAAATCATTCTCCTTAGAAATGTTCAGCAAAACAACTACAAGAAAAGGAATGCTTCCTCCTTTCATTGGCTTCACCTTACTATAATAGAATTATTAACCTTAGTTTCTTATAATGATTTCAAATTTCTCTATTAATACCAAAATAACTCACCTCCAATACTCATAATAAAGCTCAAACAATTTAAGCATTAACTGTCAATTAGCAAGCTTTGCATTAATATTGCGGAAGAAAAATCTCACCCTATGCTTCAAATATCCAAACAAACACTCAACGCAATTTCTTTGCTTATCATGCTTAAACGCTATGCCAAGCCTCTTGCAAGCAACAATCAGCCATGGCGCTTTATCAATTAGTATTTCAGCATTCTTCGCATATTTAAGAACCTTTCTCAAAAACTTAAAGTATTTAATAAATTTCTACTTGCGTATGCCTCGATTGCAATTATTTCTTTGCTATTAACATCAGCTGCCGCATAGACGTAAATTTCTCTGCCATTCAATTTTACCTTCGTTTCATCAATTGCTATGCGTCTAAATTCCTTTACTTGCTTAGCAAATTTTCTAACCCAGTAATTTACTGATGATTTCACTTACTTCGTAGATCATGCTTAACTTTTTAGCGCATTTCCTGCAGGATAAAATATAATTACATAATCAACAATTGCTAAAATTTTTTATTTCTATTGGAGCCTGTCAACCTATGCTAATTCTCAAAAGTCAAAAAGTTAATAAGGGGGCGAAGCCCCCTAAGATTTTTGGCAAAACTGGTAAAGGAGGTGAGCAAAATGCAAGCACCTGAATTATTATTTGCAAAACTATTTAAAAAGAATTACGTTGATATAAAAATAAAGATAAAAGCTTGTTTGCTTTATTATCTTGGCTTATCATTGCGCAAAGCGGCAAAATTGCTAGGAATTAGCCATGAATGCGTTAGAAAAATTT
>Ga0190367_1000531_pt1 | contig 27336 bp, 27 predicted proteins | sample 4872181011_MG_FD_171838 | JGI IMG/M metagenome (GOLD analysis project Ga0190367, IMG submission 171838) | Hydrothermal vent microbial mat bacterial communities from Southern Trench, Guaymas Basin, Mexico - 4872-18-10-11_MG | ecosystem: Environmental > Aquatic > Marine > Hydrothermal vents >...
CGGGAAATCTCTCAAAAGTTCTATTTTCTCCCCCCTCCCAACGACTTGACAGAAAGTGTTTAGAGCTCTGGGATTGCCAGACAACTTTCTTTGTATCTCGATTGCCTCATCCAGGCTTACCGATATGCCCTTACTGGATAAGAAATCAATTGTCTCCTCAATGCTTAATCCTGATAATCTAATTTCGGCGACGTTTGAATCGAGGGGGAAGAATCTTGGCCTAACTCTTGAGAGCACTAAGACCTTGCCTTTTTTCATATTTCTTTGCAGGTATTTTAATAGAACATCTACTTTATTATCTCGACACCTATGATAGTCATCGAGAATAATTACGCAGTCCTCTCTATCAATTCCTAATAAGAGGAGAAACATTTTAACCGAATCATCTAGACCACCAGACTTTAAGTAGTTGAGGAGATCAACATATTGGATTTCGTTTAGAAATACTGCCAATTTATTTATTAGAAAATTGAAGGAATCGACCTCCTTTAGTGAATGCCAGAATACATGATATTTCTCCTTGACTTTCTCTACAAATTTTAAGGCGAGACTAGTCTTACCAATTCCCGCCATACCTTCAATTATGAAAAAATTTCTCTTCGACTCCAATAACTGTAGCTCACTTTTTCTTCCAATAAAACTCTCTTGAAGGGGAATTTTAAAATTATATAGACTTGTTATCACCAGAATTTTATTTCCTTCCTTGGAAATCAAATTCACTTTGCATTCATCAAAGTCGAACACTATCTCAATCTTATCAGCATTTAAAAAGTACAGCTTCACGTTTCTTCCATTTACCCTCCTCCACTTACCTTTGACTATTCCGGCTCTCTCCATAGCTCTAAGCCTTTTCGAAATTTGAGATTCATCTTTTTCCAGGAGCTTGGCCAGCATTCTTGGATAGGAAGGCTCATTCCGCAATAAAACTAGAATTTTGAGATTAATTTTATTTGATAATAAATTGAGAAGCTCTCCTTTAGCAGTCATTGCGAGGACACATCAAATGAACCTTTATTTCCAAACACATTAATTTTTCCCATTAATTTTAGGTTGGCACTTTTTATGCAGACCAAAAGTTAATTTGAAAACTGAGTTTTTAGAGGTAGTGAGGTGACGTTTTGCCTTTAATTATGATATTTTTGGGAAAGGGAGTATATACAGATGAAAAGAAAGCAGAGCTATCAAGAAAAGTTACGGATATAGTTGTGAATGAGCTAAATGTACCCCAACACTATACATGGGTGATAATCAATGAGATACCTGCCGAAAATTGGATGATAGATAGACTCACATTGCCAGAGCTTAAGGAAAAGCTTAGGGCAGAGGCATGAGGTGAAGGACAATTCAAATCTCTAAGTTTGAGGAAGAAGCTGAGGAATTATGTGAAGCTCTAGACTTAAAGTGGCATCCGGTTGCCATAGAGTTTTCAGATAGAGCAGATAGCAGAGGAGAAAGTAAAAGAAAGGTTAGAGTATGTCAAGCCCTTGACATTGTCCGGCGGGAGAACATAATATTGAATCTTTCCAAGGAAAACTGCGTATGCCCGGGAGGAAAGCACTTCACTGGGTTGCAAATTCTACCGCTTGAGGTAGTAGCAGCGGTTTGGACTAAAGCTCATAAAGTCTATGACTCGATAGAGACAGCAATGAAATCCATTAGAAAGCAGCCCCAGCCCGTTAGGAAAGGGGACTACGTTATTTTAAGTCCACTTAGAATGGTTAAGAGCGAACCTGAATTAGTTCTATTATTTGTAAATGCTGAACAGGCTGATAGGGTATTAGGATTGGTTTCGTTTAAGGGAGCTGAGCCATTCACATACTATCCAGTAAGCAATATATGCTCAAGTATAACAAACGCACTAGTAAAGGGGAAGCCGGAAATAAACTTCAGCAAGCACGGGAAGGAATGGGCGAATTGGTCTCCAGACGAGATCATAATTGCGTTGCCTTATAAAGACTTTGAATCTGCAGTTGAAAATATATCGAGCTCGGGATTCGGAACAGCAAAAACGATCAGTCCCTTAGCGCTAAAAGAGCTAAGAGATAGAATTAGCAGGAATTGGAGATAGTTGATGTAATTTTGAATTACAATCACGAAACATAGCAAATCAAACCACAATCATGACAAACATAAACAATTAATTTCATTGCGATGGCTTTCCCTCCTTCCTTAAAATACTTCTAGCAGCAATGACACCAGTAGCTGCTGCAATAACTATTCCCCTTGATAGGCCAGCACCATCACCAGCAACATAGAGATTGGATATTGGAGTTTCCAATTCACTGCTGGTCTGTATTCTATTGGCTGAGAATTTGACTTCCGGAGCGTAAAGTAAAGTTGATGAACTTGCTACACCAGGAATTATTTTGTCAAGAACCTCCAGTCCCTCTAGAATATCCGTGAGTATTCTGTGAGGGAGAACCATAGCTATATCCCCTGGCGTAACTGATTTGAGCGTTGGTTTAACATGGCTGTGAGAAATCCTGTTCCAAGTTGAGCGTCTACCCAGCATCAAGTCCCCTAATCTTTGGATTATAGGCTTACCCCCACCAAGAATTGTAGCGAGCTTGGCTATTGAGCGGCCATAGGCGGTGGTATCCTCTATTGGCTCAGTTAGCGAAATTCTGACTAGAAAGGCGAAGTTCGTATTTTCTGAATGCCAACCAACCATTGAATGACCATTTACGCCTACAAAATCGTCGTATACTTCTTGAACTACAAACCCCCTGTGATTAACACAGAATGTTCTCACGAGATCGTCATAGGTTTTCGTGTATATGTGGAACTTGGGGTCTCTCGATATCTTTATTATTGGATCCATAATCACGGCGGGGACTTCAACTCGCACTCCAATGTCTATTGGCTCATGCCTCGTAGGAATGCCTAAGCGCCTTGCTTCTCTTGCTAACCAATTTGCACCCACTCTTCCTGGAGCAGCTATTATGTATTTTGCCTCCAAAACACGGCCATCTTCCAAAGTCACTTTTCCAGGATCTATTCTGTCAACTCTTTTTCTAAGCAAGAACTTGACGCCGCGGCTTTCTAAATCACGCTTGAAGTTCTCTATCACCCTTGGCGCTCTATCTGAGCCTATATGTCTTTGTGGAATTGGTATGAACTTTGCCCCAGCAGCTGCTGCTCTTCTCTCTAATTCCTCTATACTATTACCTTCGGCGCGATATAGTTTTTCGGGAGCTCCATATTTAAGGAAGATGGAGTCGACATACTCTATAAGCTTTTGAGCTTCACTTTGTGATCCAACGATTTCCACAAGATTGCCTCCAATATCCGGTCTCAAATTAAGGAGGCCACCTGAGAGAGTACCAGCTCCACCGACACCGCAAAGTATATTGCATGGATAGCATTTTCTGCAGAAGGCATATTCCTTGGCCGGGCAGACCCTTTCATGGACATCGGGTCCTTGATCGATCACTAAAATACTTAGCTTACTATGCAGGGAGAGCTCATGAGCGGCAAAGAGGCCGGCTGGCCCTGCACCAATAATTATTACATCTTTCTTCAATTCATCCACCGATGCAGAGATATTGCTATTGAGGCAATAAAAGTTTTATTTGAGGCAAGCTCGCTTCCTTAAGCATTAATTACACTGGAAAATCCATGAGTAGGGAGAGCTGACCTAGAAATGTTCCATCTAATAGAAATACTTCGGCTGAAGACCAATTTACAGCACCCGATTCTAAAATTGGACTTATAGGTTCAACTCTTCCACGTGATTTGTTTATGGATAGCCCTCTTAAATGAGAATTGAAAGCAGGCATTACTATTATTCTCTGCGTATTGGGTTCAAAGCCGAAGAGCTCTTTAAACACATCCGCGGGATCGCTTTGATTCTCTAGTCTTATCTTTCGATATTTTAGGTACATTGAGATAAGCGTCCTCAAGTCGACCTCCAGCTTAATCCATACTGGCTCAACCATTTTAAAGTTTGAGAAATCCCTAAGCTCAATAGTTGGATGAATGTGACCCATCACTATAGTGTCCGCGTCAAATAAGTTCGCACTTGGCCATGCATGACCATGTATCAGCCCAACTGATCTACCGCTACTTAGATTAAGCTTTAAACCACGAGATGAGTGGATTTTGACGGATCTCGGAGTCAGTGGTTCTAAATTACCATCGTGATTACCGAGTATCACTTCAACATTATTTACTCTCTCTATAAGCTTCTCGAAGAAGAGTGGAATATCAATCCAGTCAATTGTAGATATGGATGCAATCTTGTGCTTGACATCTCCTAGTAAAATTACTTTGCCCGGCCGATATGTGTCAATTAACCTGATAATTCTACTAAGAATTTTACCTGTTTGGGAGGGTACTCTTAGACCGTGAGAAGAGAGCTCGAGCTCGAAACCCAAATGTATGTCGGCGATTATTAGAGCTCTTTCTCCCGATGACAACTCTACCATTAATGCAGCTTCATCTGGAATTGGCTTTAACATAAGATTTTCAATTTAATTTGAGAATCGGATACTTATATATTTGGGTGTAGTATGGTGGGAATGACTTATGGTGGAGAAAGTGCTTGACGAGATATTCAAGTTACTTAGGAGGGAGGGGCGCTTAACTAATGAGATATCATCAATATTGATAAAAAATTATGGCGAGAAATTCTTCAAGGCCTTGGAGCTGGTCAACTCGAGAAGGGTTAGGAAAATAGTTTTCGTGCCAAGTAAAATCGAGCGGTGGATTGTTATTGGAGTTCAAGCAAATTACCTAATTATACCGAGGACATATTGCCAATGCGATGACTTCTATCTATCAGTTGTCATTCGAGGTAGCAGTGATGCTTGTTACCATCTAATTGCCCAGACAATAGCTGAAGCCCTTAACATGTATGAACAGCAAACTCTCAGTGATGGCCACTACATGGAGTTCATGAGGGAATTCCATGAAATTACTGGAGAGTAAATTTCAATATTAGTTAGGCATGCACTTCTGCTAACGCTTCCTTAAATCAGCATTGAGGATTAGCAGTAGAAATACATAGCAGAACGCTATGCTCATTATAAAGCGGGGGTTTCTTCATAACTTTACATGCCTTAAATTAGAACTCTGCTCTCAAGGCTTTTATTGGATCGAGACGCGAAGCAACATGTGCGGGATAGAGGGTTGCTATTATACTTATGCTTGATGAAATGAGTATGCTTATTGAAAGGGCGTTTAGGAGGACGGGTAATGTAGTATTTATGGCAGTTGAGGCTGAGTGGATTAATAGCAGTAAATTAAATATTAATAGGGAAAAAGCAAAACCTATGAAGCCGCCGAAAATTCCCAGGATTAAGGATTCGAGCAGAAACATTTTAAAGATGAAGGAATTCTTCGCCCCCAAGCATTTCATGATTCCTATTACTCTATATCTCTCGACGACAGATATCATCATGGAATTGAACATTGTAATTGCACTGACAAGTATTGATACAGCAATAATCCAAGCCTTGTAATTGAATAGGATTGCATGTGGTGAGTTTGCTGCACCAATAGTGATTATGAGCTCTCCCGTGAGGATACTATATGAGATTAGTGTGCTACTAATAGCGATTGTCGTTAATAAGAGAAGTTCGCGCAGACCTCTCTTTTTCATGCTTTCAAGTACTAGCCTAGTTAAGTCTAGTAGTTGTATGCGCCCAGCCAAATGCTGCATTAGGACACCATTTATCAACTCTGCCGAGTAATTAAAAAACTTGGTGATTAGCATGGATTTTAGCTTGCTTTTTAATGTGCTGACTGCACTTTCAATTATAGCTCTTCTATTGACAATTATACTGGCAGTATTAATGGTAAGGGAGGAAAAGAGCTGATGGAGAAGCGTGGGGAGCTATATGCATTAATGCAGAGAGCTTTTGAAAGCGCAGCACCCTATCTTGCAGACTTCAATAAGGTGAGGGAGCTAATCAATCGAGTATTAAGTAATGTGAATAGCATAGAGGAGCTCTACGAGGAAATAAGGCAATTGATGCTGGGAACAAGAGATGTTGAGTTTAGAACGGATCTGCGAATATTGTTAAATATGTTAGAGAAGGAAATTAGTAGGCTGGTGAAGGAAGATGGGTAGGAAGTACAAGAAGAAATTGCCGCGGAGGCCTCCCAAAAGAATTCCCAAAGTATTTCAGTGTCCACATTGCGGTAGGAGAGCAGTTAGGGTTGAGATAAATAAGAAGGAGGGAAAAGCGCACATTTCATGTGGTAACTGTAAGATAGGAGTTGAAATCGATATACCAGCAGTATTCGATGCAGTTGATGCATATGGTAAGTTTGTGGACATGTACTACGAAGGAAAAATTGAGGTGAAATAACAATGAAAATTGGGAAAATTGAGAAGTACCTATACGATGAGCTTAAAAAGCACGGTGCAATTCACATGACACTGATAGATCCGGACAAAAGCGGAGATAATGCGGGGATAATAGCTAGGGAAGCGGAGAAAGCAGGTACTTCTGCAATAATGGTTGGAGGATCAATTGGAGTTTCAGAGAACCTATTAGATAAGACAATTATTTCAATTAAAGAACATGTAAGCATACCTGTAATACTGTTTCCAGGAAACATTAGTGGCATAAGTAGGCATGCTGATGCCATATGGTTTATGTCGCTGCTCAACTCATCTAACACATATTACTTAATAGACGCCCAAGCTTTAGGGGCAATAATCGTGAAGAAATATGGTGTTGAGGCAATACCCCTAGGCTATTTGGTTGTCGGTGAAGGAGGGGCTGCCGGATACGTTGGACAAGCAAGAGCAATACCATATGATAGGCCGGAGATAGCTGCAATATATGCACTGGCCGGAGAATACCTTGGAATGAGGTTCATATATTTGGAAGCAGGATCTGGAGCCAAAAGACCTGTTCCTCCAGAAATGATTAAGTGTGTAAGGGAATTGATATCTATCCCCCTAATTGTTGGTGGGGGAATAAGAAATGGGGAGCAGGCCAAGAAGGCTGTAATAGCTGGGGCTGATATAATAGTGACTGGGACAATTGTTGAAGAGAGCATTGATGTCAGGAAGAAAATTCAACAAATAATTGCAGAAATTAGACAAGGAGCTAGAGATAGATTAAAGGATGAGGAGTAATGGAGAGGACGCTGGTAGGGGAGCTTGTTAGAAAGACACTTCACCTCTTCGCCCTCACAATATGGCTCGTCAATGAATGGTATGGAAAGGAAATTTGCCTAGTGTACTTACTTGCATGCCTTCTTACTTCAGCCGCACTTGAGCTTCTTAGACTGAAGGCATATAGGTTCTATCCATTCAAACGATTGGCTTCACTTGTAGCTAGAAATCAAGAGAGAGGAAAGATAGCTGCACACGTATACTTTTTCCTGGGAGCCCTCCTTTCAATAGTCATTTCAGTTGGCAACAATGGGGTGGCATCGGTGTTGGTGGCTGCTATTTCAGATGCAGTAGCAGCAATTACAGGATTGACTATTGGAAAGCACCAGAACCCGTTAAATCCCGCAAAGAAGCTAGAGGGGACACTTGTCGGTGCAATGTTCGCAGCCATAATAGTCTTTCTCATAGCGAATGGGTCTACTTTTACCGCCCTCAAGAGTATAGCAGCTGCAATAGTATTTGCGTTACTAGACTCGATAACCATTCCAGTTAATGATAACTTAATAAATCCCATAACTCTTGCAATTACGCTCAATTTCCTGGACTTTATAATGCTAAGCTTTTAAGGAGAAGCCATTAGAGAGATACTTCGTGGGAGAAGTTGAAGAATATTTTAGGAATCTTGAGAGAAAAGTGCTCGAGCTTTATAGCTTAGCTAAGAGAGCAAGAGGAAAATCATTCGAGCCAGCAAATGAGCCAGAGGTAATTCTAGCTAGAGATCTGGCTGAAAGAGTGGAGGGATTACTGAAACAGTATGGTATTTCGGGCATTGCAAATAGAATTAGAGAGTTAAGCAAGAGCTTTAGTAGAGAGCTTGTTGCTTTAAAAATAGCAGAGGAAATCGTTTACGGGAAATATGGTAACTTCTCAGATGAAAAGGCTATTGAAATTGCCGTAAGAGCAGCACTAGCGATATTAACTGAGGGAATAACTGCCGCACCAGTGCAGGGAATTGAGAAGGTTAAAATCAAGGCGAACAGCGATGGAACAAAATATGTAGCCATATATTACGCGGGCCCAATTCGATCCGCAGGGGGAACCGAGCAAGCATTAACTGTTCTAGTGGCAGATTATGTTAGGAGACTGCTTCACCTGGATAGATATAAGCCGACAGATGAAGAAGTCAAGAGGATGATTGAGGAAATAAGATTGCATGAAAGATATGTTGGCCGCTTTCAGTATCACAATAGTGATGAAGTTCTTGAAAAGGCTTTGAAAAGAGTACCAGTTGAAATAACTGGTGTACCGACTGCACAAATCGAAGTAAGTATTCACAGGGACCTACCTAGAGTGGAAACAAATAAAATTCGAGGTGGAGCTTGTAGGGTTATAAACGATGGATTGTTAGGTAAGGCGCCCAAAATAATGAAAATTGCAGAAGAAGTGGGCTTAGCTGGATGGGAATGGCTTGGTGAAATTGCTAGGAAGGGCAGTGAAAGCAAGGAGGTGAGCCCAAGCGATAAGTACTTGGCAGACATAATTGCTGGAAGACCAGTATTTGCTCATCCCTCCAGGGTGGGAGGCTTCAGGCTCAGATATGGTAGAAGCAGAAATACGGGTTTAGCTGCAGTCGGACTTCACCCAGCCACCATGTTCATGCTTGAGGAATTTCTTGCCGTGGGAACGCAGATAAGAATTGAAAGGCCTGGCAAAAGTGCAATAGTTATGCCCGTTGATTCAATTGAAGGACCAATTGTGAAGTTAAAAGATGGAAGCGTTATTCAGGTAAATAGCATGGATGAGGCCGTAAAGTTGAGAGAGAAAGTCGAGGAAATTCTCTTCCTTGGAGACATATTGATAGCATATGGCGAGTTTCTGGAAAATAACCATCCACTATTACCATCGGGATATGTTGAGGAGTGGTGGATTAAGGATTTAATTAAAGCAATTGAGGAGAGGGGATTAACAATTGAAGAGGCTGGCAGGGTATTGAATATAGATGCTGAAAGGCTGAACAGCCTGATACATGCTTGGTGGGAGTGTAAACCGACTGCTCAAGAAGCATTGACAATATCAACCCAATTGGGTGTGCCACTTCACCCCAAATACACTTACCATTGGAGCGAGATATCCGCTGGCGAAGTACAGCTACTTAAAAACTGGCTCAAGAATGTCACTATTAGAAGTTCCTCTACTGCTGAAGTTATAGTTAAAGTGAGCAGTGAAATTAAGAAAATACTTGAGAAGCTATGCATACCCCATAGAGTTGTAAGCAATAATGAAGTAATATTGGATAAACAGCACATAGATGTACTTTCCGCATGCTTGGCTGGAGAACATGAAGACTTATTGAAGGCTGAAAATGGACTTGAAGCCGTCAATATGATATCGAGGGTAAAGATAATGAGTAAGGCTCCGACATTCATAGGGCTTAGAATGGGGCGACCTGAAAAAGCCAGGGAAAGAAAAATGAAGCCCCCGGTTCACGTACTGTTCCCGGTTGGTCTGGATGGGGGGAAGAGCAGGAATATTGTCGAGGCAGCTTCGAAGAGATACATTAAAGTAGCTATTTCATATAGGAAATGTCTAAAGTGTGGGAGAAGCACGTTTTACGTTAAATGCCCATATTGTGGTTCTAAGACAATTGAGATCAGAATATGTCCGAAGTGTAGAAGCGAAATAGTGGGTGATAAGTGCGAAAAGTGTGGTGTAAGAGTTCAGAAGGTCAAGGAAAGGCTAGTAGACTTGGCAGGCGAGCTTAGAAGAGCATGTAAGCGATTAAATATTCAAGTAGTACCAGAAACTGTGAAGGGAGTTAAAGGATTAGTAAACAGTAGTAAGATACCTGAGCCAATTGAGAAAGGTATTTTAAGGGCTAAGTACGGCGTTTTTGTTTATAAAGATGGAACCTGTCGATTCGATGTCACAAATGCTCCTCTTACACATTTCAAGCCTAAAGAGATCGGTGTTAATATTGATAAGCTGAAAGAACTAGGCTATTTAAGGGATTATCGCGGTAGAGAGCTAGTTAGTGAAGATCAAATTGTTGAGTTAAAGATTCAAGATGTAATTATACCGCTTGAAGCGGCGAGATACTTAGTTAAAGTAGCTAAGTATGTGGATGAGCTTTTGGTTCGCTTTTATAATGAAGAGCCATATTATAGGATAAGGGATGTAAATGACCTATTGGGGCATTTGATAATAGGAATAGCACCGCATACATCAGCGGGAGTTATTGGAAGGATCATAGGATTTACAAAAGCAAAGGTTTGCTATGCACATCCATATTGGCATGCCGCTAAAAGAAGAAATTGCGATGGTGATGAAGATGCAATAATACTTGCGCTCGACGCATTTCTCAACTTTTCTAGGACATATCTACCAGAGAAACGGGGGGGACTTATGGATACGCCGATAATTGTGATGATTAAGGTTGATCCAGGAGAGGTGGACGATGAGGTTTTCAATATGGAAATCTGTCGCGAATATCCCATTGAGCTTTATCTTTACTCGCAGAAGTATTATGATCCAAAGAAGCTTCATAACAAGATAGATATTATTGAAGGAAGACTAGGCACAGAATTAAAATACTTTAACTTCGGCTTTACTCATCCAACATCAAGCATAAGCAGCGGACCTTTGAGGACTATGTATAAGAAGCTCAAGAGTATGGAAGATAAAATTGAAGCTCAAATGCGCATAGCCGAGAAGATAAAGGCAGTTGATGAAAAAGATGTTGCTGAGAGAATTGTAGTTCACCATTTCCTGCCTGATTTAATAGGTAACTTAAGAGCATTTTCAACTCAAAGCTTTAGATGTGTAAAGTGTAATGCAAAATATGAAAGACCCCCATTAACTGGCAAATGCAGGAGATGTGGAGGAAAAGTAGTGTTAACAGTGCATAAGAGAAGTATTGAAAAGTACCTTAGCTCAGCACTGCATTTAATAAAAAAGTATAATTTAGGTAGATATTACGAACAAAGAATAGATTTAATAAGAAAAGAGCTTGACCTATTGTTCTGTGAAGAGAGGAGGGAGGGACAAGTGAAGCTGACGGAATACTTTAGGGGAAAGGAATCTCAATAGAGCATTGACTGTGAAAAATGAACGTGCGAAATATAGACTCATTGGCATACTTGAGGGTTATAAGAAATGTGAAAAGGGGACTTGAGACAAGAAGTAAAATCATAAGAGTGCTTAAAAGGCGGAAAGTTGCATCGATAAGCGAGATATCTAAAATTGTGAATTTAAGTTACAGTGCGGTTAGACGGCAACTAATAATTATGGAGCAGGATGGAGTGGTTATGAGAGTTGAACGCAAATGGAAGCTGACAGGTAAAGGGCAGAAATCGCTTGATCCCTATTTACGTGTTAATTGAACCATTAAACAATACTTGCAGCAAATCTACATCCCTGATCATTCCTATTAAGTCTCCTTTAGCATTTAGCACGGGTAGTTGATCTATATCATACCTTCGCATTTTCCTAGCACACAGGCTTATGGGGGTTTGCTCAACTGCAGTGATGACCCGCTTAACCATAACTTCTTCAACCGGTTTATCTGGAAGCGTGAGCTCCCTGCTACTAATGTAAAGGATTGTAACAGCATCCCAATTCCACTCCTGTCCCTCCGTTGCAGCTTTAGTGGCAGATGTATGCTCCTTTAAAACTATTTCGCACGATGACAGTATGTCTGAGTCAGATATTATACCGGTAAGCTTGCCCTTTGAATCTATAACTGGTAGAGCTTGGACTTTTGCCAGCCTCATTATCGTATATGCAGCTGGAAGCGGTGTCTTCTCCCATACAGCAGTTATTCTTCTGGAAACGTAATCTTTTATTGGTTTGTTTATATTCATGTTTGCTATTGCCTTATGCACTATATCTGCTACCGTGATTATGCCCACTAGCTCATTATCATTAATAACCACTGGTAAGCGTCTGATATCATGCTCCCATAGTATTCGTGCTGCCTCCTTAATTGGCACATCTGGACCTATTGTTATGGGATTGCGCGTCATAAGAAGGGCGAGCTGCTCCTCGGCTGGCTTTTCCATTAAATCCGTTCTCGTGACTATTCCAACAACCTTTTTTGTACCCTTTTTGACTACTGGAAGACCCATTACCTTATGCTTCATCATAAGCTTCAGTACTTGCTCCCTAGTGCCGGGAACTTCAGCATATATTACGTTAGTGATCATTATGTCCTTGACCTTCATAGAGGATCCTCCAAAAATTGTGAAGCACCATGATTATGGAGCAAAGAGTCCTATTTATTTTTTCTTTCGCTCTCTATGGGAGCACACGCAGGGAGATCTTCTACATCGTGGGCAGACACCTTGATACTTAGATGAAACTGCTTCATCCAAGTTGATTTCAACTAAATTGGCTAGCGAAGCTAACCACGCAAAAACATCGGCAAACTCACTTTCCATAAGTCTGCGATTACCATCTCTAATTGCTCTCGCAAGCTCGCCCACCTCCTCTATAAACCACATGAAAGTTTCTGCAATGCCCCTAGAACTATCTCTCTCATAGTATATCCGCCTCATCATTTCCTGGAAATCTCTTATCTCCAAATTCAACACCTCAAAGATGCTTACTTCAGGTTGGCCAACACTTATTTAGGCTGGATTCCGATAAAAGTTGATCGAGGGAGGGCACATGTCACGGAGAAGGAGAAGAAGGGAAGGGTTTATGCCGATAAGTGGGGCTGGTCTAATAAGGTTCTTTGAGGAAGAAATCAAAGGTATTAGGGTGAGCCCAATACACGTGATCATTATGGCATTAGCGCTAATGGCTTTCGCAATTTTGGGAAATATGGGTCTTTTGAGGTTTATTCGCTAATTGAAAACCTAGTTCTGTTCAACTACATACCAACCCATCTTTAGCTTCTTTAACTCTTCATTTGAAAGCCTCTCAATACATACTCTTTGCGTGTACTTGATTGGAATTATAGCGCTCACGCCCCTAGGATCTTCAATTATAAGTGTAAATTGAAAAGAACCATTTCTCGCTTTCCTAATTTTATTTAGTAGCATAGTGCATCTATTTACCTCGTGTTTGTCGTCGAATAGAACCATGAAGCTTTTAACTATGTTCTCAACTCGCTCCAATACTCCCTCAACATTAGTTATGAAGCCCTGCGAAATAGGGCCGGGCTCGATCAGCACGCCAAGCTCAGGTATTCTTATGGTTCCACTACTCGACCTAATCACCTTGACATTTAGGTCATCAGCTTCTTTCACCTTAAACGTGTATCTTGATGGCTCGCGAACTTCCAGTGAGAAAACATCAACATGTCTATAACCGCAGCTGAAGCATCTCCAAGAGGCGAGAATAACTCTTCCAAAATAGGGTATTTCCTTATGAACTTCAGATAATGCTAGAGAGCGCTTACCACATATTGGGCAGCTAAGCAACTTTAGCCACTCGGGCAGGTCACTACTTGAATTCACAACCTAAACTTTAAAATAAGCGTATTTAAAGTGAACTACTGCATGGAGAAGACATTTATGGGAGAAACGGCCAGAATTGCTAGAAAATATCGATTGCTGTTCAGCCTGCCATCACTTGAGACTATGATTCTGGAAGTTATTGGTGGAGGAATTGCAATTGGATTTATAATTGCAGGTATTGGTTTATGCTTTAATGCACACATAGCCTTTCTACCCAACTTGATGATGCATGCATTTGGATACTCGTTCTCGGCATTGCTATCTGCTCTATTAGCCAAGCACGTTCTCGGAGCGGAAGTACTGACACTTAGGAGATTAATAGGCCTATCACTCATAACGATGGTTATAGGAGGTATAGCTCAAATAACACTTTCCGCTATTCTAGCCTCATTAACACTAAAACACTTTGATATAGCAACGTTAATGGGACTTATCGTGGGAGCAGGATTAATGCTTTATTTCAGGTTCATCACTATAAGAACGCTTGAGGAACGCTCGCTTTTAAAATGCTTAATTGCATCGTTTACTCAGCCCATTGCTCTACTGATGTTTCATCCACTACTATATGTTGACTATGTTGCTAAATTAAGAAGCTTCACCATGTTTGCAGTGGCTTCAGCTTTGTTCGCTTTCAGCGCAGCTGGTACATTGAAGCTAGTTGATTTGGAGGGAGCAAAGCATGTCAGCATCGATGGTATTAAGCTCTTTCGGGCATTTATGAAGAACTGGTTAACTGGAGCCAAAAAGCCCATGGAGAGTCTCCTGGAAAAAATATGTGAAAAAAGAAAGTTGTATATCTGGTGTATAGTTTTTTCGCCGATCGATGAGCATTGCTATTTAAAGCAGGCACTTATAATACCCCAAATCCATTTTGGGCCATTTAAGAACATTGGGAGTAGCCAGCTCCCCAGCATGATAATGGATGAGCTGCAAAAAGAAGGGATAGAGAGCATCGTGCTTCATGGAGTAGCTGGACATGAAAACAATTTGGTATCCGAAGAAGAATGCAGAAGAGTAATTAGTATCATAAAGGATGTTATTAGGAAAAGCAGACCGACTCTACATAAGGCTACAGCAATAGCTACTGGAATACATGGTAGTGCAACAGCTTACTGCACAATATTTGGCAACGTAGCACTAATAATCTTAACAAGGGCCCCGCACACAACAGAGGATCCTCCGAGAAAAGTTGAAGATGAAATAACTGCGTTCTGCATGAAGAAACTGAAATTGAAAAACGTATGCATAGTTGATGCGCACAACAGTATTATTGATGATGAAGCGATCACCGAGGAAGACTGGATGGAGCTAATTATAGCAGCTAAAAAAGCGCTAATAAGGGCTCTTGAAAAGGAAGAAAAGAGTATTGAAATAGGTATGAGTAGATGTAGAGTTGAGGAGTTTTTTGAGGAGCAGGGAATTGGACGTGGAGGAATAGCTGCATTAGTCATTGAAGTCGATGGAGATGAGCAAGTTTACGTAGTCATAGATGGAAATAATATGGTTCCGGATTTCAGAATGAAAATAATTAGTGAGCTTAAGAAGCATGGATTTGAGAGAGTTGAAGTACTTACAACGGATACGCATAGCGTGAATGCATTGAAGCCTGGAGGGCGAGGATATCATCCGGTTGGGGAAGCAATAGATCAAGAAATTCTGCTAAGATACATAGTTAATCAAGCTGAAAAGGCGCGCAAGCAAAAGAGAGCAGTGAGCTATGTAGTTGAGAAGATTGAAGTGCATGTGAAAGTGCTAGGAGAGAAGGCGATACTTGGATTAGCCAATGCAGTGGAAGGAATGATAAGGGTATTTAAAGCAGCATTAACGGTAAGTGTGGCAATAAGCTCTTTAATTACAATCTTTATGGGTGTGCTCATTCCTTAGAGCTCACTTGAAATGCTCATTTAAAGCCGCCATGAATGCTTGGCCAAGAGCTAGGCCACCATCTCCTGGCGGAACAAGTCTGTGCACTAGTAAAACAAGATTTTTCTTCTCAACCTCCCTTTTAATTGTCGATAGAATTAACTCATTAACTGCAGCTCCGCCAGATAACCCAATGTACTTGGCTCCAGTAGCTTTGGCCACCGATATTGCTGCCTCTGCAAGTGCCTTTCCCAATGCTATGTGTATTGCTCTGGCCAGCGCTCTTAAATCAACATTATTGATATAGTACTCAATCACATTTTTGAGTAGCGATGAAGTATCTATAATGGCATAACCATTGCTCTCGAAGTTTACAGGGGCTTCAAGTTTGAGAGAGTGGGCTGGTGAAGCCATCGCGAAGGACTCAAACTTCATGGCGGGTTCACCTTCATAGGTTCTCTCATAGCATACACCGAATAGGGCAGAGAAGGCATCTAGTACTCTCCCTAAACTCGAAGTGAAATGCACATTGAATCCAGAAATTAACTGTTTAATCACAGCATCGATCTCAAGAATTCCCCTCTTGAAGCCGGCAATGCACTTTGAAATTAGGAAGTCCCTTAACTCGCTGATGGAAGAGGTAATTCGATATAGCATTCCGGTGAGCATTCTTGCAGGATAGCGGGTTGCAGCATCGCCTCCAGGCATGGGTTGATAGGTTAGTTGACCTAAACGCTCGAACACACCATCCTTAAACAAAACGATCTCTCCACCCCAAGCTCTTCGGTCCAGCCCATAACCATACCCATCAATAACTATTCCTACTACTGGTTCGGAAACAGGGATTCCAGATTCAGCTATGAGAGAAGCTAGATGCGCAAAGTGATGCTGTACTTGAAGTAATTCGGCATTGAGCTGCTCTGCTAAGTGCCTTGCAAGTCTTGTCGTAGTAAAGCCTGGATGAAGATCGCAGACTATGACATCAATTTTTCCTGCCTTGAAGCAGTTAATTAGAAATGACATTGATTTTTCAAGGAAATTTAGGGATTCCGGCCCATTTATATCCCCAATATGCTGAGTTAAGAAGCACTTATCCTTGAGTAGAAGTGCACCAGTGACCTGAAGCTCTGCTCCAACAGCAAGCACCTTAATTTTGGGCTCAAGATTCTTAATCATAATTGGCGCAGGAGCATAGCCTCTTGATCTCCTTATGAATATGGGGGTATTGCATGAAATTCTTATGACTGAGTCATCGCATCTATTAACTATCTTCCTATTGTGTAGTAGGAAGTAGTCAACAATATTGCGTAGGCGCTTTAGAGCGGCCTCATTACTGGTTACCATTGGCTCTCCAGGGTAATTTCCGCTAGTCATGATAAGGGCGGGTTCACGAGATGAACGGAGGAGTAGTAAGTGAATGCCAGTGTATGGTAGCATAACACCAATATTGTGTAGGCCGGGAGCGATGTACTTTGAGAGGTAGTAGTTCGGGGATTTTCTAAGTAGCACTATTGGCCTCTGATACGACGATAGAAGCTTCTCTTCCATCTCACCTACAATTGCAAAGGTTTTTATTGTTGAAATATCTGGTGACATAATGGCAAATGGTTGTTGGGGTCTTCTTCGCCTCTGCCTCAACTTTAAGACTACATCGTCATCTGTCGTCTTTGCAGCTATATGGAAGCCACCAATGCCCTTTACTGCGATGATATATCCCTCATCTATTAGTTTGGCAGCTGTATCAATTGGATTAAGATCATCAATGAGCTCTCCACTCTTATCGCAGAGCCACATTTTGGGGCCGCATTTCGGGCAGCATATGCCTTCGGCATGATATCTCCTATTAGTTGGGTCTTCATATTCAGCTCTGCAGTCGCTGCATAGAGGGAATTCGTTCATTGAAGTGCGCTCTCTATCATATGGTAGGCTGTAAATTATGGTGAAGCGCGGGCCGCATGTAGCACAGCATGTAAATGGATAGTTGTACCATCGCCGGCCCGGGGTTAATATGTCTTGAATGCATGCATTACATATTCCGACATCGGGAGGGATGGTTGAGAGAGAGCCAGAGCTCTTGAAGGAACTCTTAGCTATTGAGAAGCCCTGAAACTCGCCGCTGTATGGCTTCCAGGCTACTTTAATTGAATGTATTACTGCTGTTGGAGGCTTTTTCTCCTCAAGTTCCCTCACAAAGTTCACGATTTCTTCTTTATCGCCCTCAACAACGATCTCGACACCAGCATCACCCATATTGAGTACATATCCATTGAGGCCATGGCTAATAGCCAATCTATAGACGAAAGGCCTGAAGCCGACGCCTTGGACTATACCGCTGACGTGGATTATGGCTTTGCACAACATGATGCATTGCCTCTAATGATAGAGAAAAGAGGTTTACTTAAAGTTGTTGATCTATTCGCTCTTTTAGTATATTTTAGGCATCATTTCAGTAGAAATTTTATATCTCCACTGAGCCCTGGATCCCCGCCTCACGAGCATACCTGAATAGTGAAATCTAGCTAAATAAGTTGCTACGACATTAACTGGAATGAACTCTCCATACTCTTCATAATAAGCCTCAGCAACCTCCTTACTTGTGAACCAGCAATCTTTAAATCGCTTGCTCAGCAGGTTAATTAGCTTCTTCTTTAAGGATCTCCTATTTTCAATACTTCTTGAATAGTCATGATCAAATGTAAAAGTCTCTCTATTTAAAGTTGTTTGAAACTGCTCAGAGGAGAGGATTTCAATGAGATCCATTAATTGCTTAACTTTAATGAAGTCAAAATCACCTTCAAGTACAATGGATATTTTTTGTCCAAAGGGTGATGTGTACTCTATGCGCCACTTAGCCTTCCTCATAGAAAAGACGCTCCCGACACTTCCCGAGAGACTTTTCTCCAGAGAGATTATAATAGGTTTTCGGTTTATTTCTGTAGTCAACAAATTATGATAGATGAAAAGCAATTTAAACATATTAAAAATGAGAAAAATAGATGTCTACAGAGATCTAGTAGAAATGAGTTTTCTAACTGTAGAAAAATTGCAGAACAAGCATAAATTTTCTTTTCCAGTTGCTCCAGTGGAAACAGAGGGGGGTCTAAATTGTTGACAACAAATTTCGGTTTATGATTTGGTTTCTTGAGTTAATGAGTAAACTATATAGTGAACTATTTAAATCGAGAGGAAGTAAGGTTGTATTAGATTAGGTGGGTAGCAGTGCGCAAAAATGTTGAAACGTAAAGAACTCACTTATCATATCTCAAAGGTCTCCTCAGCGCAATTCAAGTATTCATGATAGTAAAATTTATATATAAGAAAAGCAGGCTTCAGAGACGATCCTTTAATAGTTTATTAATAAGTGAACTATAACTCTAGTCACAGATCGCGTAAACTCATGATATTACGGTGCCGTTAGGAATCATAAGAATTGCCCAGACAACTTGAAAGCATGAGCGGAGCCTTACATGAGAGAACTTGAAAAATATGGTGTCTATAGACACCATTCAATGGTGGATTGGGGCCTGAAATGATGGTTGTAGACCGAATCCCCTGCATTTCCACTGGAATTACGCCACTTGGGACCAAGAGTTGATTAACTATGTGGGTTGAAAAATTTAGATTAATATTCAATAAAATTATTGATAATAATCCTTAAATATACTAGGTATTACATACGGATGGGGTATTTCTATATTATAATATTACATGTTACTTTATAGTGGGTTTTCCAGTAGAAGTAGAGGGGTCCCAGTGTGAGTTACATTGACTTTGAGAAGGCCCGTGTTTTATCGTCTTTTGTTCCATCCAGGGAGAGATATAGATTTCTTGAAATTGTTTTGGAAGCTTGTGGTGGTAACATTTATCGCTCTGCTAAAGAGATCGGTATATCGCGTTCCCAATTGTATAGGTACCTTGGTAGAGCTAAAAGACGTGATGTTCCTTCCGATGAAGTTTTAGCTAAGATTATTGTTGCAGCTTATAGATTGAGGCCGGCTAAGACTAGAGATGTTTTTCGTTTTCTTTTAAATCAGTTTTATGCTTTGGTTTCCAGACTCTAGAATGTATTCGATATTTTTAGATGTTCTTCAATAGTTAATTATAAGCGAGATTTTATGCTTCTTATTGGGCCGGGGTTGCTTCATGTGGTTCGTGGATGTTCATTGCCATATTGGAAGTGAGGTTTTCGATAGAGATAGGAGTGAAGTTTTAAGGAGGGCTAGAGAGCGGGGTGTTATTGCAATTATATCATCTAGCTTGAATTTCAGGGAAGCTATTAGGACTTTAAAGTTGAGCCGTGAGTATGAGGGTTATGTTTTCACATCTATTGGATGGAATCCCGTGGACTTGGATCGTAACTCAATGATGAAGGTCTATGATTTAGCGGTCGAGCAAAAACATAGAATTGTTGGTATAGGTGAAGTAGGTCTTGACTTCTACTATGTTAGAGATCAAAATTCTAGGAGGGTTCAGGAAGAGTATTTTAGGGAGTGGATCCGCTTAGCTCAGGATCTCGATTTACCATTAATAGTTCATTCTAGAAGTGCTGGTAAGTATGCATTGCAGATATTGTTTGAGGAGGGTGCTGAGAAAGTTCTTATGCATGCCTATGACGGCAAAACGAGTTGGGCTGTTAAGGCTGCAGATGTGGGATACTATTTCTCAATACCAACCTCTGTATGGCGTTCAGAGCAGAAGCAAAAATTGGTGAAAGTTATTCCACTAGATCAATTAATGCTTGAAACTGATTCACCTGTTCTCTCGCCCTTTTTGGGCCGGAGAAATGAGCCGGCCAATATAGTTTATGCTGCCAGGAAAATTGCTGAGATCAAGAATATTAGTTTAGAGAGGGTTGCTGAAATTACAACAGAAAATGCTGTGAAGTTCTTTTCGTTACCCGTTAAATGGTAATTCTCATTTTCTTGAGAATAAAATCATTACCAATTGAATACCATTCATTGTTGCAGCGATCCATGGTGCTAGCACTATTAGGTTCTGCATGATTGTTCCTCTGCTGAGAACTGCAAATACCAGTATTAGTGCGACTTCCACTGGCAGCCAAATCAATAATGCTTTTTCTCCAAACTTCATAATTAACCTCTTTAATATTGGGTTCTTCTCCTCTCCTTCAGCTACCTTCATAAGGGCAAGTGTGGTCAGTACGTTTAGTATTGCGCCAACAACTATTATTGGTAGTAGTGCATGTAAATTCATTGTTCCCAACTACATAGGTTGTTTGCAAATTAATCAACTTTACTTGGTTCAGCTAACTTCGGGTTCGTCACTGATCCGCCGACTGCTTACTCATCATCACCGAGAATATGGTTGGAATTACTGGTAATTAAATTAACTTTTATTAAGTAGTGGTGGACCGGGCGGGATTTGAACCCGCGACCTCCTGCGTGCAAGGCAGGCGCTCTTCCAGGCTGAGCTACCGGCCCAATTCATTGGTTTCATTTTGGATAGTTATTAACTTTTCTTCTTGAAATTGATGTGGGGCCCGGGGCGGGACTTGAACCCGCGACCACTGGCTCCACAGGCCAGCGCTCTACCAGTCTGAGCTACCCGGGCCTTCTTCAGAGTTCGTTTATTAAATTTGTCTAAGTGTGCTATAAAGTTAATTCTTGATTGTTTTGCTGTCGATTTTAGTGATTGAGGTGTTGGTGCTTTTATTGTTCTAATTCCTAAGTAGAGCATGGTGATCGGATTGCATAGGAGGGTATGGATATTTACTGCTTTAATTCTATTATGTGCTTTAATTATTGGTTTTAGCTATTTACTGTATTTCCAGCAAAGTAATGTATCGAGGCAATTAGCACCTGACTTTTCATTCACATCGATTGATGGTGCTCATTGCAGGCTCAGCTCATTTAGGGGTAAAGTTGTTCTCATAGATTTCATGGCTACTTGGTGCTCTCCATGTGGACTTCAAGTTAAGGTTCTCAAATCTCTGTGGCCTTACTTTAAGGATAGAGGTGTGGTTTTCTTAAGCATAAGCATTGATCCCCGCGATACGCTTGCTCGACTTTCTAGTTATGCGGCTAAGTATGGTATTGAGTGGATTGTCGGTTTATCAGTTGAGGCCGGTGTGAAGTATGGTGTCACAGCCATACCTACGATCGTGATCATTAATGGTGAGGGTAGGATCGTATTTAAGTCTGTAGGTTTGACTTCCGATGGTGTGCTAATGAATGCTTTAATGAAGTTGATAGAGGGGTAGATTGATGTGATCAATCACAACATGGTCATACCCATTATCTCTGGTGTTCTAGTATTCTTTTCTCCATGTGCACTCGCCGCTTTACCTCTTTATTTGACGCATTTGGTGGGTTATTTGAGTTCCAGCAAGTCTATGCATTATTTCCTGCTTTTAGGATTGCTTTCAGGTCTTACTGCTGGCTTAACTCTATTTGTAATGGGGCTTTCTTGTCTGATGATCAGTTTTCTTTCCTCATTTTATCATCAAGTGAGGCTTGTTCTATCAGTTTTCTTGGTGGTTCTCGGTGTTCTAGGCTTGGCCGGACTTCATGTTCTGCCGATTCGCATTTCAATCGGCTTTACTGGCACTAGAAGTGTTTGGCTATCCGCTTTACTTTATGGCTTCGTATATGCAATTACTGCTTCATCATGTGCTCTCCCAGTGCTCCTAATGATGATCATTTATGCTGCTTCAATGGAGAGCTTTTCAGCGATGCTTTTCACTGTGGCTCTCTTTTCCTTGGGTATGAGCCTCCCCTTAACTATAGTTGCTGCCCTCATACCTGCTATAGGTGGTTGGTTTGCAGTTATTAGGAAGCATATTGCTTCTCACTATCAAGTTTTAACTTCGCTTTTAGTTTTGATCTCCGGCCTCTTAATGTTGCTTCAAAACCTTTAGCTGGTGCGCAAGACTTTTAAGAGTTCCTCTACGCTATTTATTTTGAGTGGGAGTTGACTATGCACCAAGTGTAATTGGGCTGGCAAACTTAATTGCTCCCACAAGTACTCTACCAGCTTCTTCCCGCTTCCATCTAAGCCTTTTCGGGATAGGGAAACTTCTCGAATTAGCTGTAATTGGAGGTTTTAGCTGTGAGTAGAGAAGTTTTGCCGAGAGAGTATGATTTTAGAGAGGTTGAAATTAAGTGGCAGAAGGCCTGGGAGGATTGGGGAATCTATAGATTTAATAGGGAGGATCGCAGTAGACCAACCTACTCAATTGATACGCCTCCACCATATCCCAGCGGCGAATTCCATATGGGTAATGCCCTGAACTGGTGCTACTTTGATGCAGTTGCCAGGTATAAGAGAATGCGTGGCTTTAATGTTCACTTCCCCCAGGGATGGGACTGCCACGGCCTCCCCACTGAGGTTAGAGCTGAGAAAGCTCTTGGAATCAAGAAGAGAGACATATCACCCGAAGAGTTTCGCAAAATATGCATGGAGTTAACTGAGAAGTGGATTGAGCAAATGAAGAGCGTTATGAAGAGGATAGGCTTCTCCATAGATTGGAGCCTGGAGTATAAGACCATGGATCCAGACTACTGGAGGAGAACTCAGCTATCATTTATCCTAATGTACAGGAAGGGCTATGTGTATAGAGCTGAGCACCCCGTTTTATGGTGTCCAAGATGCGAGACTGCAATTGCTGAAGCCGAGGTCGAGTATGTATCGAAGAAGGGTAAGCTATACTACATAAAGTTTAGCTTAGCTGAAGAGCCTGGGGATGTAATAGTTGCTACAACTAGGCCTGAACTGCTACCTGCATGCGTAGCAGTTGCAGTTCATCCAGAAGATGAGCGGTATAAGCACTTGGTGGGTAGGAAGGTCATTGTTCCAATATTTAATAGGAGAGTTAAGGTGATAGCTGACAGTGAAGTTGATCCGGAATTTGGAACTGGAGTTGTAATGATCTGTACGTTTGGAGATAAAACTGATGTAAGGTGGCAGAAGAGATATGGTTTACCAGTAATTAAGGCAATTAATGAGCAGGGGAGAATGACTGATGCGGCGGGCAAATATCGGGGATTGTCAGTTGATGAGTGTAAGGCTAGGATAGTTGAGGATTTGAAGCGCATGAATTTGGTGGTTAAGGAGGAGGAAGTCGTCCAGAGTATTGGTACTTGCTGGAGATGTCATACTCCAATAGAAATACTAGTTAAAATGCAGTGGTTCGTTAAGACTAGAGAGGTTGCTGATAAGGTTCTTGAGTGGGCTGAGAAGATAAGGTGGGTGCCTGAGTGGGCTAGGAATAGGCTAATTGACTGGGTCAAGTCGCTTGACTGGGACTGGGTTATTTCTAGACAGAGAGTTTTTGCTACCCCAATTCCAGTTTGGTACTGCGAGAATTGCGGTGAAGTAATTGTTGCTGAGGAGGATTGGTTGCCTGTTGATCCGAGGGTTGAGCCTCCCAAGCTTAGTAAATGTCCGAAGTGTGGTGGCAGTAGGTTTAGGGGTGAAACTGATGTCATGGATACGTGGATGGATTCCTCGATTACATGTGCAGTTCATGCTGGCTGGCCTGATGATATGGAGCTATTTTCTAGGCTATTTCCAGCGGATCTTCAGCCCAATGGCTACGACATAATTAGGACATGGGACTACTACCTCATGGTTAGGGGGATCATACTGTTTGGAGTTCCACAGTTCAAGACCGCCTTGATCAATGGAATGGTTAGGGGAACTGATGGGAGGATGATGCATAAATCCTATGGTAACTATGTTGAGGCCAGAGAGGTGATTGAGAAATATGGTGCTGATGCCCTCAGGCAGTGGGCTTATGCTAGTGGGGCAACTGGCTCAGATATCCCCTTCAGATGGGAGGAAGTTGATTATGCATGGCGTTTCCAATTGAAGCTATGGAATGCAGCTAGGTTTGTGAGCATGCATTTAAAGGATTATGAGGTCAAAGATGTTCCATTCAACGAGCTCCACTTGATTGATAGGTGGCTGCTGAGCAAGCTTGAGAAGTTGACGATGAAGGTGACTGATGCCATGGAGAATTTCCAGTTTAATGTTGCACTTGAATCGGTGAGGCAGTTCTTCTGGCATGTATTCTGTGACCACTATATTGAGGCTGTTAAGCACAGGCTATATCAGGATGAGAATGTTGAGAGCAAATTAGCTGCGCAGTACACTTTATATGAAGCTCTATATAGATTTCTCCAGCTATTAGCTCCATTCACTCCACACATTGTCGAAGAAATTTATCAGCGCATTTATGCTGCTGATAAGGGGTATCTAAGTATTCACGTCTCGCCGTGGCCTAAAGCTGATACCAGTAGAATTGATGAGGAGGCTGAGGCTGTAGGCGATGTACTAGTGGCTGTAATAGCTGCTCTTAGGAGGTTGAAGTCCAAGATGAGGATTCCCCTATCAGCTAGGGTTAGCAGGGCAGTGATTTCCGCTCCAAAGAAGTATGGTGATGTCCTTGTGAAGCATGCTGACTTCATTTCGGCGGTTATAAGGGTGGAGAAGCTGGAGGTTGTCGAGTCCGAAGTTGAGGGGACAGTGAAGGTCGAGGATTATCCTGAAATTAGGGTTAAGATTGCAATTTAAAACGTAGCTTTATATCTCAAAATTGCGGCTACTCCACCAAATGCTTTTTTAAGTTCCTCTCCCTCCTCTGTTTCAGTTGATATTAATTCTACTTTGGTGCCCATTTTTTCTGCTAGCTCTATTAACTCATCTATTAATTCAATTTTGCCTGTGGCTGTCATTGGGGATGCGCATTTTGGGCATTTCATTGACAGTATTTTCGCTTCATCTCGCTTTGAAACTATGAGTTCATCTTCATAGCCGCAGTTCTGGCATTTCAGCTTTATCTTCTCAAGCTCTAAGTCTTCAGATATTAGTAGTAGGTCTACTGCTCCCTGCTCCAGCATTTTCTTCACTTCTCTTATACCATACGTCACTAGGTCGCTGTCCTTAACTAGTAGTTCTAGGAATTTTTGTATTAGCTGTTTTTCCTTTACATACCTCACATTTTCGAGTATTTGCCTGCTTCTCTTGATCAGTTCATGTACTCCTGCTTCTCCAGTGTATCCTATGTCGACTACTCCAACTATTTTGCTTTGCAATTGATAGTGCAGGTAATTTCCCTTTACGAACTCGTGTTTTGTTGGTCCCGGCCCACCAATTATCAAGCCGCTGAGCTTGAGATCTGGTTGTAGGAATATTTTCTTTGCATATTCAGCTACTCTCTTATAGAATTCATGTGCCATTTGCTCTATGACTCTCTCAAATCTCCTTTGCGATTGTCCTCCTGCATCATGCTTTCCCGGAACTCCCGATGTTATATGCTCAACTATTTCGAGCCTCTTTCCCTTTAGAATGGCAAATGTTGCTTCCTGCCTATCTATAACTATTATTCCATAGAAGTCTCGCTCTGCTAGTAGCTCTTTTAGGGGTTCTATGTGGAAGCGGCTATCGCACCTGTAGAGGTATATGTTTAGCGGTTCTGGTGGAACTATTAGATGTACTTCAAGCTTTTCATCTCCTGGAATCCCCCTTGATACGTAGCCGCAGAATATGATTAAGCCGTTTTCCGGCACTTTCTTGAATAGCTTTAACCTCTGCATGCATGATGTCAATGCATCTAGCACGTGGTGCCTGGTGGTTCTATCCTTTATGTTTGATGCTTGGGAGTACTCCTGTCTAAGCACGCTCATTATATCTGATATTTGCCTTCCAGGTGGTATGTATAGGCTTATTAGCTCTGTTCCTCTACCTCTCTTTGCCTCGAGCTCCCTTATTAGCTTCTCCAGCTTATATGCTTCAACTGAGCTTCTAGCCCTATTAGCTGCCCTAGCCATTTCAAGCACCTTTCCTAGTTTCACAGCTAGCCAGTTTAAAGTATGGTAAACTTTTATAAATGTTGCTTTAAGAGCTATGGTGAAGGTTGGTGATTCTATAATGGGGAAGAGGGTTGTTTTGAAGCTCAGCGGCCACATTCTCTTTACTACTCTCAGTAGTGATGCCATGAAAAGGTATGCTAATGTAGTTAAAAAGCTGTTTAGTAGTGGAGTTAAATTGGCAGTTGTTGTTGGTGGTGGTGGGAGGGCTAGGGAGTATATTAGTGTTGCTGAGAATTTGGGTGCAAGTAATTTTGAAGTTGATGTTATTGGTATTGAGCTGACTAGGGTTAATGCCCTCCTCTTCGCATATGCTCTTGGAGAGCTGGCGTATAAGCCGATACCTAAGTCTTTAGGCGACTTATTGAGGGGGCTGAGTTATTTAGATGATAAGGTTTTGGTGCTTGGTGGATTGATTCCCGGGCAGTCAACTTTAGCGGTTGCAGCTCTAGTGGCCGAGGCCATGAAGGCCGACTTAATAGTTTACGCAACGACTGTTGATGGAGTCTATACTGCTGACCCCGCAGTGGATCCAAGTGCGAGGCTTTTGAAGCGGGTTGACGTGAAGAATCTCATAGAAATGCTGAGCAGTAGCTGTGCCAAGCCTGGAACATATAAGCTATTCGATCTCGTCTCCCTGAAGATCATTGAGAGATCCAAGATACCTGTGAGAGTCGTGAATGGTTATGATCCTGAGAACATATTGAGAGTAGTACTGGGGGGAGAGGATTTAGGATCTCTAGTGACACCATAATGTTTGACGCGCTCCAAATTTGAGCACGACAGCAAGATATATATTTCCGGATAGTACTAGGTTCTAATGGCTCCCGCGGCTTAACGGCGGCGTCGACCAGACTCGGAGCTAAGCTCCGTGGATGAATGGTCGGCCTCCAGCCGCGGGAAAATAAATGTAGACCCAAACAAGCCGGGCCAATAGCCCGGCACGTTTGGGTCTGAAGCGAGCCCAAGCCCCCGCGGGTGCTCCCTCGCGGATCATTTTCTTGCGGCCGTACTAACCCCGGTTGATCCTGCCGGACCCGACCGCTATGGGGGTGGGACTAAGCCATGCAAGTCGCGCGCCCCGGGCAATGGCGGGGCGCGCGACTTGCATGGC
>Ga0190367_1000532_pt1 | contig 27305 bp, 31 predicted proteins | sample 4872181011_MG_FD_171838 | JGI IMG/M metagenome (GOLD analysis project Ga0190367, IMG submission 171838) | Hydrothermal vent microbial mat bacterial communities from Southern Trench, Guaymas Basin, Mexico - 4872-18-10-11_MG | ecosystem: Environmental > Aquatic > Marine > Hydrothermal vents >...
AATCTCCAAGAGGGGATTATTGGAGAAAAAGATCATGCACTGCTAAAACCTGACACTGGGCTGAAACAGCCTAAAAAGCCTGCAAGGCTTCAATAACCTAGGCTTCACTGCATGCGTTATACCTCCTTGGTTTGTGGAAAGAGCTAGGAAAATTCTAGTCAAGGTAGTGATGTTAAACTTGCAACAGCTGTAGGATTCCTCCATGGGAATAAGGAGAGATGGTGGATATAGTCGATGCGACTAAGGAACATGGTGTCCTGGTAAAGGTGATAATAGGGACTGTCTTCCTGACCGACGAGGAGAAAGTTAAAGAGGCTTTATCTCAAAATGCTGGAGCAGACTATGTGGAGACGAGCACCGGATTCGCCGGCAGAGGGCAACTGCCTTAGATAATTTCGTCAAACAACTACTTTTTTATACCTCATCTGTTCAATCACTTCATCGATTCCTATGAAGCCGTCCAGAACTACTGGCATACTCGGCTACGGAGCGTATATCCCTATTTACAGGATTAAGGGCGAGGAAATAGCTAGAGTTTGGGGGAGAAATAGAGCGACGGTACCTGTGCAGGAGAAGTCTGTTCCGGGACTTGATGAAGACTCTTTAACCTTCGCTGTGGAGGCAGCGAAAAACGCTCTCGACAGAGCCGGGATAAAACCCGAGGAGATAGAAGCAGTCTACGTAGGCTCGGAGAGTCCACCTTACGCCGTAAAACCTACAGCGACTGTGGTAGCGGAAGCCTTGGGAATAACACCGCGGTTAATAGCTATAGATATGGAGTTTGCTTGTAGAGCGGGGACCACAGCTATGCAGAGTGTCATGGGATTAGTAGCCAGTGGCATGATAAAGTACGGGCTCGCTATAGGCACTGATACAGCCCAAGGTAGACCACAGGACGAGTTAGAGTACACCGCGGCCGCTGGAGCCGCTGCGTTTATCATAGCCCCCCATTCCTCTGAAAACGTGGCCTATATCGAGGGTTCTTATTCTTACGTAACCGATACTACCGATTTCTGGCGTAGGGATGGAGAGTTTTACCCCAGACACGCATACCGCTTTACGGGCGAACCAGCATATTTTCACCACGTGTATAATGCAGCGCTAGGACTTATGGAAGAGCTAGGCCTCAAGAGCAGCGATTTCGACTATGCAGTATTTCATCAACCGAACGTTAAATTCCCCCATAGAATAGCGAAGAGGCTAGGTTTTCTTCCAGAGAAGATAAAGGATGGATTATTGTCGAACGTGATAGGAAATACATACGCGGCGTCTTCTATGATAGGATTAGCTGCTGTGCTTGACGTAGCTAAACCCGGAGAGAGAATTTTAGTTGTGTCTTTTGGTAGTGGAGCTGGTTCGGATGCCTTTAGCATAGTAGTTCAAGACGCTATTGAAGAGAAAAGACTCTTAGCGCCTTTAGTGCGGGATTACGTAAATAGAAGGAAATACATTGACTATGCTGTTTATGCGCGTTTCAGGAATAAGATAAAACATAGGTGATGAACGTGGAAAAAGTTTTTGTAGTGGGAGGAGGAGCGACGAAAATAGGGGAACACTGGGATAAATCTTTACGAACTCTATTTGTAGAAGCCGCGCTAGAGGCCGTGAAAGACGGCGGTATAGAATTGAGCGACGTAGAAGCGGTTTACGTGGGCAATATGTCCTCCGGCGAACTACAAGGCCAAGAACACTTAGGTTCTCTAATGGCTACGTGGCTCGGAATACCAGGAGTTGCAGCCGCGAAAATCGAGGCAGCTTGCGCGAGCGGGAGTGCTGCTTTTCATCAAGCGTATTTAGCCGTGGCCTCCGGGGTTTACGATTGTGTACTAGTGGGGGGAGTTGAGAAGATGACCGACGCGGTAGTGCATGATGTAACGGCTGCATTAGTGATGGCGGATGATGCCGAGTACACAGCTTTTACTGGAGCTAGCTTCGTAGGGCTCAACGCCATAGTCTATAGGTATTACATGGAGAAATACGGGGTAAAACAGGAAGATATAGCCTTATTCTCTGTACACGACCACAAGTACGCTGTCGACAACCCGCACGCGCAGTTTCGCTTCACGGTAACTTTAGAGAAGGTCCTTTCCTCGCCATTAGTAGCGGACCCCATCAGGCTTCTAGAGTGTTCTCCTATAGGAGATGGAGCCGCCGCACTGGTACTTTGCACCGAGAAATTCATTAAAGAGAAAGGATTAAACGTTGCAGTCGAGGTGGCAGCTTCCACCGCAGCTACCGACACTATAAGCTTAGCGGATAGAGAAGATTTAACGACCCTAACTGCTACAGTTAAAGCGGCTAAAAAAGCCTATAGAACCGCGAAGATAGAACCGAAAGATATAGACGTTATGGAGATTCACGATGCTTTCACAATACTAGGGGTTATTCACCTAGAGGATTTGGGCTTTGCGAAAAAGGGGGAGGGTTGGAAATTAGTGAAAGAAGGTGAAATCGAGAAAGATGCCAAAATACCGACTAATCTCTCGGGAGGTTTAAAGGCTAGGGGTCATCCAGTGGGAGCTACGGGCGTTTACCAAATCTATGAAATATACCAGCAATTGATGGGTAAAGCTCCTAATCAAGTAGACGGAGCGGAAATAGGCTTAGCCCAAAGTGTCGGAGGAGTAGGCGGAACTGTAGTTATTAACATTTTGCGGAGGGTGAGATAGTGGGACTTTCTGCCTCTAGTGTTCCGAGAGTTTGGCGGGAAAGAGTTGTTAAATACAGGCTCTTAGGATCTAAATGTATTAAATGTGGTAAAACAACATATCCTCCAAGAAAGGTATGTCCGTACTGTGGATCTACTGAGTTAGAAGAGGTATCTCTACCGAAGAAAGGGAGAGTTTTGTCGTATACTGTCATTAGAGCACCACCTAAGAGCTACTTAAAATACAGCCCTTATGTAGTAGCTTTAGTAGAGCTAGAAGACGGCACCAGAGTTTTAGCTCAGTTGACCGACATCGAACCAAATGAGGTAAAAAGCGGAATGGTGGTGGAGGCTGTTTTTAGACGTTATAGAGAACAGGGAGAGGACGGGATAATCGAATATGGGATAAAATTCCGTCCACCAATTAAGTAGATTTTTTCTTTTTAGTATAAATTTCGAAAACGCCTCCTTCTTCTAGAACTGTTATAAAGCCGATTATCGCCGACGTTAAGGCGTTATCTGTGGATATCGTTATTCCAGGTGCTAGGTCGACTACTAAACTTGCATGCCTGAACAAACCCGCCGGAATCCCCTCGTGAGCGCCGATAAGCACAATTATTTTCTTCTCTTTCTTAAATATCTCAATTAAGAGATCTTTAACGGAAACTAGAGGTTGACCTCTAGTAGAAGTCACTATTACCGGCTTACCGAAATTATCTCTTACAAATTGATATAAATCCTGTACATAGACGGATACCCTACGAGGTTTTTCATGATATGCCTTTTTCTGGAGCTCGTAGCGGGAATTTATTCCCTCATACAAGCCTTCAATGAATAGTTTCAGCGTAACCCCTTCAATCGGCTTAAACGGGGTAACGTAAAGAGACCCTATCTCGAAAGTCTGAGCAGCCCTTCCTATTCTCACTCCCATCTTCCTCACAGCCTCAGGTACTCCTACGTAGGGGACTTGGCCCACGATTATCTTGCCAAGTACTTTACGCGTGTAAAGCTTACCCGGCCACATCTTCTTGTATTCTTCCGTACCCGGCGTAATTGATATAAAAGCTTCATCCTGGAATATTTCGATCCAAACAATTTTATCTGGAACCGTCAAATCTACTGATGCCTTCGTCGCGGCTTGTATAGCAGATCCTGCCGCGATATTGGCATCGATGCTGGTGTACGCGTGGGAGCCTCTCCTAGTAGTCCTAACGGCGAACGTCTCATTTTTTCCTATACGTCCCTTAGCGACTTCAGAGGCAACTTTTGATATTGTGTCCAGTTTAGCCTCACAGACAGCTAGGATCGGTAATACTTTTTCGGCTTCAAGAACTTCCTTTTTTATAACCTCTATGTTTTCTTCCGTAGGATCTACGTTGCGAACTAAGACTATACCCAAGTACCCCTTAAATCTCGGCGAGACATCAGAGCATGGGAATAGCTCTTTCACTCTACTGGCAGCTATATTCTCGATCCCTTTCACGGTCTTTAATAGTATCAATAGCTCCACCCTATACGTATATCCTAGCTATAAAGAAGCCTGTAGTTCTATTTATATGTGGAAATAACCTTCGCACCTTCGAAGATACTCGAAATTCCTTATAGCCAAAATTGCCAGGTACACCGCTAGTATCCACGCCTACTCCATGCTTTTCTTCTATTTTCTCCACAATAACCTCTCCTTCTTGAGGAAGCAACGAGCACGTTGAGAAAACTATAACGCCACCTTCTTCGGCATTCTCTACAGCCTTATCGAGCATTGCATATTGAATTTCAGCGAACCTATTTACGTCAACTATATCGCGTAGAGCTAAGCGTAGTCCGGGATCTGAGGATAAAGCCCCCGTGTTGCTACATGGGGCGTCGATTAAAATCTTCTTAAAGCGCTTGGATAGGCTTACCCTAGTGGAGTCAAGTACGGTCATATCCACATTTAAAACGTTCAACTTCTTTAGCAAAAGCTTCATTTCGACCATTCTCTCATAGCTAATATCAAACGCAATTACTCTAGCCCTATTACCCGTCCACTGAGCTATTAGAGAAGTCTTTATCCCAGGGGCTGAAGCCAAATCCAATATGATATCGTTAACTTCTGGAGATAAAGCGTCAACGACAACAGCGCTACCTTTATCTTGAATAACTATGAATCCATTCTTCACCAGAGGCGATGCAATCAACTTTTCTCTCCCCTTCACAACTTCAAACATAAAGTCGTAATCCCTATCCCAGCGTATCTCTGCTATAGAAGCTAGCTTCTTGGCTAATTTTCTTTTACCCAGTTTGAGTGTGTTAACTCTAGCCCAAGTTACCGGTCTAGTAGTAGCCTTAAGCAATCTCTCTACCTCTCTCTCGCTCATAACCTTAGACAACTCGTTTACCAGCCAGTTTGGGACAGAATACTTGACTCCTAGCCTTTTCTCGGGCGGAACTTCCTTTAGGAAATCTTCAAAAGTTAGCTTACTCACTTTTTTCAACAAAAGTAGCATTTTACCAGTTAGTAAGCCTCCCGACATCTGCTTTAGATCTTTAAGCGTGATTTCAAATTTCCTATTCATTAAAAGGGAAAAACCTACCCTAAAAGCGCATATTCGCCTAGGAGACCCTGAAATTCCTTCACGAGAAAGTAAGAAATCGGCTGCCCGGTAGTATAGTATTCCGTTAAGAGCGTATTCGTAAGCTAAATATTGTTGAACTCTCGGCACAGTCGAAGATACAATTTCTGTAAATGCTTTACCAAAGGATATTTTCCTCCTTTCTATTCTCTCTAAAACCAGCGTAGCCGCTCTAAATGCATACTTTGACATCAATTCCCTTAGCGTAGTCAGGGATATGAATGTGTTCGCACGCGTGTGTGCGTTGGCACATGCAACCAGTCTTTTTATCGGTGAAATTCTCCTATCTATCCGAGGGGTAAAGATGAGCTTAAAGAAATTAGTATTTTACGGTCTTGCTCTCATAATTCTTTATCACTTTTCCCGATATTTAACATTGTTAATAATCGTTGTATTGATAATTAAATTCCTAGCTAATAAAATTGGTGAGAATAAGGGTAACGTAAAGAAGTATCTCGGAAAAGTTGAGGATTTTGCTAGAAGATTTTTAGTAAAAAGAAAAATTAAAGGAATATTTAAACGCGATAAACAAGCGCTAGGCTTAATAAAAATAAAGAAATCTACCGCTCTTTACCAATGTGAGAATGGAGATTTTTTCCTCATATTAGATGGTTTTAAAGCAACCCTATTTTCAATCATTAGAGTAGAATTCAAAACCGACGGAGAACTCGCTAGCCTAGACATATTAAAAAATATCTATGACCTGTTAGTGTCCACAGATAGTAAATTCCGGCTATTGTTAGAGAGTATAGATGATCACTTAACTCTCTATATTGTACTCTACACGATTCGTTATACACTGGCATTAACCTCCGATTTATTATCCAGCATGGTTGATGAAGTGGGTGATATGAGAAAAGCTATAGCCTTAATCCTTTCTACTCCTAATTTTAAAAACTCAATTTTGAACCTTGATATCATGCGAAACAGAGAATTGATAGAGGTGATAATATCTTGATCAAGATAAAAAGAGCAAAATTTGAAGAAGTAAAGATAGAGGGCAACTTGCTCATTATAGGAGGCTTAGCCGAATATTCTCTCGTAGAGATGCTCTTATCCGGAAAACTAGGTAGGTCATGTACTGTGGTAGATTTCGACGGTTATCTAGCTGAAATTTTATGCTCCTCTAATATAGGAGTGGAAATAGAACACGTAGGAGAGTTACTTAAGAAAATGATAGAAAAAATGGACGACGAAGTTATCTTTTTTAAAATTGCCGAGTACGTTAGACATTTTCTAAGAACAAGCTCTATAGTGATCCCATATACGGACCTTTTAAAAGAAAATGTTGCCGATTACGCAAGCATTTTTATAAATGAAAATGCATATCACGAAGCATGCTATATCGCTAGACTCTTCGATATATTATTCGACATTAAAATCTGTAGTTTTTATAAAGAAACAAGAAAAAACGATACTGTATTCGTAGTATCTTTTAGAGAATTGCCATTTAACTTAAAACGGTTCTCACTAATTCTAGCCTTAGATCATCTCTCGAAAAAGGCGAAGACAACAATAATTATACCAATTAGCATATTCGGTGCTTTTAACAAAGAAGAATATTGGGGCGTAGTAGCCCCCCTACTATATAAAATCTGTCTTAAAAATAGGCTAGTCCTAATTGGCGATGCCATACCCGGTCATCATATAAATTACCTGCTGAAGCTTGACTCACTAGTTATCGCTGGCAGAATCTTTCACAGGGATTTAAACATTCTCTCCCAAATTTTCCCTCAACTAAAATATGCCAAGGAGATAATAGGTCGAGAGAAAAGTATTGTAGTAATTTCTCGAGAAGCAATTTTCGCTATAGAAGATGTGGCAAGTATTCCTGAGTACGACCAGGACTTATGTATAAACTATAACCTTTCTAAAAATCCGACAATCGATGCTTTTACTTTTAAAATTTTAAAAATTTTAAATGTTAACCCGGCAGCTAAAGAAGATCTTATCGCATATTTATTAAAGAATGGGGATGAGAAGAAAGCCTTAGAGTCATTTGATCAAATTCTAACCCATAGATTAGCTATCGAGTACATAGGGAAAGATGGAAGATACTGGCTTAGGATAACTCCGAAAGGGCGTCTTCTTCTAGCGAAAGGTGGGAGCCGTGGCTAGCGTAGTTGTCTGTATAGGGCAGAAAATACCTAAACTGAATAACGTAGTTTACTTGACACCATTAGGCGAAAATCCCCTACCCTCGTTTTTCCCTGGTCATTGCCTGCCAATAATTTTGAAGAGTCTAGAGTTAGATGGATGGCTCTCCAGGAGGGAGTTCAATGAAATCGCCGAATTAATATCTGATGATAAAGAAGATGAATATATTAGCTTTGAAAAACTAGAGGCTTGCTGGGGAGAGCCATTCAAAACAATTAGGAGATTCTTCTACGGAAATAAAATCTTAACTTCAGACTCCATGCTTGAGGACAAAACTCCCAGCTACTGGATAGTTCCTTGCTTCGCTACATTATCAATAGCTTTAGCCGTATCGCTTTTCGAAAATGGCTTAGCCATCGCTTGGGTGGATTTATTCGATGAAAGACAGAGGCGCTATATATTAAACTTGCTGGCGGGGAGAGGTTCTGAATATTATTTATGTACCTTAAGTGAGCATACCGAATTTCTATCCGCTGCTAATAAGTTGATACTGGATGTGGAGGTCATAAATCCATCTTCGTTAAAACTCACTACTCTACGGGTAAATTTTGAGAAAAATAAGAGCGGGCTTATCGAGCTAGTAAAGAATCATGGCGTATGGATACCCACGGAAAGAATTTACGAATCTTTAAATCTAAATGGAGGATGTATACCCAGGTTGCCTAGAAAGATAAATTACCTTAAGTTACTTTTTGGGGAGGATTCTGCCCTTATCCACGATATTCTCGACGAATTATTAAATAATATGCCCGTATCTCTTTCAGTTTTCCTAAGTATTCTAAGAGAATACTTTAGAGATGCTAGGAAGGCGGCTCAAGTATACCGCAAAATGCTCGGCTTTAAGATAATCTCGGTATCCCAAGCAAACGTCTACATAACCTATAGGGGGGTGAAGCTTTATGAAAACTACCTCGAAGCGAGTGCTTGATTACAGGAAAGCGAAGATGATTGCTAGGGAGATAATGTCATCTGTTTTACGTTTTTACTCTGATTACCAAGCAGAAAGAGACGCCGAGCGAATATCGAGAAGATATGGAATTAGTTACAGAAAAACCCTAGTTTTCATTCGGGCTCTAAACAGACTGAAGTGTAAATTCCCCGATAAAGGCGAATCTTGGCTTGTAAGAGCAGCTATCAGAGTAGCGGCGGGAGTGGATAGGGTTGGAAGAAACAAATGGAGAGTTCCTGGATTGAGGGAGTTAGGAGATGCCTATGCATGGTATCTAGTTAAGTACAGCGGGAGATTTAGGACGTATATCTGCGATTGCTATTTTCACTATGGAGGAGTCTATAGGGAACGTAGTGTGTGCACACACATTGCGGCTGTTATAGTATACAGAGAGATGAATAGCCTATTACATGAATTTATGGAGAGTGAAGATTATGGGTGAGGAAAGAAGGGGGAAAACAGAAATTAAAGAATTATTAAACTATTCAGGAATAGGCAGAATTACTCTTCAAAAACTTTCTAAAGCAGGCATTAACTACGTCCACGAATTACTACTATTCAATCCCGAAGAGATAATGGAGCTAGCCGATATAGATATAGAAAAAGCTTCTCGGATAATTAGGTTAGCGCGAAGAATCGTAGGTAAGAGGATTAAAGCGTTAAACGCTCTAGAGTACGAGAACGTTATGGATTCCCGCGATTGCTTCACTACAGGCGTAGAATCTATCGATGGAATGCTCGGCGGAGGTATAGCCATATGGGATATATACGAATTTGCGGGAGAGTACGGAAGCGGAAAAACCCAATTCTGTCATCAATTAGCTGTAACCGTACAATTACCTAGAGATAAGCGAGGGCTTGAGAGCAAAGCGGTTTACGTTGATACCGAAGGTACGTTCAGTCCTAGCAGAATACGCGATATTGCTTCAAGATTTAAAATAGACGAGAAGGAGACCTTGAGAAATGTTCTCGTTTATCGACCTATTAACGTAACTGAACTCGAGGAATTAGTAGTTGAAGATATGCGATCAATATTGAATTCTGGAGTAAAACTAATTCTAATAGATAGCATAATAGCCCTCTACAGAGCAGAGTTTAAGGGACGGGAGTGGTTAGCCCGACGTCAACAAAGAATAAACTACCTAATTGATTGGTTAAAAAGATACGCCAGCATATACGGTGTTGCAGTAGTTTATACGAACCAAGTCTTAAGTCAACCAGTCCCCTGGGGAGTAGCCTATAAGATTCCGGCCGGAGGGAATATAATAGCGCACGCGGCGACCCACCGTTTTCTCTTACGCCGTACCCAGGACAAGTGGGCTGTAGAATGTATAGATAGTCCTAGAATAGCTAGGGGTTCCTCGGCATCTTTTAAAATTACGAAAAATGGCATGGAGGAAGTCTGATGAATTGCTTATCCTTTATATCCTCTATACTTAGAAATTTCGAGATAGCCAGAGAGAGCGAGAACTCTTATACGGTGACCGAACTGGCTAAAGCTTTATCGAGTCCCCGATCCCACGGGGTTGGGGCTAAAACTGGGATTAAAGTTCACAATTTCTGGGGGGATCCTTTCGAAATAGCTAGAATAGAGGATTATTTCTGTCCTTTTCCTCTAGCATGTAGGCTCAAGGAATATTGGATTTACGGAGTCGCGGACTTAGTGAGATTTCGTAAATGTCTGCCAGTTGAGGTCGTGGAAGTGAAAAGCTATGAGAAATATGGTAAATACGAGAGGCTCCAAGTAATCTTCTATTCCTATATTGCCTATGAAGCCTTTCTTAGGAAAAGTGTACCCTCGGCCTTTCTCGTGCTTGGTTGGAACGGTAGATTTTTTAAGAAAAAAGTATTAGTAGAGTGGAGTCCCTCTATCGCTCGCCAATTAATTCTTCAGGCAGTCAATAGGAAAAGAATAAAACGAAAAATATAATTATTCTACTGATGTCCTCTGCAGAATTCGATGAGGAAACCTTGAAGGTTGCTAGCCACGAGGCGCGTCTGGCTATTTTAAAGATCTTAAAAGATAAGAAAACAGCTTCAATAAACGATATTGCTGAAATATTGAATAAGCACAGATCCACAGTGAATAGGCATATTTTAAAACTCGTTGATGTGGGTTTAGTTGAGAGAACAGAGATTTTTAAGGGGTCCTTTGTGTATTCGCTCTCACCCAAAGGGCTCGCTTTAGTGGAGCATGTAGAGAAATACGGTACTATGCCCGAAGTAAAGGTGAGGGTTATTAAGGAGAAAAAAGTGTTAAGGTACCCAACCTACTGGTTAAGAATACTAGCTTACGGCATACCATTTTTCTTTATTATAGTTGGTGTCATGGGCTTAGTGGTGAAGACAGGCAGGCCGATTAGCTTTTTATCTAGGATAATATGGTTTGTTGTGTTTTTGCTGTTATCCCTAGTTTCATTAAAAATCATTAAGAGAATCACACAATAATTAACTAATAAATTTTAAAGTATAGCTCAAATAAAACAGCAAGAACACTACTATAAATGCTCTATCCTTACTCATCTCCTTATAAATAGCTATAGTAGCAGTTAAAAAACCTATGCTGAAAACTTGCAGTATTCTGTATACAATAGCGGAAATTAGAGTGAGAAATAACCCGTCTCCTAAAGCTATGGTTAACATTCTATTTATTAAAGGGTAGGCTAAGAGTGGAGTTAAAGCACTAAGTAGAGAGAGAAAAAACTCAGGTCTTATACGAGACCTACTACCCATGATAAACGTAACTAGCTCCACAAAACCCACGATCACAATCCAACTCCACAAATTTTTCAACATAGAAAAGGTAGAGCGGTCTACGCTAAATGAGAAGATCTGTACCATTGGAGCATCGGGTAGCTCCGAGTACTCGAGTATATCTAGGTGGAGGTTTGTGAAGAGAGAAGTGTAAATTATTAGAGCGATTGGAATCAGCGAAACTAAAATCGCTAGAATGATATTTTTATAGAAACTGGTGAACAATGATTCTGGAAGAAGTATCGGCTCGATGTATTTATGATAAAACAGGTAGATAGAGTTTTTCCTTCGCATGATATAATTAAGTCTCCTTGATTCCTCTACTAGCACCTTGTATACTTTTTTGCCTTCTTCTGTGAGAGCGTACTTTTTATCTTCACACTGATATACTAATCCTTTAAGATGATCTAAGTTGTAGTAGAGGTTGCCGACGCTCATTTTTAGGGAGCGGCGTAATTGGGTAAAGCTAACTCGTCCATGGTTACCAATAAACTCTATGATGCGCCTTTTGTTAGGATTTCCCAGAATCTCGTATATTCGCTCTATGGGGCTCTCCTCGCTTTTCGCCGCCGATAATTTTCTCTTCTTCCTAGCAGGCATATCTATCACTGCAGGCGTAATGCCGTGTGAATCGTGTAATAATAATTCCTTAGTTTTCATTAAATACTTTTACTCGTCTACTAGTTAGTGATAGCATACAATTTTTATCTACATTCTCCATATTATTCTACTTAGCTAGGTTGGTGAAGCGGAGTGTGAAGATGCATCTAGGAGTAAGAGTAAAACTCTCTGACAACATTGAAAGAGATATCGAAAGTAGATATAGCAAGATATCTAGCTACTACTGGGGAATATGTTTCAATAGTTTAACAGTTTTGAGAGAGATAGGAGTCGACGAGATCGTAGATCCGCTGTTAGATAGAAAAATACTCGTTTATGCTGTATATCTGCCTTCCTTCAAGCGGTTGAATAGCGCGATACTAGATGTTTTAGAGAAAGCAGCTATAATAGCCGACGAGCTAGCAGCAAAACTATTAGTGTACCCGGTAACGCCGACTCGTTTAGAACTAATGAAGAAGGAGCGATTTCTCGAGAGAGTTTTTAAATTAATCTCAAGTTACTACCTAAAACTATGTTTTAATATTAGGCATAGCAGGCAAGGTATTAGGAAAGCCTTTAATACAATCTCTGACTTTACCGGGGGGGTTTTCTATTTTTCTCTAGAATCTCTACCTGAAAATACCACTAAAAATATACTAGAGGCTGTCGATTCTATATTTGGTTTGCTAAAAATTATACATATAAATGAGAAAGAGTTAGTTATTTTGATGAATAATCCGGATAGACTATTGAAATATTATGAGCTTATAAATCATTTAGTACAAAGAGGTTTTGAAGGTTTTATTACTATAGATTATGGAGAAGGTGAGTACTTTTATAGGTTCACAGACATAATCGAGCAACATATTAGACTGGCTTACGAGAGGTTGATCTAGGTTGCTGAGTAAAATCCTAAGGTACGTATTAAAAACTTTACGTATGTATAAGCTATACGAGCGTATGTTGCTTGCAGAGATTAAAAAAGCTCAGATGCCGACGCATGTTGCCATAATTCTTGACGGCAATAGAAGATGGGCTAGAAAACAGGGCATGGAGCCATGGTATGGACATTTACGCGGAGCGGAAAAAGCCGAGGAAGTATTGGATTGGTGTCTGGATCTAGGCATAAAAATAGTCACCATGTATGTCCTTTCAACGGAAAATTTAAAAAGAGAGAAAAAGGAATTAAGTAAACTTTTCGAAATTATAGAAGGTTATCTTAAAAAAGCTTTAAACAGCGAGAAAATTCATAAACATAAGGTAAGGGTAAAAGCTATCGGGAAGCTAGAACTGCTTCCCGAAAACATACGCAACCTCATTAAACAGCTCGAGGAAAAAACTTCTAATTATAATTCACACTACCTTAACATAGCTATAGCGTATGGAGGTCGTACAGAAATAGTAGAAGCAGTTAAAAAAATAGCTAAAGATGTAAAAGAGGGAAAAAGGAGAATAGACGAAATCAATGAAGAAATATTCGAACAATACTTGTTCACATCTCACCTGCCTAAACAATCTCCCGATCTGGTTATAAGAACTAGCGGCGAGGAGCGGCTTAGCAATTTCCTGCTATGGCAATCGGCCTACTCAGAGCTGGTATTTATGGATGTTTACTGGCCTGAGTTTAGGAAAATAGACTTACTACGGGCCATAAGGATATATCAGCAACGGCATAGAAGATTCGGCCGTTAGTAAATCCGCTAGAAGTCAAAAACCCTGATTTTCAGGGTTAAGTTATTAATTACTTCGCGCTATTATTTTAAATCGGAAAGAGTAAACTTTAGTGGGGATAGTCATGGCTTACGATTTAAAAGTGTTCAGGAGCTTTGAAGAATTATTGAAATATTTAGATGGTGAAATCGCTAGATTGACCGATAGATTAAACAAGTTAAGCGGTTACTATGCTAGGCTTAAGGAAAAAGCCGAAAAAATACGGCAATTAGAGGAGGCTATAAGTAGAATTGTAGGCGAGAGTCCTCCACCAATAAGGGAAATCGATCTCATGGGAGTAAAAGTTGTTGTCGATGCGAGAGCTATAGATGAAATGAAAGTTTTAGAGGAAGTTCTAACTTCGACAGAAGATGTATTGAATGCTATGAGAAAGGCTAGAAAAGTCTTAGAACCCCTTGCTAAATCGCTTGCAACCCCGAGGGGGGGTTTTGAAGGCATAGATATACTCGTTGAAACTCTGAATGGAATACCTATAAGGGTTTTGCTAAGAACTCGCACGTAACAAAATTTTAGTGAAAATATGTCACGGAGAACGGCTTGCCTCGTAGCCATACTAATCTTAATTAGTATAGTTTATCCAGCTACCGTAAGCTTTGCATCCGAGGAAATAACAGCTAAGTTTACATTTGAGAGCGAAGTAGTTGAGGCTTTAGGAATTCCCGACGCCCCGGTTATCTTGATCTCTTTAAAGGAAGGTTCTTTAGTTTTCGTTAAAGAGCTAGAAGAAAGCCTCAGAATACCTCTCGGGGATTACGGGATTGTGCAGAAGATGGATTATATTAAAAGGAAAAAAATAGTCGTAGCGGGTACATCTAAAGGTTATATATTGCTGATAGATCCTTTGCTGGGTAGAATCGTAGAAGATATCAAAGTTTTCGACGGACCGATAAAACTGCTTGAAGCTACTAATGATGGCAGGTATGTAGTTTTTACTGCTAAGAAGAGAATAGTAATCTCTGGAGTTAGAGTAGATGCTGAGAGTTTAATAGTATACGACTTAGAGAGACATGTGACAGTGTTTTATAGAGATTGGTATAGCAAAGATAGGTTAGCTAAAGTTTTTAAGCTGAAAATCTCAGATGATGATAAATACCTAGTTGTAGAGACGCTAGATAAATTCTGTGAACTATGCGAAATGCTTGAGGCTAAAACTGAGATATATGATCTTAAATCGATGAGAAAAATATATAGTAAATCTCTCGGGCTCTCGATCTCCATGGATATTATAGGCAGTCTAAAAGTCCTATCCACGCGAAGATGGCTACGTGCACAGGGTTATATCACCCAAGTAAATATTGTCGAGGTAACGAACGAAGGTGAGGTAGTAGAGAGGGAATTTAAATTAGATTTTAACACGGTTTATGTCAGTTTTCTGAACGAAAATGAATTCTTCATAATGTTAGCCGAGCCCCGGAAAGGAACTATAGGCTATATTTATAGCATTAAAGGACATAAAATAAGAAATATAAAAGGCTATGACATCGGGGCAGCGAAACGAGAGGAAGAAAGCATAATCATCGCCACTTCCAAGAAAATAACCTTATACAACCTAAATATGGGGGTTGTATGGGTCAAAGACTTAAACTTAGAGATCATAGGGAAAGCGGTACCTTTATTCATTGGAACATGTAATAAGGGAGAGTACGTTTATGTTATTTTCCGTAAGAGCCTATATGTTTTCCTTAGAAAAATAACCTACAATTTAAGAATAGAAGTTTACGATATCCAAGGCAAAGGACTTGAGAGGGCCTATATAGTTATTTTCGATGAGACGGGCAAGGAAGTAGTAAAGGGCTATTCCGATGACTCAGGAGTTTTTGTCGCCAAATTACCTGCTGGTTTCTATAAATTGTATATTTCTCTGTCAGGATACATTAACCAGACACATAGCTTGGACTTAAGGGAAGATTTAACCTTGAAAATTACTCTGGAGAGTGTTAGGGTAGAAGATCTTCTAAATTATGTTAACATTAGAATTCTAAGTGAAAATAATGAACCTATAGAAGGCGCTTATCTAATAGTCTCACTCCCCGATGGAACGATTCTGCTTAAGCTTCCCATCCCCAAGGAAGGAGGTACTGTCGTTCTCAAAGATGGTGTTTATAATTTCACCGTAATCGCTCCAGGTTTTTACACAGAAACAATGTTAATCAAACTACCTGGAATTTCGCATGTAGAATTCAGACTTAGATTTATGCGGTCAAATTTAACCGTATGCGTAGTAAATGCTCCCTTTAACTATACGGTAATTCATGTAAAGGGTAGGAATGGATATTATGAAAAAAGAATAAATAGTTCTAATTCCTGCATCGTTTTCTATCAAATTCCAGTAGGATTCTATGAAGTTAAAGCTTCTGCGGGAGATCTATATGAAATTTCAAAAACTATAGATTTACGTGAAAACTCTATTATAAGAATGATTTTCCAGGAGGAAGAAAATAATAAAAAAATGGAAAACATGTCAGGAAGAATGAATCTGAGTGAGATAATATCATATTTCGGAAAGAGAGGATTCCTAGTGACGAGAAATGGGGGTCGAGCTTTCTTCTTTAAAGCTAGGAGTAACGAAGGCAATATAGTAGATCTCGATGATTTTAAAGGCAAGGTAATTATACTCGACTTCTTCTATACTCAATGCGAAGGATGTAAACATGTGATACCTTTATTAAGAGAAATAAAAGAAAAATATGGAGATTCGGTGGCTTTATTCTCCATTACAGTTTCTCAGTCTGATACTCCAAGCATAATAGAGGCTTACGTGAATGAGCACAACATTACGTGGACTGTGCTCCACGACGACGTTGGCATATATCAAATGTATAATGTGACTATATTTCCAACTCTTATCATCATAGGACCCGATGGTAGGATAGCTTACCGAATAGAAGGATCCTACGTAGAAGTAGAGGAGTCAAAAAGACAATTAGTAACGTTCATAACAGGAGTTTTAGCTGCTGTAAATCAAAATCCAGACTATACAATTCTCCTTCTAAGTAGCGTTTTGTTAATATTTGCCGTTGCAATTCAATATTATGTGTCTACGTTCTCTGAGGAGGAAGAGATAGACGAATATGGGGAGGAGTTTATACTCGAGCGAGAAGCGGAGTGGTAAGATGAGCAAGAAATTTGCATCATTAATAATAATAGCTCTATTGATCGTACAAATAGTGGCTATGATATACCTAATGTTTAAACCCTAGTTAATAACATAAGAGAACTCCGCTGCGGTGACTATAGCAAAATTTAAATTTATTTATGAATCCTCAGATATGGGGTAGAGCATGGGAGGTAAAAAGCGCCCGACCATTTCGCAGTTAGAAAAAAGAATGAGGAGGGAGCGAGAAGCTGCCAAAAAGAAAACGAAAGAGCGCAAAACCTATGAAATGAAATTAACCAGTAAGGGTTTCCTGACAGAAGTTTCGCTAGATCAGATCGCAGGTGAAGTAGTCAAAATGCCCTACGTCACTCCCTACGTCCTAGCTTCGAAATTCGGTTTAAAGATCAGTAGGGCTAAAGTAGCTCTAAGAGAGCTCGAAAGTAGGGGCATATTAGTAGCGGTAGATAAGAACAGGCGTGTTCCCATATACATACCGGCTAAGTCTAGCTAAGGATGTCCGATAGTGTGAATATTGCCTTTATTTTAGGTAATTTCTCCGTGGCATTTATGACGCCGAGAGGGCTTCTTTCAGCATAGCCATCCTCTATCATCCTCTTAACTAGCCTATATACGTCCTCGACTCCATTTTTCTTTAAATCTAAAGCAAATCTTATCTCTCCAACGCTTCTATATTTTGCCAGGTACATTAAGGCTTTCCGATACTCCTCGTCTTCTATGTTTTTAAAAAACTCCTCGTTTTCCTCAACTTCCTCGGCGACGAGTTTAGATTCGCCTACATGTTCTACTTTAATGTTATTAGTTTCTTTTTCCTCTTCAAGAAAATGGGTAATTAGGGAAGCTATACTTTTTCCTTTTTTCTTAACTTGCCTTCGTCTTCTAGTTGATTGTAAAATTTTCCTAGGGCCTCTATCTTTAGGAGTCTTTCTCTGAGCAGGAACTTCGATTTTCCGATGAGAACTCTCTCTAACGCAAGCTTTCACGCACTTGGGTAAGTCTATGAGTACAATGGAATCCGTTTCTGTGTCGTAGACAGCTTTTACTATACCGTTCTTCTCTAAATCTTCTATTATAGCCGTGAGTGTTAACACTCCCACAGAGTTTTCCCTGCACCATTCAGCTATTTCACTCCGAGAAAGTTCTCCCTTAGTCAAAACCATTTTTTTAAATTCTTCTTTAAGTTCCTCGTACACCCTCCTCATGCTAATCAGTGCTGAATTCTAATTCACTATAAAATTAGGAATAATCAACTTATAATCCTAGCGATAACGGCAGGCCCTCATACCATATCATTTATCGCGTGTGCTAGCACTACAAAGAACGCCGCCAGTATAACTATTAAGAAGTGGTTAAGTAAGAAGTTTAACAGAGGATTAATGTAGGAGAGCAGGTCTATTTCCTCTACACTTGTATGCGTAACATTCAGCTTGGCAAACTCTATAAAGTAGTTCGTTAAGTTAATAGTTGTAAAATTTCCAACTTGAATCATAACGTAATATTCGCCAGCGTCAATTAGCAACGGAAGTATTAGGAGAAGAGCCGCAATCGCCGTAATAATCTTAATTAGAGACTTCATATGTCTCGATAATACGGTTCATTAAAAGATAAAAGGAAGAAGGTCGATGAAGAGGGCTTCGGCCATAGAGTTACTTCATCCACGGCTAAAATCGGCAATGAAAAAATTCGGCTATCACACTCTAACATTGGTTCAAGAAAAGGCAATCCCATTGATAATGAGCGGCGTTAACGTGCTAATCTCAGCACCTACTGGAACGGGAAAAACTGAAGCCGCACTTTTTCCTATATATAGCAAGGTACTACGCGAAGACAACGACAGAGGAGTTAAAATACTGTACATTACTCCTCTAAGAGCTCTTAATCGAGACATTTATAGACGTATGGTCGCTATAGCAGAGGAACTGGGTATCAGCGTGGCCATAAGACATGGAGACACTCCTAAAAGGCAACGCTACTTGATAAGTTTGAATCCGCCGATAATGCTCATAACGACTCCGGAAACTCTTCAATTCTTACTGGTGGGTAGGAGAATCAGAGAGTCCCTAAGGGAGGTAAAGTGGGTTGTAGTAGACGAAGTACACGAGCTTATAGATAGCAAGAGAGGCGTGCAACTTTTCACGGCACTCGAGAGATTAAATAAAATAAGCAAACACAAAATACAGAGAATAGCTTTGTCAGCCACTGTGGGAGATCCAAATTACGTCGCCAAAATAGTTTCAGGCAATAGGAAGATAGAGGTAGTAGACGTCTCAACGGAGAAGCATGTTCAGATAAAAGTAGAATTCGTCGATTCAAGAGAAGGAGAACTACTGAAGAAGTGTGTAAAAGAGATTTCGAAGATACTCGATAACTACAGAAGCTTATTGATTTTTACTAATACAAGAGACATGGCAGAGACTATAGCCTCGAAGTTGTTAAGCTCGGGGAGAAATGACATCGCTGTTCATCATGGATCGCTATCCAGGGAAGAGCGGCTCAAAACAGAGCGCGATTTCAAAAGCGGTAAAGTGAAAACCGTTGTTTGTACCTCATCGCTGGAGTTAGGAATAGATATAGGCACCGTAGATCTAGTGATCCAGTACGGGTCTCCTAGACAAGCTGTAAGATTAGCTCAGAGAGTGGGGAGATCTGGGCATAGAGAAGGATTAACATCGAAGGGATTGATAATCGTTAATAATGAAGATGATCTTTTAGAATCGATAGTTTTAATTCGTCGTGTTCTTGGCAAAAACTATGAAAAACCTAGAATACATCATTATGCGTTAGACGTTCTAGCTCATCAGATAGTGGGTATGGCTCTCGAAAAATACTCTTCGATAGACGAGATGTATCGTGTAATAACTCGTTCAGCCTATTATGAGGGATTACCATATAGGAAGTTTAAAGAAGTTATAGAATTTCTAGAGAAGGTTTCTCTCGTACGAGTAGAGAAATCGAAGGTTATACCGAGGCGTCGAGCTTATTCCTACTACTTTGAAGCAGCCTCGACTATACCGGACGTAGAGAAGCTAGAAGTAATAGATATAGCTTCAAGCAGACCGATAGGCTTGCTCGACGGAGATTTTGTAGCAGCCAGTTGTGAAGTAGGGACGACCTTCATACTAGCGGGCAAAGTTTGGACTATAGATCGCATAGACTACGAGGCGGGGAGAATCTATGTCCACCCGTCCTCTAGCGCGTTCGGCGCAATTCCTGCATGGGTGGGAGAAGAAATACCCGTGGAGTATAAGGTTGCTAGGGAAGTAGGCTCTATAAGGAGGCGCTTAGCTTTAAGCACGGCGCTTAAAAATTATGAATTTAATAAATTAACTTATTGGAAGGCAAAGGAGTATATCGAAAGACAACTAGATGCTGTAGGGATAATACCTGATGACAAGACGATTTATATTGAGAAAGGAGAGAAATTAGCTGTTATAAATGCTTGTCTAGGAACGCGGGCAAACTATACGTTAGGACTTTTAATGGCTCATTATCTGTCTGAGAGTAGGGGAGAATCAGTGGCTTTTCGCGTAGATCCCTATAGAATAGTCCTAGTGTTTGCTTCTAAGATCCGGGGGGCAGATATACTAAGCTTTTTCCATGAAGATTTTGAAGAAGTTTTAGAAAGAATAGGTGATGCTGTTAAGAAGACAGAGCTCTATAGATGGCGTCTCTTACAAGTCTTAAAAAGATTTGGCGTTATCGAAAGACACGCAAAAGTGAAGTTGACCGGAAGCCTAAGAAGACTTTTTGAAGGCAGTGTGGCCGAAGAGGAGACTCTGAGGGAGATCTTTACGGATAAACTGGACGTAGAGATAGTTGCCAAAATACTGAATATGATTAAAAAAGGATTAATAAAGGTGAAATACCGGGATGTAGGTATGGAGGATTTCTCTCCAATGTCCACGCCAATACTCGAAAGGTATTATTTCAGAGGTTCTACCCTTCCTCTCCCTCCCACAAAGCTTATCATAGACGTTGTTAAAAATAGAATCTTAAACACCTATATGGAGTTAACCTGTCTACACTGCATGAACTGGAGCACAGTTTTAAAAGTCAAGGACATAAGTGAAGATTTTAAATGCCCACGTTGTCAAGCGCGGGCAATAGCAGTCACAAAACCACTAGACTCGGTAAATAAACTCAAGATTTTTAAGAGGTGGATTTACAAGCTACCACTCTCAGATCAGGATAGGAGAATAGCAGAGGAAATGTCGAAAAGCGCAAGGCTATTCCTAACTTATGGGAGAAGAGCAGCCATAGTATTAGCTGGTCGCGGAGTAGGACCAGCTACAGCCATAAGAATTCTAAGCAGGGCGAATACAGAAGAGGAATTGATAAAGTTAATACTTGAGGCTGAGAAAAACTACGTTAGAACTCGCGCTTTTTGGGATTAAAAGTTTCGCATTTCGATAAAAGGCGAAAAGGGTATTAAAGGTTGTTTTATTAGCTTTGGTGATTAGATAATGCTATGAGCGAACCTATAGCAAAGGGGAGGGAATCTCTCCCCCTTTCAAGCTAAGAATAATGAAAAAACCTCGCCACCGTCAAAAATTTAATAAAGCCTGGCTATCCAATAGGTAAGGTGAGTGTATGCATAGAGCTTTAACGTACTTACTGAGCATAATAGCTATGATATTCTTTTCATATATAACGACCTACTATCAGCAATATGCTTCGATGATATTCTTGGGGTATTTTATTTTAATGATGGCTATAATGATGATAGCCGCTGGGAAGAGCGCGTCTAAAGTTATTAAAGATATGAACTATATTCAGGAAGGTAAGAGGATACTGGAAGTTGACAGCGAAACAATTAGAAAATTAAAGGAAAAGGATTACCTAGTTTTCGAAGAAGAAAAAACACAATATATGGCTAATCTAATTACTTTTATTCCGATGCTTTTAATCATGGCCATATTTTTAATTAGATGGTTGAGGGAAAGCCTATTCCAAGGTGTACGCGCGTTTGTGGGCGGTTTTGTTTCAGATGAGCAGTTAGCTGTTTTTGCTTCTTGGCTCGTATTTTATTCTTTGTTCTTCGTAATAGCTCAAGGATCATATCTAATAACACGGGTGTACTTCAAAACGAAAAAACTAACGCCTTTAACTGTTGCTTCAACTTATACTATTACTCAAAAAGGCTTGATAATCGATAACAGGCTACCATTAAAGTTTCCACTTAAAAACGCTAAACTAACCATTAACACTAAGAGAAAATTCGTAGAGCTAGAAATCGAGGGTATTCCCAGCGCAGGCATGCCCAGCTCTCAGGTATCTAGAATTAGACTTTATACTTCTAATCCTAAAGATGTCTATAAGATTTTAAAGGATAAAGTTGAGGAATTATCCGAAGAGGGCCGATAAACCTTCGGCTATTTCCTCTTCTTCCTCCTCCTTGGCTTCTTCCTTCTTCTCCTCTTCTTCCTTCTTCTCTTCTTGTACAGGAGCTTCTGCTGGAGTGACGGGAGCTGCCATTGCCGGGATGGCTGCGCTCTTTATAGCCTCATCTATGTTTATCTCGCTGAGAGCGGCAACGAGGGCCTTGACTCTAGCGTCGTCTATTTCAATACCAGCTGCCTCTAATACTTTCTTAATGTTTTCTTCATTTACCGGTTTTCCGGCGTAGTGGAGTAGTAGACTTGCATACACGTACTCCATTCCACCCACCCCTAAGCCACCTTAAGTTCATAGAGGGAATATATAAATATATTTCCGCTTTTTCTTATCTCTTATAGCGACTTATTTCATCTATTATCAAAGGCAGGGGATTCTCCAGATTTTTAAGAATTTCATGGACATTGCGCCTGTACTGCTCAGCATTTTCTACAATATTTAATACTTGCCGAAAATCCATAGAGAAAACAGGAATATGGAAGATGGGAAAGCCTAGTTTTTTAAGGTAATCTACTGTCTCTATTCTGCGCGGAAATAAGGTTACAGAAGGAACTCCCTGCAACGCTCCTTCTACGGCAATAGTTGAGCCCCCGGTCACGATCGCCCTCGCGTATGCTTCTAAAGATTGTAGATCTACGCTTTCCTTAGGAATCAGCACCGAGTCACCGTATCTATCTTTTACGAAAACAAGCTGATCGCGATACCTAGGGAAGAATACTACTTTAAGATTTAGCTCATTTATAACATAATCAAGAATCGCCGTGAAGAACGTTGGCTCGGAATACCGGTTTGCGTAGCTCATATAGTAGGACGCCTTTTTCTCCTCAGGTCTTACTATCACGTATTCATACTCTTTCAAATTCATATTCGCTAGAACAACCTTGTTAGGTTTAAAACCTAGTATCCACGCTACCTCAAAAATGCCATCAAAAAACTTGAAGTAATCAACGTTATATCCCAACTTCAACCATGAGTTTCGAGTACATATAGGAGTGATGACTGCCTCGGCTAGGGGGATGGTTAGCTTATTTACTGGTGTAGAATGAGGAGTATCTGTTAGCAATACTATGGGTATTTTCAAGCCGAAAGCCACTCTGGTAGATTCGGGGGATGTAAAGGAGACGTGGACATCAGGCTTATATACACCCACTATATTGAGAAGTTTAATCTGTCTTTCTAAGCTACTTCTAAGTTTACCCTCTAAACTTCCTCCCCCATATTCACCTATTATATGAGCGGGTACGTTATGGATGTTAAAAATGCCGACCGTGTAATCATACTTTCGCGTTGTTACTAAGATATCAAAACCACTGTCTATTAACAACTTAGCTATCTTAGACATCAGCAGTGCTTGTTTAGGTGTAAGAGCTTCAAGCCATATTAGCAAAAAATTCACCGATTAAAAGTCGTAGTCTTCTTCTCCTCCCTCTTCAGCGGGGTTAAATTTCAAAGTTCCTGTTCCATAAGCATGGCCTTCGCTAAGGGATGTAGTGGTCTCGGAGGGAGTTTCAGAAAACGTCTCTATTTCTTCTATTTTTTTAGAGAAGTATAATGTCAACGCGCTTAAGATCAGTAGCGCAATTGTGGATACCACGCCAATTCCTATAAAAATAGGCTTTGCAGCCTCAGGAGCAATCCAGGGATATCCGCCTATGATCACTCCTCCTATACTAGGCAGCGGTGTCCAGTAGAGCACTATAGCTACGAGCGTGATAATTATTGCTATCATCGGGCTTTTTCTCAAATAAAACACCTCGCTGTTACCTTGACCAACCTTGGTATTTTAGTCTATCGCCGCTTGCTTTTCCTTTTTTTACTCTTAACTTTTCCGATAATTACGCCTAAAACCTTCTCTATTATCTTCGCATCTCTCTTTGCTATTCTTCCCTTTTTCTCTAAAAAACTCAGTCCCTTATCTGTTATCAAATACATCGGCACGTATATGCCTCCCAACCGCTCCACTAGATATATCCTTTTAAGATAACCTTTTTCGGTTAGTTTATCTAGCCTCTCCTTTAATTCATAAGAAAATTTTCTTTCCTCGTAGAAATCGAACTTTACACTTAGTTTATTTTTAACTAAGTAGTAAAAAATCTTGTGAATCGTAGGCTCGCGTACTGATGATATACCATGACTTTTTAAAACTTTAAACACGTAAATAATACGTGCATCTTTGGCGTCGATTTTTAATGCCAACGATATCACCAGAACTTTTGTCTCAATGAAGCCACAAGTTAATATTTTAATTTCCTTTTAAAGTTTTCTGAACATTATGAGATGTGAAATCTGCGGAGACGAGACCGATTCACTTAAAATATGTAGGCTCTGCGGCAGAGCTGTATGCATTGCGGACTATGACAGCGAGAGGGATATGTGTCGGGCTTGTAGTATGACTATTTGTGAAATCTGTAGAAAATTCCACTCTATAGGCTATTGCAAGATATGTGAGAGACTTATATGTGAGGACTGCTCAGTGAAAGATGGTGCTGGTTATCTGTGTAAAGAATGTCTGGGGTTGTTAAATGAGAAAAACCGTTGAGATAATCGTTGATTCGAGGGAAGCAGTCTTCGCTCGTGAAATAGTGGATACCCTTAAGAGCTTAAAAGCTAGAGTTGAAATTAAGAAATTAGAAGTAGGCGATTATGTGCTCTCAGAGGACGTGGCTGTAGAAAGAAAAACCGTTGTAGATTTCGTTGAAACTTTAACTCGCCGCAACTTGTTCGAGCAAGTCTACGCGCTCAAAGAGGTTTACGAGAGACCAATTCTGGTTTTAGAAGGCTATTTAGGCATTATAAAGAAATTCTCTAAGATAAACGTTAATAGCGTACTAGGAGCTTTAGCCGCTTTAGCGAGAAATGGAATATCGGTAATTCCGACTCTTGATGCCAAGTCTACGGCTTCTCTACTATACTTCATCGCACGGCAAGAGCAGATAGGCGAAGCGCATCAAGTAACTGTGCGCCCCGTGAAGAAATTCGCTACTATACAAGAACAACAAATATTCTTTCTAGCAGGATTGCCATTAATAGGAAGGAGTAAGGCTATTAGTGTTTTGAAAAAATTCGGAACGCCCCTAAACGCTCTAAACAATTATAGATTATGGAGTAAAAGAGTGAGTGGAATAGGAGAAAATACTATAAAAAGAATAGAACAGGTTTTAACTACCAGATTCGAAGACGAAGAAGAGATTATTGAATTTTAACCAAGTAAGTACTTCTGAAAGGCGAGGGCTTTTTTAAAATTTGAATATGGACATAGTCTGTTCGATAAAGATTCAGCTTTACTATTTTCTCCCGTTGACGTAATTTACGTAATTCCCTCTTTAATAGAATCAATAAGTAGTTAATAGTTTCTTTTATTCTCTCTCCCTTCCCTTCAAGAATATCTTCTTTATCCTTAAAAATTTGCGATAATATGCGAGTTTCGTAAATTCTTAAAGTTAATGAAATGTTAGTGAGCATTATCGTAGCCGTGAATGTGTAGAAAAATGGTAAAGCATCTTTTCTTAAGGCGAAGAAAAATCCTAGTATGAGCGCCCCTAAGCTGATATAGGACAGGATGCTTGCGGCTTGGTGTACCTTTATAAATCTTTCATAGCTGGGATGATACTTGGGAATATCTAGGATTCTTTTCATATCGTGGGATAGTACTTTCCACTTATATGGGGCGTTTTTAAGTTTTAGCGAAACATATAATTTTTCGAGTTTGGATATGCTCCTCCTGGGGGAGCCGGCGCGGAAACTATCTAACCCTTCTATAAGCTCTACTATCATATCTATCCTTTTCTTAACGTATCGAGGATCGACCATAACGGCTTTTCACCAATTAAAGGAATTTTTCTAAACCTACTTTCTCTTTTCCTCTGCTGATTCTTTCTATTTCATCTTTTATTTTGTTGAAATCTTCCTTTAAGATTTTTAAGAGTTTTGGATTGTATAGTGCAGCGGCGGGGTGTAGAGTTGGGATGAGCTTGATTACGGATTTTCCCACTTTTATACTGTAAATTCTCCCGTGAATCTTTAATATAGACCTAAATGCGAATCTGTTTTTCTCGAGTAAATATTTGGTGCTATGCCTGCCTAGAGTCACTATTAGTTTTGGCTTAATATAAGCGATTTGCCTATCTAAATACGGTGAACAAGCTTTAATCTCTTCAGGTCTAGGGTCTCTATTATTAGGAGGTCTACATTTTACGATATTAGTTATGTAGACCTTCTCCCGCCTTAAGCCTATGCTCTCTAATAAGCTATCGAGGAGGCGGCCGGCGGCGCCTACAAAGGGGCGGCCTTCTATATCTTCATTTCTACCCGGCGCTTCTCCTATAAACATTATAGGAGATCTTAGGTCTCCCTCACCTGGAACGGCGTTTTTCCGGGTTAAGTATAGAGGGCATTTTTTACAATTTACTATTTCTTTTTCTAATTCTCTAAATTTCTCTAAGCTCTCCACCTTCACTTACCCCTCAAGACGGCTAAATATGCATTATCTTTTTCTGCGATAATTTTTATGTAGTCACCGCTTTTAACAATATCGAAGATATTTCTTTCAGGCTTATCCACAAGGGGTATACCCGCCAGTATACACCCTATTATTATTATCGGTTCGCTCTCAAGGTTTACTATAGCTTTAGGCGCAACATTATTTTTTGCAAGTGCCAATATCACATATGAGCCTACGGTACTACCCTTACCGTGTGGAAATATCAGTATCTTATCCTTTATCGATAGCCCCTCTAGCGGGTGCCCCTTTTCCCTGACTTCTCCAGTTTTCGGATCTACGCCGCCGTAAAAAGATATAGGTTTTTCTGAGACTAAGGCCTCACCCTCGGCATGTCCTTCTACAATTGCACGGACTTTAATTCTCAAGCTACTCACCAGAAACTTTTTTAAGAATTTCCTCTCGGGTTAATAGGACTGTTTCATACCCTTGAGCAGTTAAATAGTAAGCTGCTTTAGCCGAGTCTAAAGCCACACTTTTAACACCTAGCCTATTAAGGTCTGAAACGACCATGCAAGTATCAGCGTAGATCTCAACACCTTTATTCTTCAATTCTTGCACAACTCTGCCACTTTTTTCTATAACATTTCTAGAAGTAAATAAAATCAACCTTTCCTCTACCCTTTTACTCTCTAAAAAATCACGAACCTCTAAAAGTTCTTTCAGCGATAAGTGGGGACATCCCATAAGAAACGCGTCTACATTGTCCAGCTCTCCAGAGATGCGAGAAAGGGCGTCTTCAAGATCTCCCTCAGTTATCTCAATCTTCTTAACGTTTGTTTTTTCTATCTCTTCTCTGTAAATGCTAGCCTCCGGCGACACACCCTCTATCAACACAAGTCCTATAG
>Ga0190367_1000533_pt1 | contig 27169 bp, 25 predicted proteins | sample 4872181011_MG_FD_171838 | JGI IMG/M metagenome (GOLD analysis project Ga0190367, IMG submission 171838) | Hydrothermal vent microbial mat bacterial communities from Southern Trench, Guaymas Basin, Mexico - 4872-18-10-11_MG | ecosystem: Environmental > Aquatic > Marine > Hydrothermal vents >...
AACCACGTTTATGTTTTTGATGGGAGTGGTTTGCTTAAGTGGCGTTATGAGACAGGAAGCTGGGTTTGGTGTGTTGCTTGGAGTCCTGATGGCTCATTGCTAGCTGCTGGAACAGGTTATCCGGATTACTGTGTTTATGTTTTTGATAGAAGCGGCTTGCTTAAGTGGCGTTATGAGACAGGAGGCGATGTTGTTTGTGTTGCTTGGAGTCCTGATGGCTCATTGCTAGCTGCTGGAAGCTGGCGCTATGTTTATGTTTTTGATAGAAGCGGCTTGCTTAAGTGGCGTTATGAGACAGGAGGCAGTGTTTTCTCTGTTGCTTGGAGTCCTGACGGCAAATACTTAGCTGCTGGAAGCAGCGACAACTATGTTTTTGATGGGAGTGGTTTGCTTAAGTGGCGTTATGAGACAGGATATTGGGTTAGGTGTGTTTGTTGGGGTTTTGGCGGGTTTTTGAGTGTTGGTGGTGGAGGTGGTTTGTTTGTTTTTAAGTTTATTCAAGTTAATTGTAGTAGTGTTTTCTACTTGAATGGTAGTGCGTATAATGGCGGTATTTTGGTTCCTGTTGGTGTATATAGTGTTTCTTTAGACAAGTATGTTGATTTAGGTAACGGTACTAGATTGTATTTAATTGGTGTGAGAATTAATGGAAAATACTTTAATACTAGTAAAGTCACGTTAAATATTAGAGAAAATACTGTTATTGAGCCTGTTTATGTTAGAGAGTATTTTGTTGATGTAGTTGACTTAATGTTTATTCGAGAATACGGGTTTGTTAACTATAGTTGTGGATGGGTTCGTGAAAACACTATTATTGAATTGAAGTTGAATAAGACAATAGTATTAAGTAATAGTACTAAGTTTATTCATTTAGGTTGGTTAGTAAATAGTAGAGAGTATAATAGTAGTGTTATTAGAATTCTAGTAGATAAGCCGTTAATAATTAAACCTATTTTTACTAGAGAGTATTTAGTTAAAGTACTGGAGAATAGTAGGGTTGTTGATGAGAAGTGGGTTAGGGAGGGTAGTGTTTTTATTTTACCTGAGGCTAGTGAATACTGGGTGTTTCTTGTTAAAAATATTCCAGTGTATGTTGACGAGTATGGCAAAGAATATAGGCCGGGTAGCGCAATTACTGTAACTAGGCCCCTTGTATTCAAGCTAATTTATAGACAAGACTACAGTCTACTAGCCGTAGCAGTTCTTAGCGTGATGTTTATAAGTGTTTTAACTATTGTAAAAATACTTAAAACTAGGGAGAAGAAAGTTATTAAAGCTAAAACTGAAGTAGAAGTAGTTAAAGAATACTTAAATAAACTAGAAAAACTATATAAGGAAGGAAAAATAAGTGAAAAAACATACCAAAAACTTAAAAGAGAGTATGAGGAGAAATTAAGGGAACTTGAGTCTAAGTAATTTATTAGCTGTTATTTTGGCTTTGTGATGTATTTGTTGCTAATGGGTTGCCTGATTTCTGTTATGATTTCTAGTATAGCTTTTAATAAAGATATCCTGTTATTTACTGCTCTGAAATAAGCTGTATTTTATCTTTAATTTATTGCTTTAAAACAAGTATTTTGTATTAATATGTAAATAGAGCTATGATATACTTTGTTTTTCTTTAATTCTTCTTATTTTTTCTTCATATTCTTTTTTAAGCTTTTCATATACTTCGGGCCTTAACTGATTCTTAATTTCCTCAAGTTTCCTCAAATACTCCTCATACATACGTATTTGTTGAATAGCAGTAGGTTTAATAGGTTTTAACGATAACTTAATAACAGTTTTCTTATCAACCACAACTTCTCTCTCCCACTTCTCATAGCCATCAGCTCTCACACTTATTTTATGCTTACCCCTCTTAACCCTCAATCTAACAAATCTACCAGTCTTCCGCTTAACACCATCAACATATATTTCCGCAGAAACAGGATCCACTTCAATAACAACACTAGCAGACCTCCACCAAAAATATAAACCAGAAACACCAACCAATATCAGTGCAAAAACTATAATTAAGCCAATTAACATCGATACTTCAGTACTAAAATCAACTACAACCACATCCCCCGCCCCTACCTCAATCTCTCTACTAAAAGACACTCCAAGAAAATTAGCCACAATTACATGCCTCCCCGGAGGAAGATACAGCTCCAAACAAGACCCAGCTCCATACCACCCCCAGCAAACACCATCAACAAAAACCCTACATCGAAGCGAACAACAAACAACAACCCTACCCAAACCACTCCTATCAAAAACATAAACATAGTCATCCCAGCTTCCAGCAGCTAGTAATTGGCCATCAGGACTCCAAGCAACACACTTAATCCAGCCTCCTGCCTTGTAACGCCACTTAAGCTCGCCGCTTCTATCAAAAACATAATAGCCGTATTCGCTTCCAGTAGCTAGTAATGAGCCATCAGGACTCCAAGCAACACACTCAACATCGCCTCCTGCCTTGTAACGCCACTTTAAATTACTATCTTTATCAAAAACATAAACATAGTTGTCGCTGCTTCCAGCAGCTAATAATTGGCTGTCAGGGCTCCAAGCAACACAAACAACATAGTCTCCTGTCTTGTAACGCCATGGGGGTGTTTGTGTTGTTGTTATTAGGGTGGGTATTATGGTGAGTGTGAGTGTTAGTATGATTTTTTTATTCACGTAGAGTAGTATTTTTGGAGGAATATATGTTTTAGCTTGATGAAATATTACTGTAAGTGATTTGCTTGATGGGAATTCTATTTATTTGCTGTTATTTGGTTTAATGTGTATGAGTATATGTACTTATTTATATTCGCGTATTTTTTCTTCGTATTCTTTTTTGAGTTTTTGGTAGATTTCTGGTTTGAGCTTGTCTTTTATTTGTTCTAGTTTTTGTAAGTATTTTATGTATTCTTGTTTTTCTCTTGTTTTTATTATTTTTTCTTTAGTTCTTCTTTTATGGGTTATTATTGCTGTTAGCAGGATTGTAGTGGTTCCTATTGTTGATGCTACTGTTATTATTAGTGGTGTGTAGTTTGGTGTGTATTTTGTTTGTAGTGTTAGTGGCTTGGTTACTGTTATTGTTTGTCCTGGTTTGTATGTTTTTCCATGTTGATCTATGTACTGTGTTAAGACATATTTGATTAGTCCTATCCAGTATTCGTGTTTTGGTAGTGTGTACTGAGTGTTTTCTGTTATCCATTTTTCTGAGAAGGAGTGTGGTTTTATTATTTTTAATAGGTATTTTCTTGTGTATGTTGCTTTTATTTCTAGAGAAGTATTAACTGTTATTGTGTGTTCTGTGTCTACTTTTTTACTGTTTATTATCCATCCTGTGTGTACTAGTAGTGTGTTGTTTGGTAGTGTGATGTCTTTTAGGTGATGTAGTGTTAGTTTAGTGTTTTCTTTGAGCCATACTTGGGTTTGGTTTATTTTTAGGGGGGATAGTGTGGTTATTTTTACTAAGTATTTTCTTGTATATGTTGGTGTTATTGTGATTGGTGTAGTGTTTACTACTATGTTGATGGTTTTTGTTTCTAGGTGCTTGTTTTCTAGGAGCCATCCTGTGTGTACTAGTAGTGTGTTGTTTTTAAGTAGTATTGATTGATTTAAGTTGAATAGGGTTATTTTATTGTATGCTGGTATTTCTATTGTTTGTGTTTTAGTTATTTTAAGCTGTATTGAGTAGTTGTGGGTTTTTAGTATTATGGTTACTGGGAGCGGGGATTTTAGGGTTATTGTTGTGTTTGTTGTTTTGAGTGTTTTTAGTGCTTCTGTTAGATAGTATCCTGTTCCGCTTAGTCCCCATGGGAATGAGATGTTGTTTTCTAGTGGTGTTTGTTGTTTGATCCAGTTTAGTATTTTGGGTAAGTATGCTGTGTAGTTGGGGTAATGGTTGCTTAGCTTTGCTAAGTATAAGAATATTATGCTGTTTATTAAAATACTATACTTCTTATTCTTATTTGATAAAGGTATTTTCATTAAATTGTCTTCGGTTGTTGCTATGGATGTTATCCAGTTAGCGTATTTTCTGGCGTAGTCTAGGTATGATGTGTCTTTAGTCTCCTCGTATGCTCTTAGTAGTATTTCTCCGAATGTTCTTATGGATAGTGTTCTGTCGTGTATGCCTTGGACTATTGTTGGGTATGTGTTGCTGTCTGGTTTTGCTGGTATTTTGAGTAGGCTGTTTTCTTCTGTGCTGTAGGCTAGCATCCAGTCTACGAAGCCTCTGGCTACTCTGTAGTAGGCTGTATTTCCTGTTTTTCTGTATATTTTGAATAAGTAGTCTGCTAGGACTACTGTTCCCGAGAACCAGTATATGTTCTGGTATCCTCTGTCGTCGTACCATTTGTAGAGTTCTCTTGCTTCTGTTTGAGGTGGAGCTGGGGGGCCTGTTTTTTCCGCTGTTGATATTATCCAGTTGGCTATTGCTTTTGACCATTCTAGGTACTCTGTTTTCCCGGTTGTACTGTAGAGTCTTAGGAAGAGGTCTCCTACGTCACTTTGTGGATGACTATATATTCCGAATGCTGCTTGGTGATATGGGTTGTATTCTACGTAAGCCTTGTTTTTGTCTCCTATGAGCCCTACGTTTATTATCCATTTTGCGGCTTCTTCAGAGTATTTGAGGTATATGGGGTTATTGGTCGTTAAATATAGTTCTAGGAGAAATCTAGCTATGCCTGCTACACCTTTATATGGGGTTAAGTACCAGCCGCCTTCGAGGTCGTAGTATCTCCAAGTAACTCCGCCATCTCTGTGTTCAGCTTGACTGATTATCCATGTGGCTGCTCCCTCAGCGTACTTCAGGTAAGTATAGTTGCCAGTGATCTTATACATGTTGAGCAGGAATAAGCCTATGCCAGCAGCCCCCTCCCTACTACTGGACTGTATATTTTAACTCCCTTTACTTCATACGCCCACTTATATCCTCCTCTTTCAGGTACTGCTTTACTGATCACAATATCGGCTATTAGCTTTACAGTATTTAGTGCTAATGTATTTAAATTAGTTAAATAGTTGACTTCACTTCTCTGGCTTATAGGCATTAAGCTCTTTAGTAATAGGTGGCTATGGTTACTTAGCTTAATGCAGTACACTGCTCCAGTAGTATTGCTTACGAGCAGTAATCCGATTAATAAAGATACTAGGTTTCTTGACATGTTTTCACGAATAGTTTCCACGGTTCTAGAAATAAAGCTATTGTTTTATCTAGATATTTAATTTAACTATAGTTTATGGAGAAGATTAATATTTATTCATAATTTTACTATTTCATTTATATATTATTGATTAAACGTTATAATATTTTAGAATGGTGTTTAATAGCATAAGTTTTGTTAAACTTTATCTAATGTTGAGATGTTGAGCTGAGCTGTAACTACTATTATTACTAGATATTTCTGGTTTTATTAGGAAAATATGGTGTTATAGTTGATTGCTAGACTGGGGTCTGGGTACTGCGGAGGGATAGAGTGATTTTATTAACTTTAAGTATTTGTCGGCGAATATTGTAGAATTTTATTCTTTTATATTAGTGTTAAGCTGGTTATTGGGTTTTACTTTTGTAAAGTAGTAACTTATTTATGCTTGTGTCCTATAATAATGGGTAATATGTCTCTTAAGCCTGTTGCTAAGATAATTGGGGAAGATTTTGATATGGATCCTGCTAATAGGCAGAAGTTGCTTGAGGGGTGGTGTCAGGAGAAGATTAGTGAGACTTGTGTGCTTGTGGCTGGGGCGGGGGCTTTAGGTAATGAGGTTATTAAGAATCTTATTCAGATAGGTGTTGGCGAGATATATGTTGTTGATTTTGATCATATTGTTGTATCTAATTTGAATAGGTGTATTTTCTTTAGGCGGGAAGACGCGTTGAGTAAGCTTAAGAAAGTTGATGTTATAGTTAAGAGAGCTAGAGAAGTAGATCCTTATGGATACGTGAAAGTGGTTCCATTTGACGGTGATTTAACTAAGATTGATTATAGTGATGAACTCTACACGAAGCCAGATATCTATGTAAGTACTTTAGATAATCTCTATGCGAGACTCTATTTAAATATGGCTGCTATAGTAAATAATAGGCCTCTTATAGACGGGGGGATGGAGGGATATATTGGGCATGTACAAGTAGTTTTACCAGGTAAGACTGCTTGTCTTCAGTGTTCTATAGGTGAAAGAGAAATGCAGTTGCTCATGGACAAGCTTTCCTGCTCAGCACAAGGCTTAGAGTTTATTGGATATAAGATCCCGGCTTTACCGACTACAACTTCTATTATTGCTGGAATACAAGTACAGGAATTAATAAAACTAGTATTAAATATAGGGAAACCTCTCGCTGGGAAAAGACTCTTCTACAATGGATTAATCAATGCATTTCACGTATTTAAGCTAGAAAGAAATCCTTCGTGTATAGCATGCGGAAACACTAACACATATGGTAAAAACTAGCTCTGACTTTTAACTTAAATTATCCCTCTTCCTTCTTCTCTTCTTCTATTAGCAACTTTATTTCCATTGGGCCTTGAACAACGATTTTTAGTTCTTTCCCTACTTCTGCTTCCTCTTTACTTCCATTAATAAGCCAGTATACTGTCATATTTTCTAAGCTAGTGTAATTATTTATTGACAATAGTAACGGCTCTCCATCAATTTTCCATAATTCTATACTACTATTTGCATCAACTATATTTTTCCTATCAACTAGTATTCCGCTGAGACTAGTATTAGATACTACTTTTACCTTATAGTATTTTTGTAATAGTATTTTCACTGTAGTATTCTTATTTAAAAACACGGTTTTACTCAAAGATACGGTATTATCATGCCACTTCAGAAAAACATATTTAGTGTTATTATCTTCAGTAATATGCTCTTTCTCTAATATAGTTATATTGTATGTTCCCCACTCTAATTTAAGTACTTTACTACCGTTAATCAAGTGTTCTGTTCCATTTATACTTACTTTTATTTGAGCAAAACCTACTGGCTTAACACTGTAATTTAATGCCTGAGCCACTATTTCTAGGAAAAATGTTTTCTTCTTAAAGTAAACTGATACTGTAAGTGGATTATTCACTAATATGAGTTTACTTAGATTCAGTTTTCTTCCATTACACTTTGCTGAAGCTAATTCTAAGTACTCTGGAATAACTAAACTAATATTTAATTTAGTTCCCCGCTTAAACCAAACACTCTCTCCTACAGGTGAGCCATTTAATTTAATTAAATTAATATAGTTTGATTTAAATGTGATCCTAAAGTATTCTATATATTTTGCCTCTATGCTTCTGTCTTTACTAAGATCTATTATTTTAGTATTGTTTTTAGTACCGTCACTCCACTCTAGAAACACTAGCTTCGTATTATTATTTACTTTAATTTCTTTAGGTACAGTTACTCTATGAGTTTTCGGTACTAGTTCTAGTCTACGTATTTTCGTTACACCGTATACTTTTTCATCTATCTGTATTTCCACCTTCTTTTTATAAGTTTTCGGTATATTTAGCTTTATGTATAAAAACGCTGGTCTGTAGTATGTCAGTGTCTTAGAATACTTGTGTTTAAACAACACTGTTTTTACAGTCCCCTTTACTTCTATCAAATATAGTCCTGGATCTAAGTATTTTAGACTCAGAGACCGGTTAACTGAGAGAACTTTTTTATCACAAAGAGTTTTTTCCGCAGAAGGGTAATTTACTTTATAAATAAATACTGTTACATTAGTCTTAGTAGGAAGTATAGTTGACTTAATATTTAGTGGAACCTTTAGTACATGGTCTTCAATCTTCGATTTCTCTATGCTTTCACAAAGTATTTTACTGACTCTATTTGAAGCAATAATACTTGAGAAAAGAAAAACTGATACTATAATAAAAACGGACACTATTACTAAAGCTGTCCTCAATTGAATTTTCCTCCCGTGAACAGCTTCATCAATTTCACTTAACTTTAAAGGTCTGTTAGTCTTAATCCAAATAAGATTATCTGGAGGCTCTCTCTCCTCTATAGGAAGCTCACGTATACGCTTAACACTAGGCTGCTCAGACATACACTATTAAAATATCCCTATATATTTAACCTTTATCTCCTCAACTGAAAGAAAACCACACACTACAAACAAATAAAACCTAAAACAACACCCTAACCCCACTCAACAAAACCAATCACCCAGAAAACCTTATAAACTTTCCCACAAATGATTAAATATGAGAAAAAAATAACATGTTAGTATTTTTACTAACACTAATACTCATTACTCTTACCCCTACCCAGCCTCTCACACCCTACTGGATTAAGCCCAGCGGAGGCCCTCCCACTATACTAGCTTGGAGCCCAGACAGCAGCTTACTAGCAGTAGGCACATCAAAAAGGACCATAATAACACTAACAAAAAACGGAAAACTACAATGGCACTATAAGATAGACAGCTGTGTCTATTGTGTTTCATGGAGCCCTGACGGCACTATGCTTGCAGCTGGCATAAGTTATCCAGATTACAGAATCTATGTTTTTAGTAAAGATGGCGAGCTGAAGTGGTGATATGAGGGGGGTGGCTGGATTAGGGGTTGTTGCTGGAGTCCTAGTGGGTTTTTAGCTGTTGATGGTGAGAATGGTTTGTATTTTTTAGGTTTACTGAGTTAAGTGTGTTCTATAGGAAGGTTTGGGTTATTTGTAGTAGTGGTTTCTATTTTAATGGTAGTGCTTTAGTTCCTACTGGAATATACATAATAGAGTTAAAGAAATATATTGATTTAAGTAATAGTACTAGACTTTATTTGATTGGTGTTAAAATTAATGGAAAATACTACAATACAAGTAAAGTAACGTTGAATATTACGGAGAATGCTATAATAAATACTGCCATGTTAGGAAAAATTATATTTCTTCTAGATCATAAGCCTTGATGTCTATGCCAAGTTCCTTTAGCTTCTCTTTAAGTTTATTTATCCTAGTGTTATAACTCTCCACTAGGCGCCAGTAGTCTTTGTCTTCTAAGTATCCTTTCTCTCTAAAGAAGAGGATTTTCTCCTTGAGAGTTTTAAGCTGCCTTATTTCTTTTAGAATATCAGGGGGTATAGACTGCCTCTGTGCGATAACCCTTGCCTTGTGATGTTTAGCATATTCACGTTCAGGCCGAGTTTCCTTGAGACCACCATGCTTCTTCACCATGATATATACTGTCGCTGCTACAGCTACCATTACGACTACTATTAGTAACACAAGAAAAGTGTAGTCATCTCGCCATTTAGCTGTGAGAATAATCGGATTAGTGACTTCTAAGACTATCTCAGGGTCTCTGTACTCGTTACCTCTCTGATCAATCCATCCCGCGAATACTTTACGTACTAAGAGTCCCTGAGATAGGGGAGTAATAGAGATCGACACCTTGCCGCCTTGCCTTGCCCATATCTCAACTTCTCGTCCTTCTTTTTCCACTCCGTCGCACGATAGTCTAACAATACCAAAATCGCTTCTCGCCTTAACTCTATGCTCTATTGACCATAGGGCTATAATATTTAAGGGTTTATCAACACGAATAGTTATAGAAGGCTTGGTCTCGCCTACAGATTGCCAGCCCGTGAACACGTATCTAGTGTCACCATCATACACTACGCTTGGATTGACTGAAACTATGGCATAAGCTCCTTCATCGTACCATCCCTCACCTTCAGTTTTACCATGAGCTGATTTAACAGATACGTAGTATTGGCGCCTATAGTACACGATCACATTGAGCGGAGAGGATATTGTGAGCGTAAGCCTATTACTGGGACTCGATAGACTGAACTTATCGAAGATATACCTTACGCCATCTTCTTCGATCATCATTGGTGCCTCTATTATGGCCATGCTGCCATTTCTAAACCACTCTTTGAAAGGCTTGCTGTAGTTCCTAGCATTAATTCTTATTGTACTATAATCGTAGAAATCCTCAGGATTCACCATGATCGTAACTAGGTATTCCGGCTTAAATGAGAAGACTATTTCTTGACGACCAGTTATGGTCTGTTGAGGGTTAATGCATACATAGCGTGTGACATTGTTAAGATAGACGAAGTCCTGTGCTACACACAGGTCAGACCCATTGTAAGCGTCTATGACAAGGCTTTCTCCTCCTTTGAGTCCAAACGTTGATGTTTCGTTTCTGATAGTAATAGAGAGACCTTCGGGTAAATTGCTGGAAATTTTCACGGTATATACGGGGTACCCTTTCACTCTGACGACGACATTGAATTTAATCCTTGTCACAGCCTTTCCATTCTTAAAGAGGTACGTATGCTGCTTTGAGGGGTAGTGCTTCTCAAACTGTAGAGGAGGCAAGTACGCATCGGATGCGATCCATAAACAATTGTCTTCGTTTTCCCCGTTAGGATAAATTATTACATAAAAAATTTTTGTATTTACCATAACGCTGAGAGGCACTTTAACGTATTTAACTGACTGGTCAGGTATTCTATCAAAAAGAGGAGCGTAGAACCCATTAAAGTAGTCTGAGTATGTGTAGGTTACACTTTTTATCAGCCTCTTATTGGCATCACGGATTTCTATCTTAAACTTCCTTTGGTGTGTGCTGTTCCTACTATAAGAATAACAGCCAAGTATAATTATGCTCTCTACCTTGAATTTATCAGATGTTACTGAAAATTTTATGCCATAGCCTATCTCTTCTCCCATAATGCTGTAAAATATTTCACTTATTAATGGTAATGAAGGGATCTTTTCATATTCATCTGATATTAATGTTATAGTGGTTGGTTTTGCGGTTACAATCATTATTTCACTAATCATGAAGATAAAGAACGGTATGAGTAAAAGTAGATCATTTTTACCTCGATAATGATGGTAGGCAGCTAGATATATTAACTGCTGCATTAATGTTATAAAAGTTCACCTATATTAATACTTTTCGGATACCTAGGAGACTGTCCTGTTGGCTTGTTTGCTACATGTTTGTTAGCTGTATGTGTGCTTGTAGTAGCGTGTAGACTGACTACTATTCCCGGCGTCCCGTCTAAATCATTCTCATGCTGTGTTAAACATGTAGCTAACTAGTAATTAGTATTTAAGCTGGCGAACACTCTACCCTAATATACATTAAGCTAAATATAGGTAAACATGTCTAACACTTACTTCTACACCACAACACAGCTAGTGGAAGAGAAAGAGTAGAATAACACACCTTTACCTTTAATGGAAAAGACTTATATAAGTTTGACTCGGTTTGACTATAGGTGAACTAGGTTTGACTTTGAAGATAAAGGTCGGTAAAAAAGGCTATATTATTCTCCCTAAAGCTGTCCGCGAAGCTGTGGGCATCGAGGAAGGAGACGAACTAATAGTTGAGATCAAAGACGGCATTTTGCTTAAACCCATCAGAAAAGTAGATATTGAGAAACTTCGCGAAGCTTTAAGAAAACACTTAGAGCTCCTGAAAACAATTCCAGGTAGAAAAGAACCTAAGCCGGGCGAACTTATGAAAATATATTTAGAGGAGGAATTCGAATGAAAGTATTTATTGACGCCAATTTACTAATATACTTAAATACTATTACTAATACTACAGTGAGACGACTATATGAGATCTTTTACTTTGATTTATTGAGAAAATATAAAGCTTATACAGATGTACTAGTATTAGATGAATTAATTTACATATCTAGGAAAAAGTACGGAATACCATATCAAGTGTCTCTAAGTTTTATTGAATCAGCTATACGACCCTACGTCAATATTTTAAACCTTAGAGAAGATGAGTACGAGGAAGCAGCAGAAACACTATCCAAGTATAATATAAAGCCTTCTGACGCCTTACACTTAGGAGTTATGAAGAAAAACAACATAACTTACATAGCTTCCGAAGACACCGAATACGATAAAATAAACTGGATAAAACGACTCTGGCTAACTGAGTAAAGCTTTTGTACACTTATATAGAAAATAAGTCAGTGATAAAAAGAACATCAAACCAAAAACACTAATGCTCCACGGACTCCATTTCTCTAATAGATTCACACTAAACATCCTATAGCTAACCGAACGATACGGAGTCTACACACAAAACCTATACACAATACCCACACTAGCACTCCTATCCCCCTACTATGTTACACATGCAGAAAACAAGAAACAGAGAATCTTTCTAGCCATACTATACCTAATCCCACTAACATATCTCTGTATAAAGAAAAAGATAAAACGTTAAAACATAAGTAGGAAATAAACCCGATCTTCGATCTCCTACAAGTTTTAACTTAAACAATATAGTTAACCCCCTTTATTTAAAATAACGATCGTTCCATAATATCAATAATACTAACATCTCGTACTATCCCTCAACCAAACACTCCTCTAAACATAAAACAATATCAGTCTACTACTCCCCCCTCAATGTCCTAAGTTCTTTCTCATATTGTTCCTTAAGTTTTTGATAGGTTTTTTGACTTATCTTTCCTTCACGATATAGTTTCTCTAATTTAATTAAATACTGCTCTATTTCCTTTAATTCAAGCTTAACCTCCTGTTTTATATCGCCACTTTAACTCACGAGTCCTATTGAAAACATATACATAGTTATCCCAGCTTCCAGCTGCAAGCAGCTGACCATCAGGGTTCCATGAAAGAGAACAAATATAGCCGCCTGCCCAATACCACCATTTCAATACGCCATTCCTATCAAATACATAAATGTAATTCCAGCTTCCAGCTGCAAGCAACTGGCCGTCAGGACTCCAAGCGACACAATAAACTATATCATCTGTTTCATAACGCCACTTAAGCTTACCATCCGTACTAAAAACATAGATGAAGTAATTATAGCTTCCGGCCGCAAGCAACCGGTCATCAGGACTCCACGATATTGTATAAATATAGCTCTTTGCCTTATAGCTCCATTTCAATTTCCCGTTTTTTGTTAGTATTATTATGTTTCCTTTTGATGTGCCTACTGCTAATAAACTACCACTAGGGCTCCAAGCTAATATAGTAGAGTAGCCTTCTGTGAGCTTAACCCAATAAAGAATTAAAGTCTAAGGCTGTGAACCAGCGAGTGTTACATTGATGGCTGTTATTAACATTAATGATAATGTCACTAGTAATAACACCATTTTTTCCATATTTCACTAAAACAAGTAAGAGTCGATATATAAATATTTTCACAATATATATTAAAATAAGCGAACACTTAAGCTACTCTCATGTTAATTACTTATTTTAAGCTTTGTAGTTATAGTTCATGCCTATTAAAACCTATTTAGAAATAGTAATTCATGGACTAAAGAAAACTACACTTAATAAGAGAAACTATAAGTTCACGTCTATTCTTCTCAATTTAAATAAAACTAATATAGCGCATTTTCCTACAATACATTAACAATAAAGCAGTTCTTACTTAGCGCAATTTTTATATATGTTTTGGCTATTTTTTCTTTCGATGATGATATACTCTTTATATAAAATATGTAATACAATTAAAGTAGTTGTAGCGATAATAGTGCTAGGATACTTAGGATACATGCTTTATGAATTTGCAGTAAATATTCCGCTATTTATTGAAAAAAATACTTTATTTGATAAAGTAATGGAAATTTCGAAAAATATAGTAATCGCAGTATATGCAATAGCACTTATAGACAAAGCATCCATAGATCTTGAAAAATATGCTAGTGAAAAATATGAAGACTATACTATAGGCTTAATACTAAGCTACAGCGGAAAAATAGATATTAATCAATTAGCCACTAAGCTTAACTTAGACTCTGCATCACTAAAAGACCTAATTATACGTATTAATAAGAAGAGTAAAAGATACAAACTAATAATTAGTGAAAATACCGTAGAGATTCAACCCAAATAACTTTACCTTTCTAAAAGCCTCTTCAATGCTTCCTCTCTGCTGATCTTCTCCCTTTCCATAAGTTTTTTCACATCACTCTCTAATTTTACCTTAGCAGAGGCTCCATATACTAAAACATATCTACTCAAGAGCCTCTCATAGTACTCTCTCTCCCTACTTTCCTCTTTCTTCTCTTCCTCAATCCTTTTTAAATACATTTTCTTCAACTTATTATAAATTCTATCTGAAATAACTCTTTTACGCCTTAATTCCTCCAGCTTTCTTAAATACTCTTCAGTAGCCGTAGGTTCCCCAGTATTCGCCGCCTCTATTTTCATTATACTACTATAGGGCCTAATAGAAATTTTCCCAGAAGAACCATCAATAGTAATCACATAATCTCTTCTAATAGAGTTAATTAAAGAAATTAACTTCTCTAAAGTACTCACAGAGATATTTAATCTAGCAGAAATCTCAGAAAGAGAGCACTCCTTCTCATAAACCTCAATAAATCCAAGGACTCTATCCAGTATACCTGAAGCATACCTATAACAATACTCATTAAAAGTCTTCAATAAGATGGCTAAAAATATTAACGGGAAAAGAGATAATAAACAACTATAAGTTATCTCAAAGAAAGATATATTATATTTAACCCCGTAAAACACTTTTTCAATAATAACTAATATAGCTGACGCCTCAACGCCCATTATAGCATAATCATATAACATATTATAAACTTTACATAATCTATACCAGTCCATATTTGAAATAACTCTAAGAAAAATATAAAAATATTACATCATTAGAGAGACTGTCCGGTTAAAGTTTTGTGGAGGTTCGCTGCTTCTAGTTTATAAACAAGACAGTCAACAAACCATTCAAAACAGCTAAACAAAACATATAGCAAACGAACCAATCAGACGGCCTCCTCCCTATAAACACCGCTAAATATATTTACTGAGAGGATCTCCTCATATCTAGGTGGAAAAATGAAAAAATTCACAGTAAGTAAAACTATAGTATATATGTATCCTTATATTTCTCTTACACTCAAACTGATACTACTTATTACAATAATACAAATACTCATAGTGTATTTTTGGGACATAACACGACTACTTTCAATACAAGTGCTACAAGCCCCATTAACCATAATAACAGTATACATCATTATAAAAATAATCTACATCAACTCCCAAAAATACATAAAAAACCTAGAAAACAAAATACTAGACCTAATAGAAACCCTCAAAACCCCTCCAACACTCACAAGTCTATCAAAAGACCTAAACCTAACTGAAAACGAATTAATGTATATCATTGCAAACTACAATATAAAAAACAGAAAAATAAAAATAAAAATAAATCCAACCAATAACACTGTATCAATCCAAAAGACACAAGTAGAAAAGAAAATACCAGAAGGCAAAGAGAGCTATCTACAAAAATTAGAAAAACTATATAAGGAAGGAAAGATATCTAAAGAAATATACAACAAACTAAAACAAGAATATACAAAAAAGCCTTAATAAAACTACTAAAATTATAGAAACTATATAAAATTACGGTGAGTCAGGCCATTTCTTACTAACAGAACTACAGTATATTCCGTAATACAGAATCCTTACTTTACAGCTTGCAGTAATATCAATCCTTCCTCTCTATTAATATATATCCTACTATCTTCTAGTTGAATATTAAGATCTACAATTAAAGATTCCAAATCATCGAATTCTAAACCAGTTACGTTAAGTATTCTTTCCATAGATACATGGTTATTAAATGCCTCAAGTAAACCTAGTATCAAATTATAGTACCTCTCCCTTACTATATTACTTAATGTATCTCTAACAGCATTCAATAAAGAAAGTATATAAATTATCATAACTACTTTAACCACAAATGGAAGAAGAGCCCAGCGTAATTCAGAGATAAGGCCATAGATGAAATAAAAACCTATAGATGAAAATCCTCTAATTAAGTCCTGGAATCTAATATTTCTTAAAGACTCTAGAAAACTAATTACTGCTAAAATAAGCATTATTGTTAAAACTCCCTTTAATAATGGATATATCATTCTATAATAGCGGAGTATTCTATGAAAGTTCACAAAATAAGTATCAGTATCCATAATATAAAACTAATCCTCCGAGACTGTCTGGTTGGCTTGTTTGCTATATGTTTTGTGGTTTAGTTTTTCTTTAGTGGTTTGTTTACTGTTTAAGTATTGTTGCATGAAATTTATTTTCTAGAAAAGCTTATTAAAGCCTTCACCTACAAACTAAAGCAGAAAACTCACAAAACCAGCTAAAAACCTACATAAAGCTAACAACACCAAACAGTCTTTAAGGAGTATTAGTTCAGCTTTACTTTAAAATAACTTGTCGATTGTCTCGTCCATAAGCTAAAGGCAACAAACCCTACAAAACCTCAACCAGCTGGTCTCACCAATTAACAACAATAAGCCCACAAGAGAAACAGCTTTATATTTCTTTCATCTCCATATATCTACATGGAGAACAAATTACTTGGAACACTTCTCAAACAGATCATAGTTAGTAGTGAAGGAGAAACAGCTAAAGTTTCTATAAGTGATCTTGCAACTAAAATGGGATTAAGTACTATTCAAGTTAAGGCTCTCCTCAAAGAACTTGAGAAAAGGAGATATATTAAGGTGAAAGGCGAGCTCGCAGAAGAAGACATACTATTCTCCTACCTACTCCAAGAAAACTCCCTCTACACACTCTACGCCCTAAACGAAATTTCTGAAGAAGAACTCTATAAGAGACTAAGCGACCTCTACATCAAGTACCAGAAAAACCTACCTCTTGAAGGAAAAATACTAGCTAAAATAAGTCCAGCAGAAGCATCCGAAGCCCTAAAAATAACATACAAAATAATCAACGAACTTAACTCAATATCAGAAGAAATAGTAAAATCCGAAGACCTAAAACTCTACAAAACATACATAGAAGACCTCCAAACATACCTAGTAGACAACACAAGCATAACAAACATATACCTCAAAAAATTAAACATACTAACAAAACTACTCGAAAAAGAAGCTAGCAAAACAAACAACACCGAAAACATAAACAAACTACTAAAAGGACTAATAGCACAACTAAATATCTTCATCCCAGGGATAGCAGTAACAATACGAAAAGTAGAAGAAAACAAAGAACTAAAAGAGCTACAAGAAGAACTAGAAATAATAAACGCCCGCATACTAGTAGAAGGCGAAAAACCAGAACTAACATCAAGGAAAAAAGAACTTGAAGAAAAAATAAACAAAATAAGAGAAAAATCAACAAAAATAAGTGAAATAAAACTAAATACAACCAAAATAGACGAAATAGACAAAGAACTAGATAATAAGATAAAAACACTAGACAATCTACTTCAAACAAAAATACTAAACAAAAACATCCACAAAGCATTATTAAAAACATTAAATAACATAAAAACCACACTAACCAAAATAAAAACAATAACTCTCTCACAAATATAACTACCCTAACACCACTCATACACAACAATCTAAATCACTTATAAAACTAAAATATAGTATAGAGCTAAAGAAACGAGATAGAGTTAGATATATAGATTGATTTGTTTATTTGGTTTATAGTATTTTAAGTTTTTCTTGGTACTATTTTTGAGTTTTGGTTTTTTACTTATATAAACTAGAGAACCCCACTTAGTTAACCTGCTTACTACATATTCATGTCTACAGCTATAAATAGTGAACTTCACAAAACTTTAACCGGACAGTCTCAGTAATGAAATAAAGCTTATATCTTTAAGCTTTTATACTTAAAGTGTCAGAACCTTGGGTTTGTTTAATTGGTAGTGATAGATATTTTATTGATGATGTTTTATGGATTTATGGGGACATACTCTATAGTGGGTGTAAAGTAAATGCTCATGGTGAGAATGAAGGGTTTATTGGGTGTGTTTCTAAAAATAGGTTAAAGTACTTTAAATTAATTAAAGGGATCAGAGAAGTATATAAGCTGAATTATCATAGTGATGATAGAATACTTGTTTGTGGGAAATGTTTTCTCGGTTGCTTTGACTATAGTTTAGGTAAATTTAAGTGGATAAAGGGGAGTGAAGTAGGTTTATATTCTCTCTGCTCACATGAGGACACATCATTTATTGGAGGAGGTCTTGGGCGAATCGCTTTACTGAATAAAGATAGAGCTATCTGTGAGAAGAAACTTACTATTAAGAATAGTGTTAATGAATGGTGGGTTCCTAGCATAAGGGGTGCTTGCTGTTTAAGAGATAAGTATGTTATAGCAGGTGATCTTCCTAAGCTTATTTCAAAGGATAGTGAGCGTGATTTTTGGATATGTTTTCTTGATAAAGACTTGGTTCCTGAGCAGTGTATTAGTTTTGGTGGACTAAAACTCGACTGGGTTTTCTTAAATAGTATTTGCTGTGATCATAATTATGTATATTTCTGTGGATGTACTGTAAGTACTGGTTTTGGTAAAGAAGATATTGTTATATGTTGTTTGAATAGACGTGGTGAGATCGAGTGGTGTCGTGTATATGGCGTAAAATTAAGTGATATTTCTAATTGTATTAAAGTATATGATAAATATTTGTATATTGCTGGCTATAGCGGAAATAATGGTTGTTTACTAGTAATCGATAAAAGGGATGGTGATATTGTCGAAGGAAAATTAATTGGAGCAAAAAATCGTAGAACTAGTTTACTAGGAATGAAACTTACTAGAGATCACTTTCTTGTATGTGGCTGGACTACTATACATTATGGTAAACAAACAGGGCTACTAATGCTTTTACCTAAAAATTTAGGTAAAATAGAGGTAGGAAAAGAAGAGATTACTATCAGCAAATGGAATCCAAGGAGTAAGGAGTGGTGGCCTAGAGTAAGATACCTTGAGTCAACAATAGAAAAAGCAGAAGTCTTTACATATAAGAAGTTTTCTGTCGTAGAGAAAACACCAGAAATACTTTTTAGCAGCAGTTTTTCCTTAGTTAGACATGTTGCCTCGCCAACTGCTATATTAAGAACTATTAGTGTTTCTGCTGCTCGGAAAGTTACTTCGTTAGATTATTTTAACTTACTTTTAGAGAAATTACATTTAATTAAGGAATTAAGCTTTTCTAGAGATAAAGTTTACTTTTTTAAATGTGATTTAAGTGTTTTTAGTGGTGTTTGGTGTTGTGTTAGATTGGGTTGTGGGGGGTGGGGTTGTAGTTATCTTGGTGAACAAAATGAGCATAGAGTTGTTTTTAAAGTTCCTCGTGGCTACGAGTCTATTATTGAGGAAGGGAAATATCCAACGATTAATTTAAGATTAATGAAGCGTATTGTAGATGAAGCCAAAGTCATTAAGAAGCTTGATCATTCTAATATTCTTAGGCTACTAGCCTATAGTAACAAGTATCCTCTACTAATATACGAGTATGCTGACTACAGCAACTTAGAGTATCAGCTTAGGGAGGGATGGGTGCCTTTGTTTAGAGAAGTAATATTGCTTGGTATTCAGATTGGTGATGCGTTACGCTATATTCATAGTCGTGGGCTTGTTCACTGTGATATTAAGCCATCAAACATATTTTTCGTAAATAGGGTAGCGAAAATAGGAGACTTTTCAGCACTAGTAAAACTATTGTCTAGAACAAGCAACTACAGCAAATTCACATATACACCAGGATTCGCTGCACCAGAACAAAGATACTCTGATCTACGTAGAAAAGTAATTGAGCTAGGCTACGAAAACCGTATAGACGTATATCAGCTAGGAAACTTATTACTCTATTTATTGACAGGTGAGTCTATTGATGGAGAAGATATTTATGACCGTAAACTAGTTGAAGGTATTGTTAGTCAAGTAGAGTACGGTGATTTAAAGAAGCTAATTAAATCAACACTAAGTGATAAAGCTTGGGAAAGACCTTCAGCAGATGAAGTAGTCAAATACTTAGTGAAAATCTATAGGAGTCTATAGTGCCTACTTATACTTTATATATGTTTGTTACTGTATTGCTGATGTATTTTAGACCCGGAAAGCTATTTTTATAACAGCTACCTAGTTCTAGATTATTGTTTGTAGTTAGTCTAGGTTTATTGTGAGGAGTTTCTGTGAGTACTAAGAGAAGCTGTGTTGCTGAAAACTTTTAGAGCTGAGTATGAAGAGTGTAGAGAAACTTGAGTAAACAGTCAGGAGTATATACGTGTAAGAAGCAGATATAGGTACTTAGATTCTTTTCTAGCGTAAGCATAGATGTAAGTACATATAGCAATACTTAGCAGTTGCTATGTATATTAATGGATTTCTTTGACTACTTTCTCAGATTGAGTGAGTTCATTTAATAGTATAGTATTAGCATTACTATTAATTATGTTTTCCTTAGTTAAGTCTATGATACTATTTTCGAGAGATCTTAATTTAGCTTTCGTAAACGATATAGATGATGTATACGCCTTTTTAGCCTCCTCTAGTCTCTTTACCAAGATTTCTCTTTCACTAACATAGTATTCCCTATTGAGTTCGCCTACACTATATTTAGCTTCGAGAAGCTCTATAGTTGAGCTAAGTCTCTTAATCTCTAAGTACCATCTAAACACATCCCATATAAATAGGTGTAGAGACTTATATAGTATCTCGTATTCACGTAGCTTTTCTTCAAGAGAGTATTTTCTCGACTCAAGTTTCTTAAGCTTATTGCTTTCAGTATAGAGATACAGTATCCTATACTTAGCAATCCTCTGAGAAATCTTATTAAGCCTCCTTTTAAGAGACCTTATCTTCCTCTTAACAACAGTTCTTCCTTCACGAATTCTATTAATCTCAGTTACTAGAAACTCACTAAACGCCTCGCTGAATTCTCTACTATACTTTACTCCACTAGCCAACCTAGATTTCAAGATATTAAACAATTCCTCTAAGTAAAGAGAAAAGTCATGGACTCTTATAGGATCAACTACAATATCACCACTACTAATCCTATATAATATATCTAAGGAATCTTCTTTAACATGAGCCTTCTTCACAATAGCCTTAATAGTAGCAGAATCACCGGAATAAACACTCTGCATAACAGCATCTCTAACAACCTCCTTCAGCCTCCTCCTACTATAAACAATATCAAAAGCACTCAACTTATAAAACTCACTCAAAGTCAAGGGAACCGTATACACTGAAACTACTCGAGCACCCCTACCCCTCAACAAATTCCACACCATACAATAAACTACTACAACATAGCATATAAATAGCTTATGCCAAAATACAGAAAAAACCTAATACAAGAAAAGCCTCCCCCTACATTTTATACCCGGCTCTACAGGCCTTAATAAACTCTGCTTTTCTTTGAAGAGTGCTATCCAGGTTAGTCATTTTGTGCTAAGATTTAAGTTTTAGTTTGTTTACTTTAAGTATTAGTGTGTGGAGGGAGGCTTACTTAAACTCATGTACACTCTAGCGTAATTGTAAAAACAAGCCTAAGTATAAAAAGCTTAAACCTGAAAGAGAGAAATTGTTAAAACTAAAACTGAGATAGAAGCAATTAAAGAATATTTGAATAAACTAGAAAAACTATATAAGGAAGATAAAATAAACTAAAACCTAACAAAAACTTAAGAACACTACGAAGAAAAGTGAGAGCTATTCAGGAGAATAAGTAGGCTAATGGTGGTCTATTACTGCATCTAACAGGATTCTTGTAGCTGGTTTTGGTTAAACTAGCTGTTAAGGGGGTTTGTGTGTAAGTATGAATGATTAGTGATACTTTAATTAGCTTTTCGTCTTACGTGGAAAAATATATAAGTTTAGGTAAGGCTAAGTATTACGTGGCATGGTTAAATAGTAAGGGAGTAAGCGGCGTAGTTATTGCGATATTACTGACTGTAATAGGAATTGCAGCAGTCCTTATTTTCTGGAGCTATATTCAGACACTCTTCCCAAAGCCTACGCCGAAGCCAGTAATAGTAGATGCTAAGCTGTGGATCGTTGGCAATAAACTAAGAATAGAGATTACTGTCAAGAATATTGGCGACGGCCCCGGAACATGGGAGAAAGTAATTATTACGGATCCTGATGGAAATGAAGAATCCTTTAACATAAATGTAGATGTCCAGCCAGGTGCTTCAGCTTCTCTCCCAACTAGTGATCAAATTGTAGAACCTACAAAACTAACTCTTACGGCTGGTAAAAATTACCTAATAACTGTAGTGTTTAAAGATAATCAGGGAAATGAACATACTGATTCTAAGTCAGTACCTGCACAGAAACCGTAAATAAATTATTTAATATTTAGCTATTTTTATATACTATTTTTGCAAATATTCTGTAAGAAGTATAGTTCTTAAGTATTTTCGAGTAAATTCTTGAAAGGTTTCGTAGCCTATTTTATAGACATTGTTTATTTGTTCTACCTGATAATTGGGTAGTTTTGCTTTAGTTGCACGGAAAGCGGTATCGAGGTAAAAGGTTTAAATAGTCTTTAGTGCTACTATTTTTGATGTCGGAAAGCTTTAGGATATATGTTCAAGATCTTACGACGGGGAGAGAGATCGAGGTCGAAGCCTATCCTTCTACTAAACTTAAAGAAATCTTTGATATAGTTATTAACGCGCTTGGGCTTAGGTCTGATAGTGAATACTCATTAGCACTAGGCGCTAAGGAGTTCGGTAGTCAGCACTATGATAAGACTTTAGCCGAACTAAATATTAGGCCTGGAGATAGATTACAGTTAATTGCTAGACCGAGAGGTGGTATATATGCTCCCGATGAAGCTTCTTCTTAAAAGACTGAGTAATGAGGAGGAGGAGTTACGTAAAGAAAGTATTAGTTTTAGTAAGATCGACTACTATGTTGGTGAGAAGCCCAAGAAGATCGAAGTATTTACAGTCTATGGTCCCGAAAAAGTGCCTGTCGTAAGAAAATATACCGTAAAATTTGTTGCAAGAGGCTTCGTTAAAAAAGGATACTCCATAGTCCCCCAGTGGGATCACGTAGCATCAATCTATATCCTAAGACACTACCCCATACCAAATCCAAAAGACAGACTCGGAGCCCCCGTGAGAATAACATGGGAATCAGATATATTCCACCCCAACATCGCTCCAGGACCACTCTACGGAGGAAACGGAGTAGTCTGCTGGGGCATCCTAAAAAAATGGCTTAAAACAATAACCCTACTCCAATTAATCAGAGGACTCCAAATGCTCGTACAAAACCCTAATCCAGATGACCCTATACATAATCCCCCAATATGCCTAGAAGCAGCAGAATACTTTAAAAAATACAAACCAGTATCCTGGGTCATAAGGGATAAAAAATGATCGAAGAAAATTCTTTTGAACAAAAAATACGTGAACTAATCGAAGCCTACATACACATCAAAGTAGTAAAGAAAATAGAAAAACACACTAAAAAGGAACTCCCGAACGAAGCCATAGGATTCCTCATAGGAAGGTGCTTCTCATGGAACCGCAAAAAATACACCCTAGTAAAAGACTCCATACCATTAAAAAGCATAGCAACTGAAGTCGAAGTAGAGCCACTTGAAGGAGCCCTAGCACCGGCCATATACAAATACTTCAAATCCAAAAAAGAAGACATCATAGTCGGCTGGTACCACTCACACCCCAACTACGGATGCTTCCTATCGAAAACAGACATAATATCACACATGAAATACTTCACACAAGACTACCACATAGCACTAGTCTATGACCCCATCAGAGACGAACTAGACTTATTCAAAGTAATCAACGGAAAAGTCAAAAACATTATCTTCGCCATATATAAATAAAACCACATAAATAAGTTAAATAAATTCTTTCATAGAAACCTTCGAACAAACCCAACACACTTCTCCACTACTTGTCTCAAGCAACGAGCGAACACACTCACTATGATACAAGCTCAAACATTCAGGACAAATAAGCACATCCCTAAGATTCTCTGCCACATCACCAGCACAAACAGGACACCTCGCCTCAAGCACACTCACATCAAAAGCCAATTCAACAAAATCAGAAACCCTAGCACACTCCTTACCTATCTTTCCCTCAACATACTCCTCTACAACAAACAGCCGCGCTAAAGGTAAAACCTCTACTACAACACTATCCCCAATTAACACAAATACTATATCACACAGATAAAAATATACTTTAGCCCCTAAAACACCATCAAACCCAAACACGAAGACAAAACTCACTAAATTCATATATAATATATTTTAAGTATAATATGATCACAGAAGCCCTACCCAAACACAAATCAGTCCAAACAATAAACCAAACACCCTCCAAACAATTAAATAACTCAAGAAAACTCAATCTCCTACTTAATGTAAAACAGAAAAATCTCCATCCAGACAACCTATCTCCAAACTTAACACACCACCAAATTAAGTACTCCCTACAAACATTCTAAAATTCACTTAAATAGTCCTCAATAAAACATCAAGAAACAACATAAAAACAGTTATGCATATAACCATTTCTCTGAGAAATAATATATCAGAGCAAAATGAAAAAGATGACTTAGAAGAAAGTATTAGCAATAATAGCAGCAACACTAATACCCCTAATAGTAACAACAATCTACATACTCCAACCCCGATAGTGCTATGAGACAGGCTGAGTTCTCTGTGTCCCATAGAGTCCTGATGACTCAATGCTCGCAACAGGAAGCGACGACCACTATGTTTATGTCTCTGATGTTAGTAGTTTAGTTTGTTAAGTGCTCTGTTTATTATTTGGATTTGCTCTCGTGTTTTCTTTGGTTTTGTTGTATGGTTTTATTTGAAGGGTAGGGGTGTTTGGTTGTTGATGTTGAGTCTACTGCTGGTATAGTCTATGTTGATGGCGTTAAAAGATGTATTACTGATCTCTAAGCAATATACTCTAGGCTACCATATATTATATGCCATTAAGTCAAGTTATTCTTTAAACCTTAAGCACTCTACAGCAAAAGAGTCTTCCTACTTAAGTTAATAGTATCAATAAAACTCACCAGGAAACTTAGTCAGTAGCAAAGTAGCTAACTAACATCACTATACAGGACAACACTTAATATTAAACTAAGAACATTAAATCGCAGTCTTATCATACTTTCCTACAACAATATTTATAGTAGTTTAGCCAATACTTCATTAACACCTAGTAATCTAAGTACAGCAACTCATAATTAGTAAAACTCGTGAAGAAGACATTAATCAAATTACTGATAGCATATATTAATTCACTATCTAGAAGACTCTCTTCTCTCTTCTATTATCTCAACTTCTTCTCATATTGTTTTTTGATTTTTCGGTATGTTTTTTGGCTTATTTTTCCTTCTCTGTATAGTTCTTCTAGTTTATTTAAGTATTGTTTAATTATTTCTGCTTCAGTTTTAGTCCTAGTTTCTATTTCTTTTAGCTGTTCTTGCAGTAGCTCAGCTATTATCTTCTTGCATTTATTCTTAAAGTATTTGAGATTTTCTGGTGATATATTATCATCTTCTGCCATATTATCTAGTCTAATAATGAAATCTGTAAGATAATTTATCTTCTCATCTATAGGCTTACCCTTAAGCATGCGCTCCAGTAACATCTCTATAAGTCTTCTTTCGTGTTCTATATTCGACAACCAGAGAGAGACGAGTAGCGCGTAGATCCTCGAGACGAGCATTTTGCTTGCTTCTCGAAAATGTAGTGAAACTTCTACTTCCTTGAACTTCTTAGAGGGATACCCTTTAGCCTGAGAGCTTATAACAAGCACCAGCTTTCTTGTTCCTTTAATCCTTATAGTGTTCTCCATCTCATCTATATCAATGATCTTAGAGGGGTCAATCAGTAAGTTCAGTGCCGCGTACTGCTCCTCTTTCTTTCCTGGTATAGGTATGGGAATGGGTACTACGCCAATCATTAAGATAAACACATTCCATTCTCTGCTGCTTTGAATAGGATAACTTATATCCTTCACGAGGACATACTTCATACCTTTGCTATCTTCTACTAAATGAAGCTCGCCTGGGTAACCCTTATCAGGCGATAAGAAAGTCTCCGACCGACACTCCCCTTTAAGCTTAATCCCTACGTTGACAATCGGGGGGGTTAGAATATCATGGCCCACGGTCTCTATGTCTCATGTGTCGCATTGTCAAATAAACTTTTCGCGTATCTTGAGGGTGCTGATAACTTAATCGCCTCTTGTTATTAATGCTTTAGTCTTTCTAGTTCTGTGTTTCCAGGTATTGGGCGTGGAGACTCACCAAACTCAAATACACTCTAATATAATTGTAGGAGCAAGCCTAAGCATAAACTAGCCCGAGAGCAGAGTCTAGAAGCCTGCAAAGCGAAGGAAATAGGCGTCAACATTCAACATAGCTGTGAACACAACCATGTACAATACTGTGCTTGAGTCTAGTTCAGCGAGTAGCAGTAAAATACTGTTTATCGCTATCAGTAATTACGTGTTTTACTTCTCGCCTCTTAAGCATGCTTAGGAGGCTGTATGCTATGAGAGTGTTTCTTGCTTCGCTGAGGTGTAGGGCTATGAGTGTTCTTCGCTTAGGTTTTACTGCAACCCAGAGCCGTACTCGCTGCCTACATTGACTGCTGTCTCGTCTACTGCTATACTAGCTTTTTCTTGGCTGATGTGTTTTATGGCTAGTTTACTGAATTTACGTACCCATTTTCTAGCGGCTTCACGGCTTCTTTCACACCTATTAATGCTAGTATTCGAGCTATTTGCCTTTAAGCTCTGAGCCTGAGAAATAGAGATATATTGTATAGAGAACTACTTCATTAGGATTCGCTCTCTTAGCATAAGTACTGTTTTGTGCATACCATTATACTAGAGAGCAGACCCCCCTTAAAAACCTTAAGTTGTAGCATCTAAGGAGACGTAGTAATCAAGTTTTCGCGAGGAAAACGGGCTTCGCTTTGAGTGTTTTACAAGCAATAATTGTTTTAATGAAGAGGATGAGGTCTAGTAGATGAAAAGTATTTTTGCTAGAATAGTACACTAATATGTGGCTTCGGGTAGGAGTAAGATAGATGCTGTTGTGGTTAATGAGAGAGATAATGTGGCTGTTGCTTTGAGGGACATTAAGCCGTGTGAGAAAATCTTAGTGTCTATTAAGGATAAGACACTAGAGCTTATTGTAAAAGATTTTATTAGGAGAGGGCATAAAATCGCGCTTTATGATATTAAGAGGGGGGAGTATATAATAAAATATGGTGAAGTTATTGGAGTGGCTACTGAGGATATTGAGCGGGGGCGGCATGTGCATTGTCATAATGTTAAGAGTGCTAGAGTTTAGTTGGCTGGGGTGGGATTGTGAGAAATTATGAGATAGAGGC
>Ga0190367_1000534_pt1 | contig 27157 bp, 25 predicted proteins | sample 4872181011_MG_FD_171838 | JGI IMG/M metagenome (GOLD analysis project Ga0190367, IMG submission 171838) | Hydrothermal vent microbial mat bacterial communities from Southern Trench, Guaymas Basin, Mexico - 4872-18-10-11_MG | ecosystem: Environmental > Aquatic > Marine > Hydrothermal vents >...
CTCATACACTCTAACTGTAACCGTATAGTTACCTACAGACCTGTAAACACGGCTAATCGTGAGAGATTGTGGTGCAACACCCTGACTTTCGGAGACACCATCACCCCAATCAACAACAACCTTATACGGGATCCCCGTCGGAAACAATGGTATAACACTAATCTCCACGGGGAAATATTTGCTGGCATAGCTAGGCGGCTTAGTAACAATGTAGACGTTTTGTGGTCCTACTCCTCCCTCACCACCAATAAGCCATGCTATAATAGTGTATCCTGATACACTTAGGAATGCGAGTATGACCGCCCATAATAGCGCTTTTGATGCTGCCTCAGACCTACCTACAACAAAGAGTATTGCTGCTACTGGGACTAATAGTGCTGCAGTAGCAGCAGCTATAAACTCCAATGTAGATACTAGAGAGGCTATATCAAACATTGCACAAACACCCTCACTACCCATAGGATCCAAGCTCAATTGGGATACGGATAAGCGCCACTACAACCTCCCGGCCCTCAAAGGCAGAAACATACTCATTAAACTCTGAACCAACCTGTATGACATAACAAGTGTGGTCATGCTTAACCCTGCCCTTAACCAACACTATCAACTCCCCACCCCCTACTAACTACTCCTAACTAGGAGACTTAATGACAAAATGGTGCTGCCTTCTCAACTATAAAAGCCACCAAGAAGAGTATGACCACTAAGGCTACAATGTACTTAGCCACGTCCCATACATTAGGTTCATGCCTCTGTGGAGTCCATGTTGTAGTTTCCGAGGGCTTCTGAATCCTATGTAGGGTAATGTCGGTCGGATCAGTAATCCATAGGGCTACCTCCTTAGAGCCATTACACTTAAGGATGTAGTATCTGAATGGCTCTAGGAAAACCCTTTTAGGCCAAGGTCCATTAACAGTCTTCACCAATTCACCTATATTACCATCATATATGTACACCATATCGGATGGAGCATAGAGAATATTCACCCACGTATAATTATAGTAGAGTCTGTAACTTCTATCAAGAGTTAAAATACCACCATGTACATCATTGATACACTTAATCCTCAATGACACATTAAGCATTCTGGAAGGTAGCATCCACAAACTACTATTAAATAGTATAATAGGTATAGTAACAGTCTTATTAGCAGGAAGCCTCCCAATATTGAAGGAGCTACTATAAAGCAGTTTACCATTAGAGGTTACGCTGACATTCACCGAGACATTATATATTATGAGCATAGTAGGCAGTAGAGGTAGTAACTCCCCCCAGTACTGACTATCTGGACCTGGTACTCCAAGAGCAGGATTAAAGAGTGTAATATTAACTCCGAGAGGTGTAATGTAAGCCCAGGAGAATAAGTTATCTCCAACAGTATAGTTACCCACAATACTACGAGGTATAATTTTTACTGGTGCAGGAAACCAGTGATCATACCTATACTCCCTCTTAGCAATGACACTTGAGCCCATCAAAGATACATTAATCCAACCACCAATGCCAAGATGCTACACCCAAAAGTCTAAAGCATTCGCCTAACCCATAATGCTCTCACAAAAACGAGAAAACATGACCCTTATTAAGCAAGTGCCATCATACCTGATAAAAAAATCTTTACTTTTAAGAAGCTTATAAGAACATTAACATAAACCTAGATAACATGCAGCCTTGTCTCTTCAATGGTAGTTCTAGAGATTAGAACATTCATGTTCAAGAATATAGCATTAATAGTAACCTTGTCATATATAATTAAAATGGTGAAAGTGTTTTTGAAATATTCTCATATGACTGTATATATGTTACTCCTGGTTATCGTTTTACTGCTCCATGCCCTACCTCTATCAGCTACGCCAGAAGATGACACCTCTAGAGAGGCACTTGCTGAATGGATTAATGATTATTCCCAGCTAAGGGATGAAGGCTTCGGCGACTTAGTTAATACTGATGAAGATGCTCAAGGCTTTCTTAACGTACTTGAGTCTAAAGGATATACTACTAGAATTTATGGAGACTTAGCTGCACATGAATCTCATTTTGAGAAACCCACAGTAGACGGTAGCGACTATTTATTCATGGATGATGTTGACTACGCTTATTTCTCCGGGCATGGGACAGAAGAGGCCTTTTGGTTTGGTGTGAATAGTGATGGAGATCGTAATTTTCCCTACCGCGTCCATTACACGGAGACATATTGGGGTGATAGAGGTGCTGAATGGATATTTATTAGCGCTTGTCAAGTTTTAAGCGATCTACATAGAGGTGATTGGCGCAGGTATGCATTCTTTAACGGAGACGACTGGAATTGGCATAACCTATGGTTTCACGGTATGACAGGATTTACCACTACAATACCCGATGATCCTAATCTGGGGCAGCGTTTAGCTAACTATCTAACAGATAATTGGGGACCACTCTCTATAGAGGATTCATGGTTCTGGGCTACTGTTAATACTTTTAGTGCTACTGAACAAGCAGCTATAATGTATCCTGAAATCGTAGCTAAAGATGCTCAAGGAAACATTATAGAAGAGTATGATTATGGTCATGAGTTTCTTGCTGAATTTGGAGACGTCTATGCCGATCCTAAAGATTTGATAGAGCAATTAATGTCGAGATCTGATGTTGCTGAAGTAGACCTTTACTTTATTACTGTTACGTGGTGGGGGTGTGGGTGAGAATAATGAAGTATTCTAAAGGAAAGTTAATATCCTTAACTATATTACTCATAACAATAGTCATAATCTCAATAATGGTATTAGCAGACTTCGATACCAACCTTATTATCATATCTAAAGCTGAGACGATAAAATTGCCTAAAACTCTTACAGTTTTTGAAGTTAAATCAATTCCTTGGGATGCCGTTGAAGGATTAGCTATGGAGTTACTAGGAGAAAAATGCCACTTCGTTAAATACATAGAGTCAAAACATGCATACATTTTCAGTAATGATTCTTGGATTCTTGAGGTCTACGAGTGTGGCTCTATAAACTTATATAAGGTAGAGGCTAACACCTTAAAGCCTCCCAATAAGCTCCCAGATCTAGAAGAGGCTAAGAAGATAGCTGTAAAGGAGCTTAACAAGATCGTACAGTTACTCTCAAAATATGTACTCTATATACCCTACTATTACAAAGTTATGGAGGTTACAGCGAAACCTGGTCAAACAGTACATGTCAAAGCGGGACTACGATTGATAAAGGTTAATGGCACATGGATTGAAGAGATAATAAATGAGGATAAAACTTACATAAAGAATTTAATGGTAGAATTCAAGGTAAAGCTGAATGGTTTTCCAGTAATCTACAAGGATGGAGCTGTAATCATTATAGGTGATTATGGAAGGGTGTCAAGAGTTACAGTATACATGAAGAATATAAAGCCTAAGGGTGAAGTTGAAATCGCAAATTTAGATGAAGTAAAAGAGGCTCTGAAAAAGCACTTTAAGGAATTAGCCGATAAAATAATTATAGAGAACATAAACCTCACATACTTCTCAAAAAGCCCAGTAGAGAGCGTAAAATACCTAAAACCAGTCTTCCATATATCATGTAAAATAGAAAGTAAAGGCAAACTACGCCCCTATGAAATAATACTAAGTGCTGAAAAAGGCAAAGTCGAAGTCATATTAAGCTCAAAATAATATAACCTTTTTTCTCTTTTTAAATAAGACATTAATTTAAAAAGTTTCTTTATTAATGGTGTTTATTGAAAGGCTTACAATAAAGCATTTCAACTAAACCTCAATTATTTCTTGGACAGGATTTCTAGAGTGTCCTGTATGGGTATTTTTCCGCCGTACATTTGCATTATTATTAGAAGTTCTGCTGCCTTCTTGCCGTGGATGTCCTGTACTTTGAGTAGTAGTTGTGTATCCAGACCCCTCATGGTGCCCCATGGTGTTTTTGATTTTATTCTTCCCCATAGGTCGCTGCTATAGTATACCATGTTGTCCTCGAGGCTTATGCTAACTAGAGCTCCTATCTCACGATGAGGAGTTGCAAGTTTTAGTAGCTTTCTCCATCCAGGGTGCTTCTCGTATTTTCTCAGTCTTTCCCTTAGCTCTCTAAGGTCTACGCTTCCCTTAGTTGGTGTTGGTGTTATTGTTTCCTTTAGCTTCTTGACTAGCTCTGGTACAACATGTATCACTATTATTTCTCCACTATCGCTTACAGCCTGCTTGTAAATATATGGTGCCACCGCCGCTAAGGCTGCTTCAACACTATGTCTGACTCACTGGCCCACTATTGGTCCTAACGCTCTCCATGTCGCCTCCGCTATTTTCTCGTACTCTCCCGGGCCCAGCTTGCATATTAGGGGCTACTTGGTTAGCACCTTGAAAAGCGGGTTTGTCCCGAGGGCACTCTTGATTCTGAGGAGTCCAGCAGCTAGCTCATCGACTCTCCTATTCAGCTTACTAACTGACTTAACAACCTCTACGTGGGCACGGAAGAGCTCCAGGAGCTCCTCTACACTCATCTCACCCTTTCCCCTACGAATCCTCTCCTCAACCCTCAAAGGACCACTGCCATCGACATCACCCTTAAGATAGGCTACCAGGTCCTCCACGGTAAACTGATTGGTATATGTCGTATTGGCTGGTTCATTCTCGTTTTTGCAAAAGCAATAAATATTATGATTCAGTATTTTTATCTAGTGAGGCAGTCTTTGTATGGAAAGAAATATAGTCATATTTTCCATTCTACTAATATGGTGCTTATCTCTAAGCCTAATAGTCTTTGCTATGAACATCATTGCTAATAGTAGTGATACTCATCGACAAAAACTTCTAGAGGAGTTGAAAGAAGCCAAGAAGAAGCTTGAAAAACAAATGGATTATCTAAGATCTCACGGTATACCAATTAAGTCAGTAAAGATAAATGAAACCATTATGGCCTTGGTAGTTTCATTTGATGATATGAAAGTACAATATGTCGAGCCAATAAGAAACATAATAGGATACCATGTACCAGTAATTTTCTATGAACTTAAAGGGAAAAAGCTATTCATAGGCAAACCACCAGCTTCTCGGAGTAAACTGGTTGAAGCCTACCATAAACTGGCCCTCACAGGTATAGCGGACAATATAGGGATAAGTTCAATGAGGATTGATAGTATAAGAGGATTATTATATATTCGTGTATATGAATTAACAAATAATACCATTAGTATGATAAGGAAGATTATAGGATACGAGATACCAGTTATCATAGAGGAAGTGCCATGGGCACCTAAGGGGTTAAGACTTTATATAGGTAAACCGAGTTCGAAACCCTTAAGCGTTTTGGAAGAGATCAAAGAGAAGCTTGTAAAAGAATGGCCTAAGCTTAGAGAGAAGGGCATTCCATTAACCTTAATTGACGTTTGTGACTTTAAGGAGGGGGCGAGATGGGCCTGTGGAGGAACATTATATTTAAGCCTTGAAGAGCTAAAATACGAATATATCAAAGCCCTAAGAGATATAGTAGGTTATGACACTCCTTTAGTAATAGTAAAGGCTAAACCAATAAAGGAGTTACAAGATAAGAATGACAAATATAGACCATTACTAGGTGGAACAAGAGTTGAAACAATAGTAGATAATGAGGTTTGGGCTTCCACTTTAGGTTTCGGGGCAATAGACAATAATAGCATAGTAGGTATTGTTATTTCAGGTCATGTGGCCAGTGGAAGAACAGGTATTGATGTGTACCAAAACACTACAGCCTCCTCTAATTATGTTGGAGAGGTAACAAGAAGTCCTTCGGGGCCTAGATGGAGTGATGTAGCTTGGGTACCTACCAATGATGCTAGCCCTTACATCTATGTAGTGACCCCAACGGGCTTCGTAAAAGGCCCTATTAAAGGCACATCTACGGTTGAAGTAGATTATAGTATACATATGCAAAGTATTAGGACGTATGAAGCTTACGGTCATGTGGATCAGGTAGGAGTTGATCTCTTATCCCCCACTTATGGTACACTATATGATTAGGTGCTTGCAGATTATCCTGCAGCTAACGGTGATAGCGGCGCTCCAGTATTTTATTTCCTACGTTGGCCTGAGTTAGTAATAGTAGGAATAAATGTTGGAGTAGAACCAGACTCCGGGTTTAACGTTTAAGGCAGTTATGTACAAGTAATATGTCTTATATCTACTTTTATATCCGCTCTTTACGGAAATAACCTTTGCTTCCCTGAGATAGGCTTGGGGTTTACGGTTTTTTGTTTTAGTGTCACCATGATTATCCTCGAAAATTGTATGGGGAAGAGTTGGAGCCGCCGGCGGGATTTGAACCCGCGACCACCGGCTTTCTTGGGGCTGGCCCTTACAAGGCCGGCGCTCTACCCGCTGAGCTACGGCGGCTCAAGGGTTGTACTGGTGCCGCCGCGGGGCTTCGAACCCCGGACCTCCGGATCTCCCTTCAGCGGCGTGAGACCTAACCGCCCTATGAGTCCGGCGCTCTAACCAGGCTGAGCTACGGCGGCACCCTGTTTAATCTTATTATTCCAGACTCTTTTTAAGAGTTATCGAGATATAGCCCAAGAAGTGGGTTTAAGTGTATCTTTCTTAAACTACAAGACATCCATAGGAAGTTATGAGTGTTGTATTGAGAGAATTTGTGGCGGCCCTGCCAGCTTGGCGGCGCTGCGGGGCCTCGCGGACCCCACGGCGACCGCCAACGGGGGTAGCTTAGCTTCCGGGTTCGATATGAGTCCGGGCGTCTCCTACCCCCTATGGCCGGCGGGCCGCCGTGTGTCTAGTTTTGTAGTTGTATTTTTAAGTTTTATGTTACTTTCGTGATTGTAGTACTTCTGCGTATATTGCTTCTATGTATGTTGGTGAGTTACATTTTGGACAAGTACCTTCTATTTTTAGTATGTAGTCTCCTTTCTTGAACTCTCTTGTTTCACTATAGTCACACTTTGTGCATTTTACTACGGTTTTTGTTGTTAACTTAGGTGTTGACTGTTTCTTTACATTTATCTTTGGCATTAGTATGAGTAGTGTAAGTAGGATTATTAATGGTATTATGAATATTAGCTCACGCATCATTGTGCTACACCTACGGTATTACCTATTCCAGCTATTATCACTATGTCTCCTGGTTTAGTCCTCTCTTCAAGAATGTTATCTATTGTTTCGATTACTTTATCTGCAGCCTCAGATATCTCTTTTCTCATGGTTGTTATTGCTTCTTCTAAAGACTCCTTTATGACTATAGAGTCTAATGGTATATTATAATCTGCTGCAACGTTTTCTATCTTAAACTTCTCTGGACCTGGATCTCCTATTGCTGCACCTACACCTTCTATTACTTCTCCAGACTTTTCACCTTCAAGCTTTAATGCTGCGTCTATCATCACGATTCTTGCTATCTTACCTTGGTATGCCTCTACTAGGCGCTTTATTGCCTCACCGGGTTTGCCTACATTTGACCCAGGGCCTTCAGCTTTTACTATTAGTAGTTTTCGGCCTTTACGTTCAACTTCAGCTACGATAGTGTCCTCTACTATGGTTCTCTTATTACTATTAAACTTCATGAGTTTTGCAGCTACGAGTGGGCCTATACTGTCTCCTATAGGTTTCACCTCTCTAAATGCCTCTAATGCCCTATAGTATGTTTCGGCAATTCTCATGATCTGTGGCATTTGTAATTCAAGCTGCATTATTAGTACCCAGTTGTTAGTTTTCTGCCCTAATATTAGGTAATGTCTAACTATACGGTATATGTAGGTTAGGGCTATTGCAACTTCCAATATTACTTCAGCATTGTATCTCTCATACTTACTAGTATTGGGTAATGCTCTTGCTAAGGCATTTTTGAATCTCATATTCCTAGTGTCTAGCAGGTGTTCAAGCCTCTTCATTAAACCTATTGGTTCATCTGATACAGGTTCAATAATAAAGAATTCTATAAATTTTTCAACAAATTTTTCAGGGTCACCTTTGAATCCTAATTCTCTTAAGGATTCTACACACTGCTTTCTCGCATCAGCCGCTATCTTTTCTATTTTTAGAAGATAGTTCCTTATATTACGTATCCATAGTGCCATCTGAAACTTTTGATTTAGACCAGTAAATATGAAGAACATTAGGACAAGGAATACTAGTGTATTAATAAGTGATATTATGTCTGATGATCCTCCCGTCGGGAACATGTCTCTTTCTCACTTCTCAGTCTCAACTCTCTAGTACCCTAGTAGTTTAGGGTTAATATAAATCTTATACTAAACTTGAGGTTAAGGCTTTGTTGTAACTATAACTTCCTTATCAGTTACTAGTACTGTATGCTCGGCTTGTACAACAATACCATTCATAGCCTCTACTAGAACAGGGTATCCTTGAAGTATACCTTTCTTTAGGAGGCTTTTCAAAGCCTTCTTTAACTTATCTGGCTCAGCTAATTCTATGAGCCATCTTTCTGAAAAGGGTAAGTTTTTGAATTCATCTTTTATTCTAGTGACTATTTTCTCTTCTAATCCTGCTTGAATCCTCTTAACTCTACGTAGTGAGAAAATGTAGGCATCTTTCATGTCTTTAACATAACCTGCTCCGTTTGTTGCGAAAGGCTCTATAGCATAGGCGTGCCATGTCTTAATCTTTTCTAATGTAAATGTTTTCACATTAGGTATGGATACGCCTGCGTGGAGGATGTACCTTTTAAGCTCATGACCGCTTAGGTTTCTTATAGGCTTAAAGCCGTATCTCCTAATAGTCTCCTCTATGATTCTACTTATTTCACTAATTCTTACACCTGGTTTAATTATTGTTATTGCGTTTTCTAATGCTAGCTCAACTGCTTCAGTCATGTACTCATAGTTAGGGTTGAGTACTACAGTTTTCGCTGTATCAGCTATAAATCCATTAACATGTACTCCTACATCAACTTTAACCACGCTGTCCTCCGGGATAACAGTCTCATCATTTATGGGGGAGGTGTAATGGGCAGCAATATGATTTATTGATATATTTGTGGGAAATGCTGGTTTGCCTCCGTACTCTCTAATCTTCCTTTCTGAAAACTCACACAATTCTAACACTTTTACTCCAGGTTTAACTAGCTTAATTGTCTCCTCTAATACTCTTCTAGCTATTTCACCAGCTTTAAGATAATATTTTATAGCTTCTTCTATCGTGATTTCATCCTTTTTACTCATAGGGCTTCAGCCATACTCTTTACTCAGCTGTTTGACATAGTTACACTTTTCTTTTTATAAAGCTAAAGGTAATTAATCTTTAAATATTGTTATTCACGATTTGAATAGTGAGTAATATAGCTTTCAAGGGGGGCTCTCTATTATGGGTTATATTAAGTGGCTAGGTCATGCAGCTTTTGAGGCAGAAGTGGACGGTAAAATAGTATACTTTGATCCTTGGATAACTAATCCTCTATCACCTATAAAACTCGATGATATAGTAAGAGCTGATGTTATACTAGTATCTCACGGACACTTCGATCACACTGGAGAATCTATCGAGATATCAAAGAAGACCGGTGCCCCTATAATAGCAGTTTATGAAATAGCTGAGGAACTTGGAAAGAAGGGCGCCAAAACTATAGGTATGAATATTGGCGGAACAGTTGAAATCAAGGGATTACAAATAGTCATGGTTCAAGCATTTCATAGCTCACTCTGGGGTGCACCCGCGGGGTTCGTGGTTATAGGTAAGGAAACAAGTATATATCATGCTGGTGATACAGGAGTATTCTATGATATGAAGTTAATAGGTGAATTATACTCACCTAAGATAGCATTATTACCTATTGGTAGCCACTTCACGATGGGACCCTATGAGGCCGCTAAAGCAATAGAACTATTACAGCCAGAAGTTGTTATACCAATGCATTATGGTACATTTGATGTGATAAAGAGAGATGTAAAAGAGCTTATAGAGGAGGTTAAAAGGAGAAAGCTAAAAGTTAATGTAGTAGCCTTGAAACCTGGAGAGAAATACGTTTTTTAACCCCTCTTACAAACATACTAAATCAGTTCCCCAAGTCCTTATGGGGTAGGTGTTTGGTATTGTTCAGTTAAGTACGGAGAATAGAAAAATAAAGAGTGTTGTAGCAGGAACATTTGATAAACTACATACTGCCCATAAACTACTTATTAGCGAAGCATTTAAGAATGCAGACTATGTTATAATAGGCGTTATGTCAGATAGGTGTCTTTCAGGAAAAATAGCTCGAGAAAAAATAGACCCTTTCGAAGTTAGAGTTAAACGCATTATAAAGTATTGTGATGAACTAACTAAATCATTACGGGCTAAAGAGTACGAGGTAGTTGAGATTACAGGCCCTTATGATGTTGTTCTCGAGAGAGAGGACTTGGATATTCTAGTTGTAAGTGAAGAAACATTAGCAAAAGGTGTAAAAATAAACATATTAAGATCAAGAAAGGGATGGAAACCTTTAAAGCTAATAGTGGTTCCATTAATGAAAGCAGCTGATGGTAGACCTCTCACCTCTCATAGAATTAGGCTAGATGAAATTGATACTTATGGAAACCTTAAAGTCAAAATAAAGGTTACAGGTGAGAGTCATGCATAGTAGCATAGATTTATCTGAAACTGAACTCAAAATACTCAATTTCCTGAGAGAAATTAGAGTTTGTAAAGCTAGTGATATAGCAGTCAAGCTAGGACTACCTTTATCAACTGTTATGGCTATGGTTGAAAGTCTCAAAGTGAAAGGTGCAGTGAAGACTACTAAGATAGAGGTTAAAGAGTATACATTAACAGAGGAAGGCAAAGAGTATAGTGAAAGAGGACTACCAGAGTTAAGACTGTACAAACTCATTATTGAAGAAAAGAGAACAATAAGCACAAGGGAACTTATTGAGAGAGGGTTTTCTAAAAAAGAGCTGTCGATAGCCCTTAAGTGGCTTAGAGAGAAAAAGTTAACCTCAATATCAAAAGAGGGTATTAAAGCAGTAAAAGTAGAGACCCTTGAAAGAGCATTTCCTGAGCAAACAGTATTAAATAAAATTAAGGCCAAGGGCGCTATAAGGTCAACAGAGATATCAGCTGATGAAGAGAGTGTTATACACGCACTTAAGAGTAGAGGTTTAGTTAAAGAAAAAATAGTGGTAGACGTTATAGTTGAAATTACTCCTACTGGTGAGAAGACTCTTGAGACAGCCAAACCTGTGATTTCGGCGTTAACACATGACCTTATAGTTTCTGGTGCATGGCGAAAGTATACATTAAAACCCTATAATGTCTCGGTTAAACCACCAAGAGTATATCCAGGTAAAAAACACTTTTACCTAGAGTTCATAGACTACGTTAAGAGAATACTAGTAGCAATGGGCTTCGAAGAAGCCGAAGGACCATATGTTGATATGGAGTTCTGGAACTTCGACATCCTATTCCAGGCTCAAGATCACCCAGCAAGAGAAATTCATGACACTTTCTGGATTAAGAAGCCAAAGTATGGTAGCTTAGATGAAAACCTTGACGTTGTTAAAAGAGTAAAAGAAGTTCATGAATCAGGCTGGAAATACCGATGGGATATAAATGTTGCTAGAAGGTTTATTCTTAGAACGCAAACAACACAGGTTTCAGCAAGATACCTTGTAACCCATAGAGAACCTCCAGTAAAAATGTTCGCCATAGGTAAAGTGTTTAGACCAGACCAAATAGATGCCAAGCATCTACCAGAGTTCTATCAGTTCGACGGTATAGTTATGGATAAAGGTTTAACATTCAAAAACCTACTAGGGATAGTAGTAGAGTTCTTCAAGCAACTTGGCATAGAGAAAGTAATGTTCAAGCCAGGATACTTCCCATTCACCGAACCCTCAGTAGAAGGTTACATATACCATCCAAGAATCGGATGGGTTGAGTGCTTCGGTGCTGGAATGTTCAGACCAGAGGTATTGAAGGCGCTAGGAGTCAAATATCCTGTAGCTGCTTGGGGAATGGGCTTAGATAGAATAGCTATGATACTTCTCGGAGTTAATGACATAAGGATGTTGTACTCACAGGACATAGACTATCTTAGAAATATGAGTTTAAGGTGATATTCATGCCAACAATTAGAATTAAAAAATATAGACTAAAGGAGCTCGTGGGCCCACGAATACAAGATGAAGAATTAAAGCAAATACTATTCAGCATTGGTTGTGAAGTCGAAGAAACCGAGGAGGTAGATGTATGGGATGTAGAGGTTAATGCTAGTAGACTTGACATGTTAATGAGTGAAGGTTTAGCTCGGGCATTAAAGGGCATATTAGGCCTTGAGGTTGGGGCACCAAAATACAATATTATTGATACAAATATAATGGTGTATGTTGATCCATCAGTCAAAGACGTAAGACCGTACGTGGTCTGTGCAGCCGTATACGACCTTAACATCGACGAAGACCTTCTTGAGGAAATTATGCAGTTTCAAGAAAAACTCCACATAACCATGGCAAGGAATAGGAGGAAGGCTGCAATAGGACTACATGACATGAACAAGGTAAACTCAAACATTATTTACTATAAAGCGTTCCCACCTGACGAGATAAAGTTCAGACCACTACATGAAGTAGTTGAAATGACTGGCAGAGAAATAATAGAAAAGACAGAAAAAGGTAGAAAGTATGCACATCTACTCATAGATAAACCACGCTACCCACTGCTCTTAACTGATACAGGTAAAGTGCTCTCGATGCCGCCAATAATTAACAGTGATTACACAAAAGTTGAAGTTGGAACAAGAAATATATTCATAGACATCACGGGACCTGACTTAAACCTTCTAATAAAACTGCTAGACATTCTTACAACTACATTGGCAGAGGCCTCTAAAACAAGAAAGATAGGACGAGTAAAAGTCGTGTATCCTGAGCCTGAAGTAGGCACAGTAATAGTTCCAAAACTGGTATACGGTAAAATAGTAGCTACAGTTATAGGTATCAACTCTATAATAGGATTAAATCTGACTCCTGAAGAAACGGTCGATTTACTTAAGAAGATGAGATTAGACTGCTCATTACTAGATGATAGAAATAAAATTGAAGTTACAATACCACCTTACAGACATGATATAATGCATGAAGTGGACGTAGCTGAAGATGTAGCTATAGCTTACGGTTATCAGAATATAGTTCCAGAGGTACCCACAATATATACTGTAGGTAAAGAGCTACCTAAGACTACATTCACAAGGTTGGTTAGAGAATTGATGATAGGCTTCGGCTTCCAAGAAATAGTATCATACATACTTGTTGGTAGGGACTTGCAAGAACTAGTTACTAATAGTACTATTCTAGAATTAGAAAACCCCGTAGTAGACTACATGAACAGTGTTAGGGCTATGCTCCTACCAGCACATATAGCGTTTGCAGCAGAGAATCAACATAAAGAACATCCAATAAAGATATTCGAAGTCGGTGATATAGTCACATACAAAGAGGACAAAATTAAGATGGAGACTCACCTAGCAGCTCTAATACTATCATACAAAGTTGGCTTTGAAGATGTTCACGCAGTCCTTCACATGCTACTCAAGAACCTTAACTTAAAGTACAAACTTGAACCATACACGCATAAAGCATTTATTAAAGGTAGAACGGCGAAGATAATAATTAATGGAGAGGAGAGAGGAGTAATCGGAGAAATTAATCCAGAACTTCTAGAGAAACTTAAAATAGTATACCCAATAGCAGCATTTGAAATAGATATTACAAATCTATGGAGTGAGAGCAAGCTTTAAGTAAGAGAAAGCGTTAAGTGAACCTTTTTTATATTTATATCATGCCGGGTTAGCCTACGACAACCCCGCCCCCCACCGTTTAAGAGCCCGCATGAGAGGGATATTACATCCCGCGATGAATGCGAGTGTTAGCGGTGGGGGACAGTAGGCTAACCCGGCCACTAAGCTAAATAATAAAACCTAAATAACCCCTAACAATATATTAAACTCAATAGGACTAATGCTCTAGCATTAAAGGCTAACTGAACTGTGAAAGAGGTGTGGTGTTAAGTATTGACATCAGCTGAAGAGAAGTTAAGGAAAGTAACCAGAAATACCCTTGAAATAATAACGCTCGATGAACTCAAAGAGAAACTGGAGGCAGGAGAGAAACTCAAAGGGTATTTAGGCTTTGAGCCAAGTGGCCTATTCCACATAGGATGGATTATTTGGGCTAAGAAAGTGCAGGACCTACTAGATGTTGGAGTAGAAATGTATCTTCTTGAGGCCACCTGGCATGCTTGGATAAATGACAAACTTGGTGGAGATATTGAGAAGATTAGAAAATGTGCTAAATACATACGCTATGCGCTTAAAGGTATTGGAGTAAACATTGATAGAATAAAGTTTGTTGATGCAGAAGAGCTAGTATCAGATAAAGACTATTGGGCAACCATTCTACGAGCGGCTAAAACATTAACCCTAGCTAGAGTTAAGAGGGCACTAACAATTATGGGCAGAAGAGCTGATGAAGCCGAGACTGACGTATCAAAACTAATATACCCGTTAATGCAGATTACAGATATTTTCTACCTTGATCTAGATATCGCCTTAGGAGGTATGGATCAACGTAAAGCACATGTATTAGCTAGAGAGGTAGCACCTAAATTAGGATTTAAGAAGCCCATAGCAATACATACACCACTACTAAGTGGATTGCTAGGCCCTCAGAGAATGGAATATAGGAGTGATGAAGAAGCAATACTTGAACTCAAAATGAGTAAATCTAAACCCGGTAATACCATACTCATACATGATGAACCAGAGGTTATAAGAGAGAAAATAAGGAAAGCTTATTGTCCACCAAAACAAGTACAATATAATCCAATTCTCGAAATAAACAAGTACATACTGTTCGCCCAAGACGGATTCGTGCTACATATAGATAGGTCTGAAAAGTATGGGGGACCCTTAGACGTTTACTCATATGATGAACTAGAAAAATTATATAGAGAGGGGAAACTACACCCCTTAGATCTAAAGAATGCAACAGCAGAAGCCCTAATCAAATACCTTGAACCCGTAAGGAAACTCTTCAAAGAAAATGAAGAGGCAAAACAATACTTGAATGAAATGTTAAAAACAAAAATCACAAGGTGAAGAAATATATGAAGTATCTTATTAAGGCAAGGTTTGAAGTTGAAGGCATAGTTGAAAAATCAGACGTCATAGGGGCAATATTTGGTCAAACAGAAGGACTCCTAGGAGAAGAATACGATCTAAGAGATTTACAAGACAAAGGTAGAATAGGTAGAATACAAGTAGACCTCAAAACACAGAACACAAAATCATACGGTACAATAATAATACCGTCAAACCTCGATAGAGTTGAAACAGCACTACTAGCAGCATTAATAGAGGTTGTTGACAGAGTGGGCCCTTACAGTGCTAAGATAATAGTTGACGAAATAATAGATCTAAGAGCAGAGAAAGTAAGGAAGGTAGTTAATAGAGCAAAGGATATTCTAAAAAAATTAGTGAGGGAGAAAGCACCTGACGTAAAGGAGATTCTAAAGGAGATATCAAAATCAGTAAAACCGCCAGAACTAGTAACTTACGGACCTGAAAACTTACCTGCTGGACCAGACATTGAGTCAGCAGATACCATAATACTCGTTGAAGGAAGGGCTGATGTAATAAACTTACTAAGATACGGCTATACCAATGTTATAGCACTTGAAGGTGCAGGCTCAAAGATACCAGATACGATAATTAAACTGTGTAAGAATAAGAAGGTAATAGCATTCCTCGACGGCGACCATGGAGGAGATCTGATACTTAAGGAGTTACTTAAAGTTGCAAAAATAGACTACATTGCACGAGCACCACCAGGAAAGGAAGTAGAAGAGTTAACCGGGAGAGAGATAAATAAAGCGTTAAAGAGTGCAGTACCTGTTGAAAACTACGTTAAGAAGTCGAGAGAGAAGGTTAATGAAAGTGCGGCTCCCATAACTAAAACTGCTCCAAGAGAGGAAAAAGCTATAACCATACATGTACCAGATAATGTAATCAAGGATATAAAGGATCTTGAGGGCACCTTAAAAGCTAAACTTTATGATGCTGACTGGAACGTTATATCAGAAATGCCTGTAAGGAACTTAATAACAGAACTACCCAACATTGAAGCTGGCAAGGTTCATGCCATAGTGATGGATGGTGTCATAACACAGAGAGTAGTAGATATGGCGTTAGAAAAGAATATTAAAATAGTAATAGGTGCACGAATAGGAGGAGTGTCTAAAAAACCGCTCAATATAACGATCTTATCATTTAATGAGGTACTTTCCTAAACCAATATGATCACTTATGAGTTTTTCCATCTCACTTATAAACTCTTTCTCTAACCCCTTAGGTATAACCCCAGAAGCAGCATAAGCATGTCCATCAGCAAATCCATTTACTTTTTTAGCAGCCTTTGACATTATTAGTGAGAGGGAGGGCATAGCTCCTTCCTTAATCATTTGGCTTAGCTTTTCAGGGACTCTCCCAGATACCTTTACGAAATTACCTTTAAGAGTTGTAAAGTCTGGAATTACAGGGTTTAAATCCATAAAGCCTAGAACATATTTGTTACCGTCGATGAACGATCTATACTTAATGTAAGAGCAAAGGAGGCCTATACTTTTAGCACCAATATTGTAGAATAGCTTACCGATACTAAACCATTGAACATATCTACCCTTAGTTAAGGATTTAGCGGCAACAGCTATAGCTCTCCTAAAGACAGAGGACTTTAAATATTCAAGTTCCCTAATAAACTTGTCGTCATCATAACGGAAGCCTCTAATACAAATCTCTATAGCCCTCTTAGGGCCATTCATATAGTAACCTATTGACCCTAATGTGGTTAATTTTGACGAGAGCTCAATTGTAGTCTTCTCTAATCCATGAAAGTTTACGTATATTCTATTACCTTTAATATGGGCTTTGCCCATGCTTATAGCTTCATCTAAAATCATTTCATTAAGTCCTCTAGGGGGTCCTGGTATTTCAGAAGCCCCTATGATTGCTAATTGGATGTACTCTTTTAGATCACTACATATCTTACGAAATAGTATATATGCCATGGTAGCAGCTGATGCATCAGATTCCCCAGAATAACCGTATAATTCAGGATTTATATGAATGAGATGTTCATGATCTACACTTTCTGGATCATGGTGATCTATAATTATTACTTCCTGGTTACTTATCTTCGAGGCTATAGTATTAGCGTGAGGAGATCCCAAATCAACGTATATTATAAGTTTTTCAGGGAACTTTTCATGGACCAGGTCTATAGCTTGTGGGAATAGTTTTTCCAAACAGACCAATCTTACATTATACTCCAGTTTTTCTAATGCTATTTTTGTTAGTGCTGCTGAGCATAACCCATCTGCATCATCATGATGTATTATTACAGCCTCATCATACTTATTGCTTGTAATTACATCTTTGGCTTTATTTAGGGTTTCTTCTAGCATGACCTCCTACCTCTTGAAGAAATCAAACAACGTTTTCTGCATACCTACCGCCACAGTTTTAAGTATTCTCTCTGAAATACCAAAATACTCTAGAATTCTAAGAGTTGCTGGTATAATCTGTCTATCAATGTAGTATTCTACATCTATTGAGTTAGGTTTAGCCATAAAGTATGGTACAGCCCTGTCTGATAGTTTGCCTGAACCCTTAACTATGACATATCCAATCTTTTCCCCCACGGTTACCCTGCCACCAGCCTCTATAAGCCTCTTAGCAGCAGCAACATGAGGTGCATCAACAGCATAGTCTTCTAGTCTTTTGGTTAAAGTCTTCCATATGATGAGCTTGTCTATTGGTATTTTACCCTTCCTTAATTCCGCTATGACATTCCTTACATACTCTACAGCTTTATCAACGCTTCTCTCCTTCAAGATTATTTCAATAACCTTCTCTTGAACCTCTTTAGCTATGTCAGCCCAGTCGCCTCTTATTGCCTCAAAACCTACAATGTCTATTCTTCCATCAATGAGGAGTCCACAATACCTCTTCTTAGCTTCTGTGAAGAATACTCTCTTGTAGATCTTGTCAACTTTAATGTCGAATCCTAGTTCATGCTCTACTCTTTCAATAAATTTCTTTACTTTCTCTTCATCATATTTGATAAATAGTGAGTCTGTGTCACCGTAAATTACTTCTAATCCTAACTCTTTAGCTATGGCTATTGCCTTACGTATGGTCTCTCTACCCCATGCAGTCACGGCCTCAGCTGCAGGCTTACAGTACCATCTAGCGCCGGTCCAGCCCATATAACCATACATTGCATTAGCTAGAATCTTAAGCGCCTTTTGTCTTTCATCATATAATCGGTACTCTGGTGAGTCTGGAGGATACTTCTTCATTAACTCTTTAACCTCCTTTCTCAAACTTATGAGCATTGATAGTACTCTCTTGAAGAATCCTGGCGGGTGCTTTCTAAACTTATGTTTGACCTCTGGTGCCATCCAGCATTCCTCGTCTGGTACGTCTTCGTATTCTCTAACGTAGGTGTCAGGGCCGACATTGTACTTTATCATTATGTTTGGATACATTGATGAAAAGTCTAGAACAGCGACATCTTCATGTATTCCTCTCTTGGGCTCTAATACTATTGCTCCACGGTAAGTCTCGTAGGCTCTCTCAACCCTATTTGGTACTAATTCGTTAGCCTTATATGCCTCTCTCATGAGGAACCATTCTACACGGTAGCCTACTGATGCAGCACCTACCTGATCTAATGTTAGGCCTGTAAGGCTTGAGAGCTGCATTGCAAAGGGTAGAAACTTCTCTGATAGCCCGTAGGTTGATTCCGCATCTTGCATAGCATACTTTAGGAATATTGGTCTTTTCTTTGGATCATCCCAGCATCTTGGCATTTCAGTCCAATGTATTATTACCCTCTTATCCTTAGGCATGACACCAAGATAGTCAGCGACATTCTCTAATGTTTTGACTTTAACTTCTGGTATTTCCTCTGCAAAATCGTATAGGTCAACATTAGCTCTTCCTACTATAGATATGTGACCGTGAACACTTGGTGCTGGTTCTCCACCATTCCTAGCAACAGCTATTTTAACACCAATATATTTACCTCTATCAACAAGGTATGGCCAATCAAAACGGTTGTTATTGTAGCCCACGATGATGTCAGGGTCATATTCCGAAATATAGTTAACAAACGATCTCAAAACTGGTCTATCATCTTTATCTCTAGCTACGAACTGTCTCTTTTCGCCATCACTGTTTACGGTCGATATTATGATAACGGGGTCTTTAGAAGCTATGGGATTGCCTAGAGGATTATAGACTTCAATGTCAAAGGCTAGTATCTTTAGCTTTGGTCTTTGAATCATTTCTATTGGTTTAATACGTCCTACAAGCCTATACTCTTTATCAACTCGAAATCCAGGTGTTTTCCTAACCTCTTCAACCTCCGCTTCATGCCAGTTACATGGCTGTAGACCATGGTCTATAATGTATCTCATGTAAAATCTTATATCAGCTTCAAGACAATCCTCTACTTCTGGGAGCTTCTTTATCTCCTCTCTGTATTTAGGAACTTGATCGGGAATAACTGTTGTAAGCTTAATAACCTTTCTAGGTCTACCATAGAATTTTCTCTCAATTACCTCTAGACTTATGATAGGGGATCTCGCAGTTTGGAGTCTTCTAATTTTCTCTATTAACGCCTTTAAATCGGCATTTTCGCGTGGTAAGATATAGAAGTATGGTCTAAACCTGATCTCCCTAACAACTACACGTTTACCATCATCAGTTATACCCCATAATAGTATATGAGGTTCCCTACCAACAACCTGGTAATTGACGTCTAATATGAAGAACCTTATTATCACTTCTCACTCCCTAAACATAAATATACATCACTCTAGTAGATAATACTTACAACACATGAACTAGTTGATAATGTAATTTATATTTGGAAATTACAATACTTTAAACATAACGTAAGCGTCCTCACCATCCTCATAATAACAAGGCTTCACGAAAGCCTTAAGGTAACCCAAACGTGTATACATCCTTATTGCTGGTTCATTACTCTTTCTAACCTCTAACCTCACTACCTTCACCCCTTTACTCTTCATCATTAACTCTTCTTCCATTAATAGCTTTGAGCCGATACCTCTCCTTCTAAATTTAGGGTGAACAGCAATAGACAATATATGACCTATAATACGCCACCGGACAACGCCGATAATGTAACCAACAACTCTATTATTAACCTCGGCGACGAGAAACAAGTCATTATGTAAATTTAAGTAAAACTCTAGTAATGTCCTGGGATAAGGATTCTTAAATGAAAGGGTTTCAACCTCATATATAGCGTCAAGATCATTATCATTAGCTCTTCTTACTCTGACATTAACATAGGAGTTCATAGAGTTCACGTTAGCTACATAGTGTTGATTTCACTAGATAGCATCCACTATTAATAATATCATGTCAGCCTTAGTTTAGGTTTACCGTTTCTCTCTAAGTTATGATAACGATACAACACAATATGTTGAACTGCTGCTAGCATAGACGTCTAAAATGTTTCACAGTCACAAAGCCTTTGTAATCGGTTTGGAGAATCCAGAGATCATTGACTATCTTAAGATACTATTGGGTAAGGTAAGAAATGGAGAGAGGAAAGGAGGTATATGAAACTAGAAGTATCCATATGTTCCATTACTCAATAATCGAGAGACTAATAAGAGAGGAGGAAAGAAGCTAAGACTAAATAAGCATCTAGGCTTAGCACATATCGTAGCGAAAAGAACATTAAGAAACATTCAAAAACGTTAAAAAGACTTACAAGTCGGAAGCGAGCACTTTACTCACATTTAATCTTAAACCTGTAAGTACAAAATATTAATACTGGATTCCACCATTTAGCTGGCTGAGAATAAGAAAATAGTGAGACTATGAAGATACTTCAAGTAAACGAGAAACAGGGTATGGTTAAGGTTAAAGTAGAGTCTGATGAAGACTTATGGTTACTATATACCACAATAGTTAAAGGTGACATAGTGTATGCGAGGACTACACGAGAGATTAAAGCTGATAGTACCATAGGTAGAGGAAGCAGTAGAAGAATCCCCCTGATATTAGGTATAAAAGTTCTAAAGTGCGAGTTTCAGCCTTTCACTAATAGACTAAGGATTCATGGTATAATAATTGATGCCCCTGAAAGATATGGTCTCCAAGGATCACACCATACAATAAGCGTTGATACAGGAGCTGAAATTACAATAATCAAAGAGAAGGGGTGGACACCGATATTACTAAAAAGACTAAATAGGCAAAGACTGAGTAGATTAAAAATTCTAATTGTAGCAATTGACCGAGATGAGGTGGCTGCAGGGATACTTTACGATTATGGTATAAACATTATTCTGGATCATGCCATTAGAGTTCAAGGTAAAAGCTATGAAGGTAGAGAAGGTATTATTAGACAAGTAATAGCTGAAGTAGTTAAGGAAATTGAAGGTGTAATTACAAGGTATTCAATAAATGTTGTAGTAGTGTCTGGGCCGGGTTTCATAAAAGAGGAGTTGCTAAGTATATTAAAGGATAGAATTACTAACGTAAAGTTCTATTTAGAACATGTTTCAACAGGTGGGGTCAAGGGAGTTAAGGAAACCTTAAGGAAGGACTCTCTAAGAAACGTAGCTAAAGAGTATGGTTTACTAGAAGAGGAAGAGCTGATTGAAAGATTTCTCAAATTACTCATAAAGGATCCAGAAAGAGTTGTTTATGGCTTAGATGATGTATTAAAAATGGCTGAAATAGGTGCTATAGAGACTCTTTTGATTATGGATGAGTTTCTTACGGTAATCGATGTAGAGACTAGGAGGAAAGTAGAGAAAATACTCACACTTGTAGAGAACTATAAGGGAGCAATTAAAATATTTAGTAGCCACCATGATCCTGGATTACAGCTTAAGAGCTTAGGAGGTATAGCTGCTATTCTAAGATACAAGGTTCCTCGATAACTCTAATTCTATCGCTAGTAGGATACTCTTCAATCTCAAAAACCGTTATGTATTGTTTTATTTTAGGATTTAGTCTTCTCAAAATACGTAATGAATGTATAGATGTGTGAAGTTCGTAACACTGATTTCTAATAACTAATTCTGTATTGCCTTCACCAAGTTCTCTAGACAGTATTATTTTTATGTGATCTAGTATATGTTTGGGGCCTTTGATGACCAGTTTTCTTAGTGTCCCATCTTCGGTTATATCCTCATACACTTTCCTTACGAATAATGATGATCTTAGTAATCTCCTACGTGTTTGGATAGCATCTTTAAATAGAGCACTACAGTAATGCACATTAATATGTTTTATATTATTCTTAGCCCAAGTAATTAATTTTAGAGCAAGTTCCTCACTTCCTTTAACACTTATAGTATAATCCTTTTTAACCTCAAAGCCCCTAAGCAATATTCTATTATAGTTGCTTTCTGTAATTTCAAGCTCATTGAGGTTAATGAATTTAACACCTATATTGTCAAGTGTCTTTAGAAGCCCTTTATAAAACCGTCCTTTACCCGGAATTACAGGTATTTCCACACCAACATCCATATGTGTATTCTTAACTGTAAATTCTATCGCTTTAAGTGTGCTCCTGTAATAGACTATGTGAAATCGTATTTCATCTAGACCTGATTTATCAAGCATTCTAATATGATCTTTTGACATCTTATATGCTGAAGTGTAAAGGTGTATGTGGAATTGACTACCAAAATGGTCTTTTAACGCTACAATAAATCTTATTACCCTATCAAAGACGACTAATGGCTCTCCTCCCGTTATACTGCAACCTAGAGCTTTTGTCTTCTCTATTTCATCTATTGCTTCACTTACGTTTCTGATTCGAGCCTCATTAACATATATTACATCTTTACCTTTACGGTCAAAGCTTATGGGACAATAAAAGCAGTTCACGGGACATAAGCCTGTAATGAATATTACAGCCTTCTCTCCCCTCCTACACATAGTACAGCCTTTAGGTAATTCCCCTAAGGCAAGGGAGTTACATTCTAGAAGGGTAATGTCTCTATAGTCCTCGTTCATACACCTGCCTCCTCAATAGAGGGTTTGAAGCCATCAATTTGTTCAATGCCTCTTCAAAGCTTTCATCAGGCATGAGCTCGTACTTTACGAATACACCTGTACGTCCTTTCTCGTCCCTTCTCGTCAAAACTTTAATTCTTTCCATAACTGTTTCAATCGATATCTTTAGAAGACTTGCAACTTCAGATTCTCTACCTATAATAGGCATCTCAATGTGTCCTGTAGGTGTAGGCTTAATTAGTATTAACCTTTTATCAACACCAGGCACTCTAAGGTTCCTTCTTAAACCCTCTAAATCCAGTTGTCCACCAAACTTATAGAACTCTATCTCCCTCTGTTTTAACTTAACTAACGGGAATGAAACAACCATTTCTTCGGTTTGATCAAGAATTATGTAAGCTTTTACAGCATGCGTAGGCGTCGCTTGGACTATAAGCCTACTGTATGGTCTTAGCCCTATTGACTCTAAAGCTAATTCAATAATATATGATGGTATCCGGTAGGGTACAAATACGTCTATATCGCTCTTATCTGTTACATCACCTCTAGCTATGCTTCCATGAACTATACTATAAACCCCAAATTTACTTAAGGCCTTCATGATTTTCAGTGCCTTAGCTCTTTTAGACTTTAAGATGCTCCATCTTTTCTCATCATACACTACTTCTTTGACATCACTTACCCTTACCACTTTCTCTCGTGGCATTACTTTTCACTCTAATTTCTCCTTACGAGTATAGTAGAGCAATTTAAATATAGAGTTATCCCTATCGTAAAAACCGTAAGTAAAGCTCTGGTGTAGACGGTAATGAGTGCTCTGTTATGCCTACTCGGTATAGTTATTATATGGACTCTGCTAAACCTAGCTTATAAAACCCGTAAGGAGTGGTTCCAAAAACACAATATCGAAGTTGGTTTTATAAGCTTGATGTGGAGGTCAAGTGTTGCCGAAAAGTGGATGAGATTTACGGAAAAACATAGTAAAGCAATTAACATTTATGGACATATAACTATACCCATAGCCTTAGCAACACTAGCCTTCGCATTAAAGATATACTTAGAGGACTTTATCGCTTTGATAAGGATACTCACTAAACCTAAAGTACCAGCAGCTCCAGGTGGGGCTCCTCCAGCAGCCTTACCTACACCCATGATTCCTATTATACCAGGTTTAACAGTTAGTTTCGATATAGTACCCTATCTATTAGTGGCTTTAGCTATTGGAGCATTCTTACATGAGCTAAGTCACTTAATGCTTAGTTTTAGAGAGAATATTCCTGTAAAAAGCTGGGGTATAATGATATTTCTTGTAATACCTATACCGTTTGTTGAGCCTGTTGAAGAAGAGTTCAAAAAGAAACCCTTAATGTCTAAGATTAAGGTTTATACTTCTGGTCCAGCAACGAATACAATACTTGCTTTGATTAGTTTGGGATTAGTATTGCTACTCATAGCTGTCTCATATAACATAACAATGTACCCTTACATCGTAGACTTAATGCCTGGCTATCCTGCAGAACAAGCAGGAGTGCCTAAAGGTGTGGTAGTATTATCAGTTAATAATAGTAGTGTAATGGTTAAACCATCACCTATTGATGTAGTGTTTAACCCATATATTGGATTATCAAAGTTCATGAAGGAGCTTTCAAAGTATAAGTCTAAGAACGCTAGTATAACATTAGTGTTAAGTAAACCTGGAATGATGAATAAGACTTTCACAATAACTCTATTTAAGAATGCCTCCTTAGATAAAATAGGTGTTTATGTTTCCATATACACGGATATAAAGACGAAGATACCTTTCATGGAGACTATGGTACCTTACATGTTAACTACTCTAATGTGGTTATTTATTGTAAATCTGGGTTTAGCCCTTATAAATATAACACCACTATTCATAACTGATGGTGGCAAAATAGTAAGTGACTTTCTAGAAGCAAAGATAAAGAATAAGACTACAGCCAAAACCATAGCAAATATCATACAAGCAATAATGGTGATCATGGTACTATCAATAATAATGTATTCAACATTAAGATTATAGAAAGATCATAGGCTATAAAGAATTATAAACCACAAAGTAAAATAAAGGATAAATGGGTGTGCGGGTAGGGCCGGGGGGCTCGCCCTCCCCCGTAACCCGAAATGGGCGATATGCGGGGGCCAGTAACCTGCTATTGTGGATGCCGCCACAGCCGTACCGGGCTAGGGACCCGATGAAACTCCGCCCCATGGGGTTGGCGGTGGCGGAGCCCCCTCCGGAGGGAGAGTGGCTACCGCCTTTGCCGGGGGAACCTGGCCAGGCCCGGAAGGGAGCAACCTAACCCCGGACGCCAACGTTCATGGGTCACCGGGGTTGAGGAGGACCCTAACCTAAGGGCGGCTGTGACGGTATCCACAATAGCGGGAGCCGCACGCCCATAAATCTAAGTCTTTTAGCATTCTTCAATAAAGGTTATATAACTTAGTATAGGATATGTTGGTGTGAGCCGGGGTCGCCTAGCCTGGTAGGGCGCCGGCCTGCTAAACTGGGTCTCATACCGTACAGAGAGCCGGTGGGGGGTGTCCCCGCGCGGGTTCAAATCCCGCCCCCGGCGCCACACCATTATTTCAAATTTTACCTGAAGTCTTGGCTTGCTAGTATGTTCTTTTCCTAATGATAAGTTTAAGGATAACTAAGACTACTATGAATATTACTAATACACTTATAGCTGTAAGCTCTAATGGATATGTTATGGTTGTGTAGTTTGTTAACTTTTACCTCTAGAGGGTTAACGTTGAGGGTGATTTGGCTTGTGGAATTCAATAACACCATTAATGTAAATGTTTCCTCACTTCCATCTGAATTTACCGTTCTCCGCCTACGGTCTGTGCTGGGTCTCCGTAGGCTGGTTCATCACGGTTTTTGACCACACCCCACCTACGGCTCCAGCTCTATACCTTAGAGCCAGAGCCATCAGTGAAGCGTGGTTTCATCCCAGCAGTCAATATACTAGTAAGGTTTATAAGATTTTCAAAGAGATATATCAAAACCTACAAAACCTCAAGAAGACCTACAAACAAGAAACAGTTCCAGAACCCTCCTTTATGGCTACTTCAATACTTTTTATTATTGCTGCTAGATGCTCTTTTGCAAGTCTCTCTGTTTCAGCCTCGTATGCTCTTTTGAGGGCCTCATAAACTTCTTTTGGCACTCTAGTTACAGCATAGAATACTAGCTCCTTGAGTACGTGTAGAATAATACTTTCTAACATGGTTTCTCCTCTTCTCTCCTAAGCTAGGACTAGTAATTCACATTTACTTTTCATAGCTAATTAGCTATACTCCCATGAAGTTCATTCTAAAGCATGATTATGAGAAATAGACCGATATTCAGTTAACTATTAATTCAGTATTCTATTGTTGAAGGTTCTGCTTGATAGGGTTAACTCTTCCTTAACCCCTATTCATATGCTTTCATTTTATTTTAGATGTTAGCTTCCTACCCTTGTAGTTTTGGATATGTTTACTTGTATTTCCTTCTTTGGATACGGTCTATAATGTTTATTATTGTCTTACGTAATGATAGTGAGAGATATACTAGGAGAACTATGTTTACTAGTGTTAAGATTATGAGGTATATCATCTCAGGAGAGCCCTTCACAGACAGTAATACCTATGAATAATATAGTTCCAGTAGGAGGTTTATCACTCTTTCCCCCATAAGCTATCTACATCTTCATAAAAGCTAATACATGCAAGCATGATGCTGATGTCTATTTTATAGGTGAGAGTGAAGAAGGTGAGGTAAAGGTATTAATCTTCTGCTTTATATCTTTCTACGTTTTATTATGAATTTGCAGTAGGGGTCTCCTTTAGCTATACATTTTTCTTCTATTGCTAATGCTGGTTCTCTTGCTATCTCCTCTACCGTTTCTGCTAGTATTCCTCTAAAGATTTGACTATTAGGCTCCTTTAGCTCACCTTTAAATGGTACACATTCAAATAGATCGTAAGCTTCTATGGATATATGTACTGGCTTTAGATTGAAACTTTTTATTTCGAATTCTCCAAAACCTGACGCCTTGAATAATTGGAGACAAGCATGTAGTAGGGCTAGGTCCTTTAATCCTGTAATTCCGTAGAGTGCCCCA
>Ga0190367_1000535_pt1 | contig 27127 bp, 28 predicted proteins | sample 4872181011_MG_FD_171838 | JGI IMG/M metagenome (GOLD analysis project Ga0190367, IMG submission 171838) | Hydrothermal vent microbial mat bacterial communities from Southern Trench, Guaymas Basin, Mexico - 4872-18-10-11_MG | ecosystem: Environmental > Aquatic > Marine > Hydrothermal vents >...
TACATGAGCAACGAAATCCCAGATTTAAGGTTTAGCTATAAAAATTTTGTAAAGTTTGGAAATTACCAAAAATTTGTTATGATTCATGCCGAGCATGAAAATTTCATAGATAGAAAAGCAAAAAACGCGAAGGAGTATGCTATAAAAAATTATGAGGCTGAGATTGAAGCAGTTAAGCTTCTACTCAACAAACTTAATACTTTTCACATCTGCCACACATCCACCAAAAAAGCCATTGAGGAGTTAAAGGAATCTAGGGATAAGAAAATAAGTGTTGAAGTTACACCCCATCATCTCTTTCTAACGTACAAGAACTATAAAGATTTGGGAGCTCTAATGAAATGCAATCCACCAATCAAGGGTGGCGAGGATAGAAAAGCTTTAATTAATGCGTTGAACGAAGGAATAATTAATATCATAGCAAGTGATCATGCTCCTCATACTCTTGAGGAAAAGGAAAGTTTTGAAAATGCTTTGCCCGGCGTTGCAAACATCGAAGCTATGCTACCAATGGTTCTAACTTACGCATTTTCTGGTGTTCTGAATTTAAGCAAGGCTTTAGATGCTTTAACAAAAAACCCTGCAGAGCTACTTAAAATTAAAAAGGGTAAGATTGAGCAAGGGTATGATGCTGACTTAGTTTTTATTAGAAAAGAGAGATATAGAATAAAGGATGGGCACATCTTTAGCAAGTGTGCATGGAATATTTTTGAAAATCGGGAAGTTAAAGCAAAGGTTGATAAAGTATTTATAAGAGGAGAAATGGTTTTTGAAAACGGAGAATTTTTTGCGAAGAGAGGATATGGGAAATATTTATCTCTTAGTTCTTAAATTCCTAATTACTTTTCTAACTTTCAATTTCCTATAATTTTCATAAACCTCACTTGTTCGGTTTATGTTATGAGAAACCCAAGATTGTTTAAGGAAAAATTGAAGAAAATGTTGTGAGCTTAAGGAAGTAATTTCTTGCTTAATGTTTCATAGAGAACAAGTAAAATTTTATCTATTAGTTAAAAGCTTTAGGAGTAATTTCCCTTTATCTGTTAACCTATAAACTCGCTTTCTATTTACATAGAAGCTTTCTACGAAGTTGTAACTCTCTAATTCGTTTAAATGTGAATATATTGATGATATTGTTATATTAAGTTTTTTAGCAAGAACATAACCATGTAGCGGTTGTTTTTCCAATTCTTTTAATATTGCTAGCTTTGTTTCACTAATAAGAGCCATTCAAAAATTACGCAGTATATAGCGTAAAAATTGTATATCATAAAAAATTAGATATATCTGAAAAAATGATATATTGAGGTGAAATAAGTGGATAGCATCGATTTAGAATTGGATAATAAGAAAGCAGGCAAAAACGTAAACCGAGAAGGTTATGTTTACAAACAAAATAAGAGCCTCCAACATTTATTTTTGTTCTTATTAGTAGCTCTCATTTGCAATACCACTCTTGCCAGCTCTTCATTTGGAGCTAAATGCCAAATAACCTCTTTTGAAATTACAAAGGATGGAGAGAACATAGTAAATGAAGTTATAGAGCCTGGCGTTATCTCGATTACCATCAAAATGAGAAATGCTGGTTTAAGGAAAACCACATGTCATCCTGATTTATGGATTAATAACAATTTTGTGGATATCTCTGGCAAAGAAGCATCACCTGGGGAAAAAGTAGAGTTTACCATTAATTATGATGCTAAATTCGAAGGAAAATATGAGGTTAAGACATGTGGCGAATTTACTTGCTTTACTGCAAATTTTGAGGTTAAAATCACACAAGAATCTAATCAAAGTGAAGAATCTCAACCTCAGCTTCCCCAGCTTCCTATCTCGCAGTTTAGTAAAGAAGGCGCAATATTCTCTATACCCGAGAGCTTAAGGGATGATGTAGATGAAATAAGGGGCGAGATTTCAACAATCCTTGAGCAATATGGTATGCCAACATATTGCTTACTTTTACTAACTAATGAGGGATATTATTTACTTTTCTATAAAGAAAGACCAAGTATTGGTTGCTGGAAGGTTGAAGGAGTAAAAATTGATAGAAAATTTTCATTAAGCAATAAAGAAGTTACAGTTGGGGTTGCTACAAGCATTTCCTCAAAACCTGCCTCATCAATTTCTTTAGATAACTTGATTGAGAATCCTAGGAGTTATTTATACTCTTGTGTTAATGTCAAAGGCTACGCTAATAAAATTTCAATTCTTTACGATCCTGATGAATATCCTGAAGTCGAACTTCCAATAACTTCTGGCATTATTAGCAAAAGTAAGTTAATGGAGATATTCAAAGAAATAAGTGCAAATGCTAGAGAATCAATTAAAAGTAGAGATATTGAGAACATTAGGAAGAGGTATCTAGCTAGCAATGCTTTTCTATTTGCTAACTTCAAAACAAGATTCTGGACAAGCTCAAGTGAAGAGCTTGAGGGAATAGCTATTGGTAAGGATGATCTAGAGTTTTTGCAAGGCTATAATATCTCTAATGTTTACCTTTTGGATAAAGCATATCTTCTTTATGCTTATCAGGAAAAATTTGATGTAGTTGAAGCTGAGGATGTTAAGGATGTTTTGTCAAGATTTTCATCGCTAGAAGGTAAAGTGATTTCATTTAAAGCTAGAGGAATTGGAGTAAAGGTAAGTTTGCAAGAATTTCTTGAAGAAAGCACCTCTTGCGGTGAAGATTATTTCCCTGTTGACGATGAATGCGTTAATTTAATTTTTGATGTTATGCTCCATGGTTTTGCACTTTTTGATGAAGATGCAGCTTCAACCAAGGATATTCTACTAGCATTAGGTGCAAGCTCCCATCATCAAGACAAGCCAGTAGAGTCTGATGTAGGTGTAGGAAAATTAAATGTAAGAGAATATGAAATCGTTGGTAAATTAGTTTCGGGGAAGGAAATAGATGAAAAGTTGCCAGATGCTCCTATCTTAGTTATTTTTGAAATGAGAAAGATAAGAGATTTAACTAAAGATGAGATCGAGGAGCAAATAAGAAATGTTATTGAGGCGAAAGTAAAACAACTTGAGGATTACCTAAAAGAGGGTAAGGAGGTAAGTGAAGAGCTTAGAAAGGAAGTTAAAGAAAAAGCTAGTGAAATCAGAGAGAAACTGAATAAAATAGTACCACTCGAAGGCAGTGCTTTGCTTTTACCTAAGGAGGATTACGTAAAAGAAATTTTTTCAAAAGAGAAGAAAGGTGAAGTTAAAGTATGCATTTACTATGGAAGTAGTGCACCTTGCCCAGAGTGCGATAAGAAAGCTGGTGAACTAGTTTATAATCTCCTTAAAAATAAAGGTTTTGATGTTGAAATTTACGGAGTAGAGATTACTGCAGAAAAGGAGGGTAAAATATTCGTTAAATATGAGAGTGAAAGAGTAAATGCAACAGTATCAATAGAAAAGCAGGCTTTCATAGAAAATCCTCATTGCATAGGATATGCATCAGAGAGGTCAATAGTAATTCTTATTGGGGGCCCAATAGCAAATCCTTTCGTGAAATTACTTGAGGAAAAAGTTAGTTTTTGGGATGTTGTTGGCAAGGAGAGTGGGGCTGGTTACATATTAGACAATAATGTTATAGTTTTGGCTGGTAAAACGAGAAAAGAAACAAGTGAAACTGGAAAGCTATTTAGAGATATGGTGCAGGCTATACTCTGAGTAAGGTTAAGAAGTGTGGAGTAGCTTTTGAGATCTCGATATTATAAGTCCACATAGTTTGAGGTGTATATCAATTACATTGAAACTTTAAGAGGCTTTTTTATTTAAGCACAAAGAATAAGATTTTATGGAGGTTGTTCAAATTCAAGTATCAAGAGAAGAATTGAAGCAAATTATAGAGGAAGCTGTAAAAAAAGAAATAGAGAAGGTTATAGAGTTGGTAGAGGATATGTTTTTAACTTCTGAGGAAAAGAAGCTCTTAGATAACATCAGAGAGAAGATAAGAAATGAGGACTATTCTGAACTTATTTCTATAGAAAATGTTAAAATATAGAGTTTTTATGACAAAAGATTTCATTAAAATTTTTAAAAAGTATAGATAGGGATATCGCAAGTAGAATTTTGGATAAAATAAAGCAGTTGAAAAATTTTGGGAAACATCATCTAGATGTTATACCAATCTACGGAGAGAAAAATACATATAGGCTGAGAGTTGGAAGATACAGAGTTCTTTTTTATGTTAATGAAAGTAAAAGGGAGATAATTGTATTCAAAATAAATGTCAGAGGAAGAATTTATAAAAAGATATAGATCTTGGATCAACTTTTAAAATTCTTACGTACTTTCCATTTCTTCCTTTCTTCAAAAAATTTATCTAATTCTACTTTATCTCTCTTAGCCCTTTCTCTCATTTCCTCCAATAATACTCTTCTATTTAACATCTTTAACCTCGGTAATTTTTTATTGATTCTTCATAAACTTCAATAACCTTCTTTGCAACATTCTGCCAAGAAAATTGCTTTGCTTTTTCTATTCCATGCTCAATAAGGTTCTTCCTGAAATTTTCATCGGTTATAACTTTTAGAATCGCATCAGCAAATTCCTCCTTGTTCTCAATATTTACCAGCAAACCATCTCTACAATTCTCAATTATTTCTCTGAAAGGAGGGATATTGTTAGCAATTACTGGCAATCCAGCGGCCATACCCTCTAATATTGTTAATCCGAATCCTTCCATAGTACTTGGTACTATCAAAGCATCACAAGCATTCATATACAAAGGAATCTCGTTGTAAGGTTTGGAGCTAAGAAATATAACTGGCAAACCCTTAGCCTTATATTGCAGATATTTTCTTAAAGGTCCATCACCAATAATCAGAAGCCTAGCATCATTTATTTCCCTTAAAATTTGTGGGAAAGCATCAATAAGCCTTTCAACACCCTTTTCCTTTATCAAACTTCCAACATAAAGCAATAAAGTACCAGGTGGTAAGTGCAACTTAGCTCTGAGATCATCCTTATCCAAGCCAACGTAAAATTTTTCAAAGTCCACTCCGTTGTAAATTACTTTACCAAACCCCAATAATCCTTGTAAATACTTACTAACAACAATAACCTCAGCATTATCTTTAATATACTTTATCAACCTTGAGAACGTTTTTCTATTGTAACGGAAGACGTCTGTTCCATGAGCAGTAACAACCACAGGTTTTTTAACTTTTTTACCAGCAACAACGCCAGCAAGACCAGCAGGCAACAAATAATGAGCATGAACCACATCAATATCTTTCTCTTTAGCAATCTTCTTTACTGTTTTGATAGAGGTGAGAAAAAACGTAAGTCCTCTTAAACCTTTAATATTTATTATTCTACTGGCAAAAACATTGCTTGCCTCGCTCTTTTCGTAGGAAACAACATAAACTTCATGTCCATAAGCTGCTAATGCGCTGGAAAGCTCATAAATATGGGTTGCAATACCACCAACACTTGGAAAATATTTTCCAAGCATGCAAATCCTCATGGTTATTTACTTTACTTGGTGTAGAAAGAAGAAATAAGTTACGCACAAAAAATGTCAAAGATTAAAGATCCAGTATAGTGAAGGAGAAAGCTGGGTAAGAAGCTTTCACTCTTTAAATCTATCTTGCAAAATACTACACCAGCAACGAATGCGTAAGGGATTTCAAGAAAAGGTTTGCCTGTATGAAGCAAGGTATAAGGGACGTTTTGAAGGAGAATTGCGAGAGTCTCGTTTTTCTTAGCCAAAGGAAACAGCAAAATTCCTCTGTAAAACGCCTCGCAGGCGAAAAAGGAAAGTGTTAGGGCTATCTCTCTTAAAATAAATTCATTCCAAGTTCTGAAATAGAAAATGGGATAATAATCATCAAATTCCCTTAGATTTGAAGCATAATACGATAACGGTAAGGAAAGTAGAAGGAGGAGCAGAGCATATTTATAACCATCCTTTTTACCTATGCTTAGCCCAACATTTAATTTCATTAGGCTGGCTATCGAGAAGGGGATAATGAAGTATAAGGAAAAGTCAACCAATATTGAGGAGAAGAAACCCGAAAATCTTTTGGATAGCAACCAATGAGCGTATATTAAAAACATGGAAAAGGAATAAAAAGAAAACAATTTTAAGTTTTCTCCAAGCATTCTCTTATCAAATCCCAATTTTCCTACCACTTCTATCTCTTTTTACCTTTCCAAATTCATCCTCAACCTCTCTAATCATATCCATTGTGAAAACTGGCCCATCTTTGCAAACAAGGAACTTTCCAATGCAACAACTGCCACAGATGCCAATACCACACCTCATGTATCGCTCAAGTGAGAATTGCGCAAAAATCTGCTTATTTTTAACCATTTCATAGATTTTAAGCATCATCTTCTCAGGTCCGCAAACCAGCAAATTATCATAGCTCTCAACATCTATTTTTTTAAGTATATCAGTAACCAAGCCTTTCTCTCCAACACTACCATCTTCGCTACATATCACAGCATTTACCCGCTCTTTAAGCCAGTTTTCTCTTATAATATCTTTCCTCGTTTTAACACCGTAAATCATTGTTATCTTCTTCTTTCTCCAGTATTTCTTGATTAAGCCTAGAAACGGGGCAACACCATACCCGCCAGCAACAATTAACCATCTTTTACCCTTAGTTTTAAAATGATTGCCGTAGGGTCCTCTAATCATAAGCTTGTTGCCAATTTTCATATTATGTAAAATTTCGGTAAATTTACCAACTTTAGCAACAGTTATAGCATTGCTAAATGATAAGCTCATAGGTCTTTCCGCAACACTTGGCAGACCAACCATGATAAAGTTACCGGCTCTGTAATCCAGCCTTCTGTTAAAAACAAAGGTTTTTATTCTATAATTCTCCAGAATTATCTCTTTGATTTTAACAATCATGAGCCCTACCCACTATTTCACTTATCTTTTGTATTTTATGTTGCTTTAAAAATTCCTCAACGTCTTTACATAGATTTTCAAAAATTGATAACCCTTTATAATAGATCCCCGTTCCTATCTCTAAAGCTTTTGCACCAGCAAGCATAAATTCTATGGCATCATAAGCATTCATTATCCCGCCACACCCTACTACCTCAAGTTTACCTTCGCAGTTCTCGTATATGTCATAAACTGCTTTAACTGCAATGTATTTTATTGCAGGCCCAGACAATCCGCCAAATTTATTTGATAAAATTGGTTTAAAGAACTCAGTATTTATTTTCATTGCTGGCACCGTGTTTATTGCTGTTATAGCATTCGCATAATTCATGCAAGCCTTAACAATTTCTTTTAAATTGCAAAGCAACCCTATTTTTACAGAGAATTTTAGATCTGTATTTTGTTTAACTTCTCTTGCAATTTTCTCAACAACTTTTGCATTTGACAGAAATTCGCTAACCTTTGCGTGAGGACATGAAATATTGAGCTCAAATGCATCGGCATAATCACTTAGTTTTTTTGCCAGAAATCCATAGTCCTTAACATTTTCGCCAAATATACTAACAATTATTGGTATTTTTACATTTGCACTTTCAATCTCGTCAATTAAAGCCCTATAACCAGGATTTGCTAAGCCAACACAATTTATTAACCCATATTCCACCTCGGCAACTATCGGCAGCTCGTACCCATTTCTTGGTTCGATGCTTATAGATTTGGTTACAATGGCAGCAGCTCCTGCCTCCTCTACTCTCTCAAATAATTTTGCAGAAGTACCGAGAATTCCAGAGGCTAGTATAAAAGGATTCTCCAACTTCAAACCAAGAATATTTACGCCTAGATCAACCCCCATCCTCAATTAAATTTAAATAAAATAAGATGAGCTTCTTAAATGATTTCTCTATCCTCAGTAACCCTCCTCCTTGCTATTGCAAGGGGGCTTGCAAGGCTCACATGCCCAGGCTTAGCATTCCACTACTCTCTCTTTAAGGAGCGGGCTACAAAATATAGTCTTTCTGACAAAGTATTTTAAACCTTTTCGCTGGGTTCTGCAAGCAACGGGAAGATAAAAGCCCGCAGAACTAAAAATAGTTAGGGACTTAAGTAATATATTTAGCAGAATATTATATTTCCTCCACTTCTCTTCTTAAAACTTTCCAAATTTCCCTATGCTCCTCCTCAAGATCCTCTATTCTCCGCAATATTTCTCTTAAAATATTTATTTGTCTCTTCATGGCAGCTTTCAGGTATTCCTCTTGCGTTTTTATGGTATCGAAATCCATGATAATCAAATCTATTTTTTCCGAGAGATTTTCAATTTTCTTTTCGATTTTCTCTATAACACTTCTTTCCTCTAAATCCCTAGACTCAGCAAAATCTTTTTCTTCCAGACCACTCTCTACAAATTCGTTTTTTTCTTTTTCAATGCTCCTTTCATGTTCATATTTTTCTGGCTCCTCAAAGGAAAAATCCTCAAATTCTTTTCCTGACACTTCTGCCTTATCTTTAGGCTCCTCCGAAAGAAAATCAGTTTTTTCTATCTCAGCATATTCTTTCCCATACTTTTTTTTCAAAAAATCTTTTATCTTTTCCTTTATGTCAGTAAATTTGTCTCTCAAAATATCTAACATACCAAAACTAATTTTGAAAGCTAAAATATAAAATTATTTATATTTCTCAGCAACATTATTTAAGTTTGGTATGAAGGAAGATATTGAAGTCAAAATACAGAATGTTGTGGTATCCGTTGTTTTTCCAAACGAACTTAATCTAAGCAAAATTGCTGAAAAAGTTGAAGGAGCAGAATATGAGCCAGAGGTTTTTCCTGGATTAGTAATGAGATTACAAAAACCAAAAGCAGGGTTATTAGTTTTCAGATCTGGAAAGGTAAATTGCACTGGTGCAAGGAGTATAGATGAAGCCAAGGAGGTTATAGAAAAGTTTATCGAAATTTTGAAAAGTGCTGGTATCACAGTTTCTGGAAAACCAGAAATGGAGATTCAAAACATTGTAGCATCTGCAGACCTTAAGAAAGAAATTAATTTAGATAAAATAGCATTTACTTTAGAAAATGTAGAATTCGAACCTGAGCAATTTCCTGGATTAGTATACAGGATGGACGATCCAAAGGTGGTTTTTTTAATTTTTAGATCTGGTAAAATAGTTTGCACTGGCGCTAGAAAGCCTGAAGATGTCAATAAAGCAGCAAGAAAATTGAAAAAAATTCTAGAGAAAATAGGAGCATTTTAAATAGCCCCGCCCGGATTCGAACCGGGGTCGCGGGGTCCAGAGCCCCGCATGCTTGGCCGCTACACCACGGGGCTATATAATAGTTTTAGTTTTTAACTTGATAATTTGTATATCCTTTTCCTTGCGTGACCTCCTCCTTGCTATTGCAAGGGGGCTTGCAAGGCTCACATGCCCAGGCTTAGCATTCCACTACTCTCTCTTTAAGGAGCGGGCTATAAGAGAAACCTATGTTTAGAGAAGTATTTAAATATTTTCCACGAACCTCTCCTTGCGTATCACGCTTACATAGATTTTCAAGCAATATGAAGATATATTTATTGCAAAGCTATTTAAAAAATTACGTTGATAGAAGAACAAGATAGAACAGAGAACTTATGATTGCTTTCATGCTGGAGTTTGGGAAATTTAGCGGTTTAAATATTGCTTGAGTTTACGCATTGTATAACTTATTTATGCTGGGTAGTAGGTTGGCAGGCTCTTTCTAATCTGAGGTATTTCTAAATAGTAGGCTACCAATTTAAATAACTTATGAGTAACGATCAATGGAAAACTAGACTTGGCTTTATTCTTGCAGCCATAGGCTCGGCAATTGGTCTAGGTAATATTTGGCGTTTTAGTTGGCTAGCTTATAGGAATGGTGGTGGTTCATTCCTTATACCATATTTCATAGCCTTAGCTATTGTTGGCATACCAATAATGATTCTAGAATTCTTGCTTGGCCACTACTTCAGGGCAGGTGCTCCTAAAGCTTATGCTAAAGTTGCAAAGATGGAGTGGTTCGGTTGGTTTGCAATTCTTAACTCATTTTTAATCACAACATACTATGCAGTTGTACTTTCCTGGGTTTTAATTTATGTTTTGCTTTCCTTCAAGGTAGCTTCTCTTCAACAGCCTAGGGATTTATTTGATGTAATTCTTAGCACACATTCATGGATAATCGCAAGCCTAATAATAACATGGGTATTAGCATGGTACGTTGTTTACAGAGGTATTGCAGAAGGTATTGAAAAAGTTTCTAAGCGTGTTATACCTATTCTTTGGATTTTAGCAACGGTGCTCGTTATTAGAGGATTAACGCTGCCAAATGCTACGCAAGGGATTGGGTGGTATCTTTCACCAAACTTCGGCTATTTAACTAATGCGAAAACTTGGATCGATGCCTTCGGCCAAATATTTTTTAGTTTAAGCCTTGGTTCAGGAATTATGATAGCCTACGCAAAATATTTGCCAAGAAACACTGAACTTGTTAATTCTGCAAGAATAGTATCCCTTGCAAACTGTGGTTTTAGCTTCTTCTTCGGTTTTGCAACTTGGAGCATAATAGGTTACTTAATGATGATTAACAACGTTACTAGTCCTGCAAATCTAAACATGCCCTTAAGTGGGGCAAGTCTAGCATTTATAACAATTCCTACAGCGTTATTGGAGCTGCCTGGCAAACCTCTAACAACCATGATTTTCAGCTTTATTTTCTTCCTGTTACTGTATCTTGCAGGATTCACATCATTAATTTCATTAATTGAGGCGTTTTACGTTGGTTTTGCAGATAAATTTAAAATAGATAGACAAAAAGGAATAACAGCGATAACAATTGCTGGTATATTGCTGGGTATACCATATGTATTAAATGCAAACTTAATTGAGCAGATAGATTTCATTGCAGGTTCGACACTTTTGGTGTTCGTTGGTTTGATAGAAGCTATGTTCGTAGCATACTTCACCAATGCAAGAAGATTTGTAACGCATGCTAATAGATACGCCAAAACAAAGATTGGTAGGACATGGATTTACATGCTGAGAGTTGCGGTAATTTCATTAGCATTAGTTCTTATTTGCGGAATTCTCGAAGCTGGGGAAATGCTAACATCAATCTCGATTACTATCTTATTTATCTTGCTGATCTTATCGATTGTTTTAGCATTAAAGAAATAGCAAAGCATAATAAGTGGAGGGAATAAAAAGTAACTAATGATAAGCACCATACAAATTTTCCTAATAAATGTTTTTAACATATCAATAGCCCTCTGGTTAGTTTGCGTATCTTTGAAAGCATATGATACGTTTAAGCTTAAAATTTTCAAAAGAGCTTGGCTAGTTATTAGTATCGGCAGCCTTTTCTGGTTTTTTGGTCATCTCTCCCTTATTCTGGGATATAAATCTATTCATTATCCCTTTTTCACAATATCAATAATTATGTTTTCAATGGGATTTCTCCTAGTATCTAAAGCTGCTAAGATTTTAGGTGGCGTTTAATAAAAATTGCCACCTAAAAATAGGTAATAGAGTTAAAGCATAGATAAAAATAATTTCAAGCTTGCTTCTGGCTAATATCAAGCTCTTATTATCGTTATAGACAAGCCTTCAAAAATTTTACTAGAAAAATATTTTTACAGAAATATTTGAATAATTTAATAACCTCCTTTGCGGTGGTGATCATGAGAATAGGTATAGCAACCAAAAGCTCCAGGGAGGAAATTATTAAGCTTATAGAAAGGATTTATAAGGAGCTTGAAAGGAAAGGTGTCGAGGTCTTTGTTGATTCTAACCTCGAGGGTAGGATTAAAGGAAGATTCGTTCACGTTTCTAGAATGAAGAATTTCGACTTAGTGTTAGCTGTTGGAGGTGATGGAACAATATTGAGCGTTGAGAGGAGACTAAGCGATGGTAAAACACCTATACTTGGGATAAACTTTGGATTAGTTGGTTTTCTTGCTGAATTAACTTCAGACGAATTCTTCAAATACATTGATAGAATAGTTGCTAAAAAATTCAGAGTTGAAGAAAGGCTTAAAATAAAGGTTAATTTAGCTGAAAAGCGATTACCAGATGCTCTGAACGAAGTTGTTGTGCTAACTGCCCAACCGGCTAAAATGCTTCCTCTAGCCTTGTATGTTGATGATAAGCTTGTAGAAAAGATCTATACCGATGGTATAATAATTGCTACACCAACTGGATCAACAGCTTATGCAATGAGTGCTGGTGGTCCAATAATTGATCCTAGAGTAGACGCGCTGGTTATCGTTCCAATTTGCCCTTTTAAATTAAGTATAAGACCTCTGGTGGTTCCATCAGACTCCAGAATCAGGATTAGAATCGCAGAACCTGAAAAGGAAGCTATTGTAGTTGTCGATGGACAAGTCAAGAAAAAGATCTCGCAAAACAACGAAGTTTTGGTAACAAAATCCGAGAACAAAGCATATTTCGCGAGAATTAAGGAAAGGAATTTTTATGAAAAGGTAGGTATGCTGAAGTGATCTGATGATATTTAATAAATTTCTATTCGCCCTCCACAAAACACTAAATAAGAAATTATTTCCTCAAGCCCAAGCTTATTAATTCCTTCCCTAACATCGCTAACATCAAAATACACAACATTTTCCTCAATTTTCTCCTTAAATCCGTATGTTGAGAGTAGAAAGGCTTCTCCACTTTCTGGATCAAATTTTTTAGCAAAAACTAAATCATGTCTAACCACGCCGAAATATAATTTATTTTTGAAAACAACACCAACAATTCTCGGTGTTTTAAGATGATCTTTCTCATAACCGAACGTTGCTAGAGTGTTTGCTATAACATTAACGACATTCTCATTTTCAAGCAAATTATCAAAAATTATTTCAACGTGTGAACCATTACCAGCAACTGCAATATCTTCATTACACCTAAAGCAACAGTAAGTTAAATACGGACTTTCAATATTATTTTTGCAAACAACATATGCAGCATTACCATACTTAACAATTTCTCTGTTTTTAAAGCTCCTACTCGCTAAAATATAGATTAGGAAAGGTTTATTTTTATTATCCCTCCCTACCAAAACAGCCCTGCCAACATACATCCTAACCTTTAATAAGTTAACCTATCTGAAGTTTATTATACATAAGGATAAAATTAAATTTTGGTGATGAAAAAAGTAAAAATAAGAAAATTTAAGAAGTCAAAAATCAGTGGAAGATTCGGAAAATTTAAGAAATGGCAGTCAGGATCAAAGTAAAGTTGAGGAGAGGAGAGATTGAAGTTGAAACTAGCATTGCCGAATACTGGTTATGAGACTGGGAAACCTGAAGTTACTTTGCCAGAAATATTGCAAGAAAATTAAAAATTTATCCCGATTTACTACTGTGTTGAATAAATCCATCAAAATGGTAGCACAAGTCCTTAAAAACCCTAAATAAACATTATAATTGCTTCCTTGAAACTTGCATCAAGAAGAATTTACGTGTCTCGGATCGGCAAAAGGAGGGAAAACAACGGTTTTTAAAAATAATTGTGCAACACAGTACCGATTTACCATCAAACTAAAGTTATTGAATATGCAACAGTTGCTGAAAAACTCGTTAGAGTTTTTCACATTCCAAACTGTGTAGAAGTTTGTCCTGTCGGAAAAAAGCATGCTGTTATTGCTGACGTTGCTATTGTTCCTAAAGAAAACGAAGTTATACTAAGCGATAAGTTAATCGACGAACTCGGAATAATAATCGAGAAACCTAGCAAGGTATGGAAAATTTGAGAATAATAATTTTTAAGCATATTTTCCTCATATTGTTGCAAAATCTTTTTAACCCCCATCGCCTCCATTCAGCGGACATAGTCCTTTATAGGCAGCATCGGTCTCAGGATGAGAAATTACTTTTTGCCACACCAAAAATAAATCCCGTAAATAGTTTTAGAAAATTTCGTAGAAGGATGTAACTAAAAGTTCTCTTAAAACTGATGTAGCATAACATCCTTTCATTAAACAGAAAGCTATTTTGACTTTAAATTTCCCAGGATTCAAGCCATCTTTAGATATATCCCTCACATCTATTTTAGTTCTTATCAAAACCTCTCGTCTGCCTCCTTCACTACTTATTTCAGGAAACTGTTTTATGTAGAAGTCTTCCAATCTTATATCCTCTTTCTTCAGCAAGTCTTTTTCAAGATCTCCCTGGAACCCTTTAGCAATTTTCGCTTTATAACCAGGAAGAAATGCTGTAGCAACAAAGTTTTCTGTATAGCTAATATGCTCTGCAAATTTTGGATTCTCTCTATCAACAAACCACCCTCTACATTCAAATACTATATCGCCCTTAAGAACATCCTTTATGTGATCTCCTCTTATGCTTACAGCTATATTAAAAAGATACGCTTGATATGCATGAATTAATATTTTTAACAACTCTTTTGGTAATCTTCTCATGGCATTAACGAAATCTCTAGGATATTTCGCAAGATGTTCTAAAATAATTCTTTCATAAGTCAATTTTTTGGGGAAAATTTTCAAAGCTTTCTTAAATTCGCCCCAGTTTTCACTAAGAAAGACTCTCGCTTCTCTGGACTCCTCATCTTTTTCAAGTAGATAATCAGTTAAAAATATTTTTGCAGCATTTTCGAAATTTCTTCTAACCAATTCTTTTCCAACCAAATGATTATTCAACCTATTCCCAAACCTCTGGAAATAGTAAAAGCTTGGAACTCCTTCCTGATTTATTTTCTCTATATTGTCCTTAATAATTGCTATATCTTCTCTCTCGACATTTCTTATAGTAATCTCAAAATAGTTTCCATCCAAATCACCTAAACCTATAGGTTTATTTTGCCTTCCAATGACTTTCAATCTTACGTCCCTTATCTTCAGTTTAGATATTTCATCCTCATCTACTCCAAAGATAGATAAAATTTGTATTGATAAACTTCTCTTATCCTTTGTTCCAGCAAATTTTATTCTCTTTCTGCTTATTCCTAATCTTTTTGAGATTTCTCTTACAATTTTTAGAGTATCCCAATCTTTCTTCTCTATAAGAACCAATAGGAAGTCACCTCCACTACCTAACCAAACCTCTCTATCAAAATCTAAGATAACGCCTTTCCAAATTTCTTTAACAATGAAATCCTCTGGTCTAACTTTTATAACGCCCTTAGTCTTTCTCTTTAAAAGTGAGTAACTTATGCCAATCCTATTTTCATAAGTATTATTCCCTCTCATGCCATATATTTAAAATTGGCAAAGATAATAATAATTTAGATGAATAGTACTTGGCAAGTATTTTGGGTATCTAGCGCAAATCCCGAATTTATTTGTGATGAAATTGCTATTAATCTTAAACCTAACTTCAGACCAAAACTTGTTCTTTTATTTATCACAGAATCTCTTTTTAAGCATTGGAAGTCCTTTCTTGAATCCCTTAAACCAAAAATAGTGGATGCTACCGTGATTGGTTTTACGATACCTGCATTCTTCGTTAGAGGGAGAATATACATTAATGGTGTGTTAGTCATCCTCCTTAACACAGAATTCAAAATAAGTTTTTCTAATGAGCGTACTCACTATAAATCAGCAAAATCCCTAAGCATAAAAACATCAAATTGGGATAATGATTTTTTAATTGTTTTTTCAGTATTTAGAATAAAAAGCAGAATGGAAGGTTTGAGAATTTGGTATACAGATAAAATGCTTTACTCCCGTTACCAAAAGGCAAATTTGCCAGAAAAACTTGAAGTTATCGATAAGTATTGCAATTACATTGATGAGAAAAAAGTGTGGTGTGCGATAGATAAAATTCTAGAGGAATTTAAAGAAAATAGAAAAACTGTGGCTTTGAATTTATTTCCTATGAAGACTACTTGCGGAATCCCACATATTTTTGTAGATGAAAGTGATGTTTCAGATGGAATCGTCGCTTTTAGCATAAAAAATAGCAAAATAGTTTATGAAGATATTTATCCTGAAAGGAGAGATTCCCTCGAAAAGACATTAGAAATTTTAAAAAATTATTTTAACATCTATGAAAAAGTCAGAGTTTTTGGAAAAAGACATGTAATTTCTGAGATAAACAAACAAAAACCTGCAGATTTCATAAAAAGTAGGTTCTTATCAGATATTCATGAGGATATCAATAGAATCATCAAAAAACTTGAGGGTGAAACCAGACCACTAGTACAGTCAACAGGTCTCATTTTTATTAGCAAAGAAACATTTGGCATAGCAGGCTTACCTCTAGAATCATGGTGTCCGGTCAATTTTTATCCTTGTGTATACGACATTTCTACATTTTATGAAGATGCTTGGATAATAGTTCCTTTTTCAAAACCCAATATAGAGTGGATTGGTATTCTTAACAAGGCTATAAGAAACTCCCTTAAGATATTGTTCCTGGATATAAGCCTGCTTACAATATTTAGACCATCCCTCCAAAGACTTCCTTCTTTATTAAGATATAGAGGGGATGTTATAGGAATACTTACAGGAGCTCCCAGCGCTTATATTCCAAATCCTGAGCGAAAGTATATGACTGAAATAAAAAAAGGTATTTGCTGTTCAACAATAGGAAGTATGGCTATGTTAGAGATTGTTTAGTAAACTTTTTTCAATTTTTTCGTCTAAGATACTGTGTTGCACAATTATTTAAAAAACCGTTATCTCTTTCTTCTCTTGTCAATCTGAGATATGTGAGTTCTTCTTGATGTGAGCTCTGAAGAAGCAATTATAATGCTTATTTAGAGTTTTAAGGACTTATGCTACCGTTTTGAACGAATCATGCAACACAGTACGTCTAAGAATAGCCCCGCCCGGATTCGAACCGGGGTCACGGGCTCCAAAGGCCCGTATGCTTGGCCGCTACACCACGGGGCTACTTATATTAGAGTGGTTTTGTGTAATTTTTTAATATCGCTCTTATCCTTTATAAAGGTTACATAATTTCTCTATTACTGCCAGAGTTTTTCCCTATTAAATTTATTTTCAAGTTAAGCAAAAAATTCAAAAAAGCCTATAAGCTAAGATATTTTTTGCTTATTCCTCTAACACCCTATACATGATTTTAAAAAAGAAAATCTACTCTCTGCATTGTTAATATGAATGTTGCTTTCCAAAGCAACAAAGAATATTTTATATCCTCGTTATAGGATAAGAGCGTTTTTATATTGGATTAAAAATTAGATAAGGTGACTTTAGAAAAATTTTTATAACATCATTTACAATGCGTTGAAAATGAAAACTATAACAATTAGTGATGAAGTTTATGAAAAGCTTGTTAAAATTAAAGGTAAAAAAAGCTTCAGTGCAGTAATAGATGAGCTTATAAGAAATAATGTTGAAAAAAGGATAGGTGCGTTAATTAAATTAGCAGAGAAAAGCGGTTATGAAGACGAACTTTTGAAAATCTCTAATGGAATAAGAAAGGAGTTTAAGGTGAGGTTTTTTGAGGATATTGCTTGATACTTCATTTATAATAGAATTAAAGAGGGGTAATAGAAGAGCAAGGGAAGTTCTTGAAAGTAAGAAAAGTGAGTGTGAAGATTTACTTGTAAGTTCTTTAACGATTTATGAATTACTTGCAGGAGCAATGTATATTTGGAAAAAGTACAAAAATTTTAGTGAGTTCTTAAAGATTCAAGAGATACTGAAATTTTTAACGGAAATTCCTATGAATAGCATTATTGCTATAAAAGCTAGTGAAATGAAGGCAATACTTAAATTAAAAGGTTTAAAAGTCTCCGATTTAGATATTTTGATAGCCTGTTCTGCCGAAGACGCTGAAATATTAACGTTTGATAAGGATTTTGAAAAATTAAAGGAACTTGGATTTAAAATAACCATTTTGGAGTAGAACTTATTTATTTCCATATGGAAAATAAATTTTAAAATAGAAAGTTATCTAAAGAGGCATATGAAAGTTTGTCTAATTTCTTATATCCCAGAGGGCGAAAAGATCGCCGCTATTGCTGCGAAATCCACTCAAAGTTTAAATCCGCCAAGCAAACTTGACGCAAGTGAAAAAGCTATTGAAAGAATATTAAAACATGTCATTGAAAAACAGCATAGCTCTGTTCTTAATTTTCCATACTATATATTTAGTTTTGAAGGTGTTAGCAGAGTGTTTACGCATCAGTGGGTGCGCTACAGAATTGCTGCTCATTTACAGCAAAGCCTGCGTTATGTTGAAAAAAGATGTGAGTTTGTAATACCTCCAACGATTCTTAGGAAAGGCAAGGACGCTGTAGTAACATATCTTAAAAATCAAAAACAATGCTTCGAAAATTATAGGAGGTTGCTTAAATTAGGAATTCCTAAGGAAGATGCCAGATTCGCTTTGCCATCAGGAATAAAAACTCATATCATAAGCGTTATGAACGCTCATGAGCTTCTGCATGTGTTTAGTCAAAGACTATGCTACGATGCGCAATGGGAAATAAGAATTGCTTGCCATGCACTAGCTGCGGCTGTATATTTGACTTCTCCAAAAATATTTTACAATTATGGTCCAGCATGCATTTCCAAGAACATTTGTCTTGGTAGGAGTGAAGGTGCTTGTAAAGATAAGGTGCTTAGCATAATAGAGAAAGTGAAAGAAAGGGTAGATAGTAAAAGGGATATTTTTGAGAATATGGAGAGGGGTAAGGAGATAGAGATAGATTTAACCGATATACTGGGCTTTAGGGTTGACAACAAGATTAAAGAATGCGTGAAAAAGGAATTTGGAGATATCGAAATTGATTACGAGGTTAAGGTTTGTGTAAGGAAAATTTAAGGAATTTTAGAAACTTTCTTTTGCTTCTTTTGTTCTAGGCTTTTACTCTTACTTTTTTCTAAAACAACAAATCCCAAAACTTTGAATTTCAATAACTCATAACCATGCTCATCAGCCATCTTCTCCAAGACATCCCTAATGTTGTTTTCAACTTCCTTAACATCTATTTCTGAAAATTTAACGTTAGATAAGTTCTCAACCAGAAGAGATTTTGCTTTCTCAACAGCAGCAATTTGCCAATTTGGATTTTTGTATGCCTTATTAACATCCTTAATTTTAAAGCCAAAGGTGGTGTCAATGCCAATCTTCGCATCTTTTGTTTTGATGATGATCCTGGGTAAGTCATAGAACTTGGGTGTTAGATCTAACTTCGAAACTTTATCTAAAAAGGGGATGAGGATATACACCCCCCTCCCACAAATTTTCATTTTTCTTCCTCTCTCGATTATGGCCTTCTCATTATCATTAACCTGCAGAATAAACTGCTGATTCTTAACGAATTTTAGGTAAAGAAGGAAAAGTAGTAAATAGATAAATATCATTCCCCATAGCATCTTCCTATCCCGTCACATTCGTGATTTTCAGGCAATCTATGGTCAGCACAAAAAATTCTTCCGCAATATTTGCATCTATATGGCATTGTCACCTCTTTGTTGCAAAATGAACATCTAGCATAAAGAGGTGTGGACTTTTTACTACTTTTGCTCGATATAACAGTGTAAATAGGTTCTTTTTTTGTTCTAATTTCAGGATATTTTATTACCTCTATCCTTATCCCGCGTCTTCTAGGAATGCTTCCAAAAATTCTTTGAGCCAGGATTACGCTAGATACCAAGCAAAAGATTCCTACGGCAAGAGTTGCGTTTATTGTCATATTTTTCTCACCATTAAATATGCCCCCTCTCCATTAGAGTAATAGTTTGGAACATAGCTTATAATTTTAAAACCATTTTTCACATAGAATTTTACCGCATCTTTGTTACTAACTCTCACATGCAGATAAACTTTGTTGATATCATAATTTATTAAAACTCTAAATAAACTTTTCAGAAGCTTGCTTCCTATTCCTCTCCTTCTCCATGAGGGAAGAACCGCTATACTAATAATTTCTCCTTCTCTTGCACGAGTGGTTGCTATTACATAGCCAACAACCTTATTCAACACCCTTGCTACCAAGAATGTTTTTGGGTAGTATGTTTTGAAATAGAAAAGAAGCGAAATTGGGTAGGGGTTTGGGAATGATATTTTATTTATCTCATAAACATCAAGCAAATCCTCATAGCTTGCCTCTTCCACCTCAACCAAATTATATAGAGGAAGCATTTTACCATTAATCAATATCTATCTCCTCTATTTTTATATCCATAGGATCCAAAGGCTTATCAACATCAACACCACGCCTTTTCGCCCACTTTCTTATGCTCCTCACTACTAATCTTGTGCCAAGCTTTGCGAGAGGTGCAAAGATCCAGAAACCGGGGTTTCCTCTAGTTACTCTTCTCAACCCTCTATCCACCTCCCATACAAGATGACGCCACGCATGGTAAATATGCAAAATCCTACCCTCAGTAAGATGCTCCTCTATGTTAAAGAATTCCCTGTCCTTTAAGCTGCCCATCGGAACAAAAGCTAAGGGAGTTACCGTAAAATGCGCTCTCTCACCAAGTTTCTCCTTTAACTTCTTTTCCATCGTTATTATAAGCCTTGCAGTATCTATACCATCCTCATCCATTTCCCACGGCAAACCAACTATTGTTGTGTATGCTGGGAACCAGAAAAATTTGTTAAATGCGTAGGTTCCGTTCAACACAACCCAGGGCCATTCCTCAGCACCAAAGGGCTTCATCTTATTATTTGCTATCTTCTTTATCAATTCTGGAGACGCAGTTTCTAATCCAACCTGTATTCCAACCCATTTGTCCATTCCAGCACGATTCATCTCGGAAACCTCCTTCAAAATTCTTGGAGCGGCAAGAGCTCCTGCAAGCGTACCGTGCGTAGGATTTGCGAATTCCACTTTTTCGAGAACTTTTTTAAATAGCTCTATCACGGCATCCTCATTTGGGTAAAAGTTCCTCCTATCCTCAACCATGTAGTTGAAGATATCCTCACCATGCAACCACGCTTTTCTTTGCCCGATTCTCAAATTAACATCGATCTCATCCATTATTTTCTCCAAAGGATAAAACCTCGCAGTTCTTAAATTGGGGGAGCAAAACCTACAGCCTCTGCCGCATCCTCTCATTACCTCAACCATCCCCTTGTATGTAGGGTTCACTATCGATGGAATTTCCTCAATCTTTGGCCATGTTTTTACATTTATAAACATATCCGCCCCTTCACTCTCTATATCCCTGAAAATATCTCCTATTACATGATCCACCTCCCCAGTTATCACATGATCGATGCCAAGCTTCTCCGTTAAATCTTGCTTTAGCTCGAACTGCCATCCTGCCTGAGTCCCAACAACAATTTTAAATTTGTACCCCTTCCTTTCCCTATAATCCCTCAATCTTTTTATAAGGGATGTGAAGAGGTATTTCGAGTAGGATGTCTTCTTACCTCCCTGAGTAAACATTAGGGTTACTGGCCCTAAGCCATAGGGGTCCATAGTGTTTACCCCAACTATTGTGGTTTCCTTATCTATGAATTTCTCGACTTTCCACGGATGGGCAACAACAACTTCATCTCTCTTAAATCCATGCATTAAAAGCGCGGCCTCAACCTTTCTTATTGCATATGGGGCTTGGATGAGCCTACCATCCTTCTCTGGAAGTTGTGTGTCAAGAATTCTGTAGATGAATTTGGGAACATTTTCAACAGGTGCACAAGGCAGAAAATCGAGTAAAGGAATGTTTCTGAACGTAGATGTTAGACTAGGATCCGCTGTTAAAACTACTCTCATTTCCTATATATGAAAAAATTTTTCACAGCAAATATAATATTAATTCTTTATAAATAGTTCAAAAAGTTATTAATTGAGGCGAAGAGGTTATAAAAAGGGATTTTACGATTTTGGCAATTTTCTGGAACAAGCGCTTTAACAATACTTAAAGAGAAATTAAGAAAAGTTAATCCAGAATTTGCAGATTTCTGGATAGTTTAAGAAAATATTTAGGAGAGTTTGAAGAGCTTATATAAATTTGCAAGCTTTTTTATAAGATTTAGAAGCTTTGTGTTTTCTATTTTTATAAAGAGACTTCCGCTTTTAAATGTGTAACTAAGTTCGTAATAGCTAAACTTTGGGGTTCAGCGGACGTAGTCTTTTACAGGCATGCATCCGCTTTGGGACACATCACCAAAGGCTTATCCCCATTCAGGGTAGCCCCAAGCCCCACATCTTAAGATTTAAGCAAGCCACAACATCCCTATCATGAATAAATCCACAATTTTCACATTTCACCAACCTGCCCCGATAGGCAAATAATTTGCCTGAACAGACGGAGCAGGTTTTGGATGAATTTAAAGGATTAACGTATTTTACTGGTAAGCCAAGCCACTTAAGCTTATACTCAAGCATGAACTGAAACATTCTACAATTCCACTTTGAAAGCTTACGATTCAGATTTTTGCTACCTTTAAGCATTCTGCTTTTAATGTTTTTCGAATCCTCCAAAATTGCACCATGCTTTATCAATGCAAGCTCTTCTGCAATTTTAGTTGTTATTTTATGCATAAGATCTTTAGCTCTGTTCTTTTCTCTCTTTGAATACTTTTTCATTAATCTTTTAGCAGTTTTTGGTTTTGTTTTACTTAACTTTTGAATTCTCTTTCGCTTTTCCTCATAAACCCTGTGAATATGGTATATCTTTTTTAAATCAAATCTAACTATTCTTCCATTGATAAAACCAGTTATATTTGTTAAGTTTACATCAAAAGAAGCATAATCCTTTGGTTTCATCAGCTTAACTTTTTTCTTGAAAGTTATAATCAGTTTGTTTTCTGCAAGATTAATCCACCAATTGAATCGTAATCTTTTGGCAAATAGTCAAATTTGGCTAAATCTACTTCTAAATAATGCTTTCCTGGCTCTATTGTAATTTTAATTTTGTTATTTTTAACTGAGAATAGTGTAGTTTTAACGTAAACTGTTTTTCTAGTTATTTTAGGCTTAGACTTTGCTTTACCTTTGTTGTATAGTTGAATCCAACCCTTAACCGAGCCTATAACTGAATTAATTGCTGAATCAACGTAATGCTTGGCAAATCTCCAATTTCTTAATAAATTATCTCTTAATTCTTTTCTATCTTTCTTTCTAAACTTCAAATGAGCTTTTCCGCTTTTGGAATGCTTAATGTGCTTGAGTATTTCATCTAATGCTATCTTTTTCAGCTTGAAATATTCTTCTATTAATTCTTTTGGCGCTGTTATTGGGGTACTGTAAGCTTTTATCATTTCCACAATAGTATTTAAACGCAAAAGTTTATAAACTTTTCTGTGTAATAGAAGATATTGGAAAGTTGTTCAGAATGAAAGTTATAGAAGTTAAGGAAGCTGTAATCCTTTGGCTCAAGAAACATGGTGTCAAAATTAACTAATGTCTATCAATGTCTGTAAAAATTGTTACTGCTCTGCAAGGCCTGAATCCAAATAGTTTTTCAAATTCTTTTATTCTCATAGTAACAACATCACAGCTGGTTACAATCTGCTACATATAGTAACCTCATTATTATGAAAAGATTATCTAGCTAAATTATTTTTAAGCGGAAGATTTTGAATAAATTGGATAAATTAAAATATTTGAAAACTATTCAATGTAAATTGCTGGTTTGCCAGGTAATGCTTGCCTTGCCTTATTTAACGGATCATAGCTTGTTTTTTCAGCAAACTCTATAACAACTTTAGCATTTAGCTCCCTTTCAAAAAACTTAACGCTTGCCCCAATAATTCTTTTCTCTTCCTCATAGCTTAAAGCCCTGATTCCCTTATCAATGTAACCATCAACAATCTTCCTAATTACCTTGAAATCCCTCTTAAATTCTTTTATAAGCATGCCAACAACTTCCTTGGGTGCTTTACCTTCATCAATCATTTTAATTGCTTTGGTATAAGCATCATATTTCCAGGGCTCAGCAATGTAAATGTAAATTTTGCTTGGTCTTTCCTTGCTAAGCTTAATAATTTCCTCAATATCATCCAAAATTCCTTTGATTATCTCCTCAGAAATTTTTATCTTTTCATTTGTCTCTTTAGCCACTGGCCAGCTTTCTAAGCTAATAAATGTTTCCTTACCAATTTTTTGCCAGAGCTCCTCGCATATATGCGGAATGAATGGGGTAAGCAACTTAAGCCATGTCTCTATTGCCTTCTTGCATAATTTTTTCCCGCCACGCCTTATATACCACTCAAAGCTTTCAAAAAATCTGTAAAATGCATTTTGCAGAGCTTTTCTTATTTGGAAGTGCTCAAGATATCTTGTGGTTTCATCAATTATTTCATTAATCTCATTCTCAAACCACCTATCAACATATTCATTTTCACTTTCACCTTCAACGTAATGCTCCTCAACAAATTTAAAGAATTTTACAAGCTGATTTCTGCAATTGTTAACAAGCTTTTCCCTCCAATCAAAATCTTGCCATGGTTCTGCTGAGCTTGCAAGGAAAAATCTTATAACATCTGCGCCATGCCTCTCTATGGCATCCTGTAAAATGATGACATTTCCCTTACTGCTTGACATCTTTTTGCCTTCAAGCAACCCCATACCAAAAACTACTATTCCTTTGGGCCAATGCTGCTTGCTAAATATTGCAACATGGTGATAAATGTAAAAGGTTAAGTGATTGCCAACCAAATCCTTCGCTGAGAAACGATAGATGCAGGGATACCAATAAAGGAATTCTCTGCGCATACTTTCGAGCAACTCCCTGCTTATACCTTGCTTTTCAGCAATTTCGCTTGCATTACCTATGCCAAGAAATATGTAGTTGAAAACATCATCATTTAGCTTGCTTGCATCAACTTCCTTGATTTTATGAGCAATTGTATAGTAAGCCATGTAAATTACAGAATCACTTAAGGGTTCAACAATCCATTCCTTATCCCAAGGCAATTTTGTGCCTAGACCAACTTTCCTTGCGCAAGCCCAATCCTTAAGCCAATCAACAACATGCATGAAATCAGCCTTTATTTCATTTGGCACAATGTCCATGCTTTGCAAGCATTCCTTTACCCTTTCCTTCCATTCTGGAAAGGAATAGCGCAGGAACCACTGATCCTTAATTATCTTAACAATGCATGCAGTGCCGCATCTGCAAATAACTGGCCTCTCAGAAAAATCATACATCTTTGCAAACCTGTTAACCTTAGCCAAATCATCCTTAACGAGCTCCCTTGCCTCCTTAACGCTTTTATTAGCATGTGGGGTGTTGTTGAGCATCTTACCCTTAGCATATTCCTGAGCATAAACCTTTGCTGTTACATCCTCAAGCCTCTCATCATTTTGACTTTCAATCTTAGCCTCTTTAACCATTTTTTCGCAAATTGCTTTACCATCAACATGAATTATGACGATTGGTTCAATTTTCTCAAGTTCATATGGTCTAATAGCATGAGCAACGATTTGGGGATTTCTCTTGAGCTCCATCAATGCAACGTAATCATAGGGCGCATGAGCGGGCACACTCATAACCACACCAGTAGCATAATCAGGATCTACAAAACTTGCTGGCAGTATTATTACCTGCCTATTAACTAAAGGAGCTTTAACCTTCTTACCAATTAATTCCTTAGCATCTATTTCTTTAACAATTTCAACTTCACAATCCTGATATTTAAGTTTCTCAGCAGCTTGTTTTGAAATTATCCACTTCTCGTCATTTACCTTAGCTAAAACATAGCTTGCGTTTGGATTTATCCAAAGATTCGTAACACCGAATATAGTTTCAGGCCTCAGGGTTGCGCATGGTAAGTAAGCGTCATTAAATTCGAATTTTATTAATGTGAACTCGTGAATAAATGCTTGCTCACCTTCAAGCAAATCGTGATCACCTACGGGATTGTTGCATGAGGGGCAAAATCTGACTGGGTGTTTAGCCTTAAAAACTAAATTTTTGCTTTTAAGCAACCTGTACTGCCATTCTATGAACTTATTATAATGCCTATCAACCGTGGTAAATTCTCTGCGCCAATCTATTGAATAACCCATTTTTCTCATGTTATGCTTGTATTCGTTGCTAAAGTAACGTACAATTTCATAGGGATCTACAAATTTCCTTAGCGTTTCTTCTGGAACCTTGTATAAATCCCTGTAGATTTTTATAGTTTTTTCATCACCTTTCTCAATTCTTTTAGCTACACCAACGACTGGTGTGCCAGTAACGTGCCATGCCATTGGGAAAAGAACATTATATCCTTGCATACGCTTAAATCTTGCATAAATGTCTGGTACAGTATAAGTTCTAGCGTGCCCAACATGCATGCTACCAGAAGGATAAGGAAATGCTACTGTAACGAAAAATGATTTCCTATTATCAGGATTAGGTTCAAAAATCTTTGACTCCTGCCACTTTCTCTGCCACTTCTCCTCGATTTCCTTTATATTTAGGAAATTTTTTGTCATTTTGATTAAAGAAGGGATTTTGAGGGAGTGGGGGGATAGAAAACTAAATTAAATTTCTCAGCGTAATAATAACCTTAACTCTCCAAGAGAAATCAGGTTAGATGCTATAAATTTATTCTGCATATTTCTACAAACACAGTTTTGATATTTAAATATTTATTTTCCATATGGAAAATAAATAAAAATCAGGTAAGCTGGCTAATTTTATTTTAAGGTTTCTGATCTGCTCAACTAAGAGCAAATCTTCTCTAGGAGTAAAGATTTATATATTTTTTCTCAATATTTACAATTATGAAAACCAAATCCGTTGTATTTCTAGTTTTTCTTGTCTTTGCGATAATATCTCTAAGCGGTTGCGTATCCAAGATTGAAACTAACATAAAATTCAACGAACCTCCCGGATGGAAAAAATTTGTATTTGGCGGTGTAGTAACCTACCAGCATCCAACCGATCCTGATACTTTCATTCAGTTTATTCCAGAGGAGGAGAAGGGCCCAAATTTCAGAATCGATGATTGGGAAGAAACTATTAAAATAGATAGAGAAAATTGCGACAAACTGAGAATAATCAGAATCGCCAACTTCACTATTAACAATCTTCAGGCTTCCGAGTATATTAGTGAATGCGAATTGAATGGAAAAGTTCTAATGACAAGATATATGTTTGCGTTGCGAAAGGTAACGAATTTGCGTTGTTCACTTTTAGCAACAACCAAAGAAGATTATGATAAAAATAATGCTATCTTCAACAGGGTATTGGAATCGATTGTATGGACGTAGCTAGATAGCTGAAGTTCCTTATAATAGCGAAAACTCTATACTAGTACATTTCCCCAATAGAAATGAATTTTATTATTTCAGCCATTGCATAGCTTGCTGAGCCAGTTGCTTTATTCTTAAATG
>Ga0190367_1000536_pt1 | contig 27114 bp, 26 predicted proteins | sample 4872181011_MG_FD_171838 | JGI IMG/M metagenome (GOLD analysis project Ga0190367, IMG submission 171838) | Hydrothermal vent microbial mat bacterial communities from Southern Trench, Guaymas Basin, Mexico - 4872-18-10-11_MG | ecosystem: Environmental > Aquatic > Marine > Hydrothermal vents >...
TTCCTGGGAGTGTTTAGGAGTATGTCTCTGTGCAGCATAATCATCCTATACCATGGTTAATAGCCTACCTACTATCCGTCATAGTGATCCTCAGATCAATGCTGTAAAGTATAGTTTACATGCTACAGACCCTTAATGAACGCCCATTGTACGCGATCGGCGCTTTCACCATAAACTCGTCGTACTTCCTTAATGGCAGGCATAGCAGAGTGGATTTGTTTAAGTTCCTAGCTCTCTCCTCAACTTACAGTATAGCTTTAATAGATCGGTAGGTTTAGCCTGCAGTAGATCATCCTGTCCTCACATATGAGGTCCTCTCCCATTTGTAGAGCTCTACGAGCTGTGGAGGTTGCATTAATATCGCTTCTGTCACTTAAATTAACCCTAGAGCTAGTCTACCTTCAGTCATTTTGCGTCAAACACTGCTGTACGCTCTAGCAGCGTATACAATACTCCTAGTCAATACGATAGCTAGCTTCTTGACGACGAACAGCCTGCCTCACCGTTTTGTGAACGTCTTTACCTCGTCGCGGTTTAGATCCTATCTGCGTAGCTCTTGGGTCCTGGGACATGCATAGAGCTTCTCGTAGACGTTAGCGAGCTCGCAACTCTCGTTTTCCTCAGTCTCCTTAAGCAGTACTTCCCTGAACTCTGGGTACGATTGTTTCGCTGCACTATTTTCAGTTTAACTTCAGCGGCTTTTCTTATGTGCCGCTATTGGCTCACCATCAATGTTGGCTGCTCCTTACAACCTCCCTTCTGCAACTTCGTATTCAGCTCTACGCCTAACCCCTAAGCACTAAGTTGTTACGGTAAAGTACCTGAACCCTCTTTGCTACTTTACTTGTGAAGTTGCTATCGTAGGCTTTAACTCCATAGATCATGCTTTTAATTTAACTTAACCTCGATTCTAAACTCAAACTCTGTGGGGCTTATCGATGAGAGGGGAGATATTAAGCTCCTAGTCTCTCTTTTCTTATATTGTCTCCATGGTTACAAAATGAAACCATAACCTTAATATTATAGTTTCAAAATATATACCTCAACGCGGAGGCTAAGTTTATGTATGTAAAGAGGATAGTTATAGAGAGAATTATGCCTTGTATCGCTGATCTTACAAAGATAAGGGTTATTGCTAAAGCTGACCGTGACCTTAAAGATGTACTTCCATATCTAGATAGAATTATACCATCAGCTAATTACTCTGAGGCGGCAAACATTCTAACCTTTAAGAGGGGGTTAAGCCTAGTAACTATGTATGGCGATGGCAGGATCACAATGACTCAAATCTCTAATGAAGAAGAAGCGTTTAAGGTGTTGGAGGAGTTAAAGGAGCTTATTAATAGGACATGGGAGAGGAGGGGCAGCATCGACATTTCAAAGCCTAAAGCCAAGGTTAGGTTGGGGCCTATTGAAATTTACGCTTATCTGCCCAAGCTTAATTGCAAAATGTGCGGTGAACAATCATGTATAGCTTTTGCAGCCAAGCTCTTAATGATGGAGAAGGGATTAGATGAATGCCCCTACCTCAAGGAGGAGAAGTACAGAAGTTTAAGGGAGACCTTGGAGTCGCTACTTGAATCCGCTGGGTATAAAAGATCGATTACGTGGTATTGACTAAGCCTTGAGCTCGTAGCGTTCTCAAAACAAAATTACATGCGCTAGGTCGGAGGTTAAGCTAGCGGGGAGGCTATTTAGGGACGGTTTCAACCTCCCACCTCCTTTAGCTTCTTGGGTAAGTACTTATCGACTATCGCTGAGAGCCCCTGCGCGCTGAAGCTTTCAAGCTCAGCTTTACGCTGGAGCTTAAGAAAGGTATCTATTTCACGCTGCCAGAAGCTGTCCCTGTACCTTGGATCCTTCTTGAGCTCTCTGAGCCTCTTAAGGTCCCTTTCATTCATAGGTAAAGTGGGCAGCTTGCGATACTTTAAGAGGTCGGTGGCCCATAGCCCCAGCCATTTGGCGGTCGGTGTCGTCAACCCCTTAATGTGGGCTGCGTTAGCTGAGCCGTGTATGATGACGTTAGCTATATGCATTCCCCAAGGGTCCGCGTCGGTTAAAATGTAGACGGGTAATCCTAGCTCCTCGTTAAGCCTCCTAAGCAATAACCTAGTAAATCTCGGTGCTTGGCCAGCGCTATCTATCAATATAGCCTTAAACCTCTCGTAGACCCTCTCCTCTATGAACCTCCTGAAGATGGCCCCCTTCTCTATCACTATCACCATCTCCGCGTTGCACTCTATGAACTCAGCGGTGGCTATGGACATACCTATGTTCTTGCCGTCGGGGTCAGAGAGCAGGTTTACTCTTTTACCCGCGTGGCTGGGGGGCACAGTGTACTCTATGGTGAGGTCGCCGAAGATGGAGCTACGCTCTTCCGGTGAAATCTTAAAGTCTTCTCGGGGCACGCCCAGCACGCTTTCAAGGTCAGTGACTATGTCGTCACTCTCCTTCTGACTCTTAAACCTAAACTCGGGGAAGTTTAAGCTCGTGTAGTATAGGTCTCTTAGACTACACGACTTACCCTCCTTTATAAGCTGGCTAGCAAACCACCCCACCCATAGTAGCTGGGTGAAGGACTTAACATGTCTTATATTGGCGGCGCTCCGCTCAACGTGTTCAGAGCCCAACACGTACTGCTTAGACCTCTCGTCGTAGATGATGTTGGAGGTGGAGCGGCTAGGCAGGTATACTTTAGGTAGCCTTCCCCTAGCCATCTGTCTATATACGTTCATTCCAAGCTCAGACAGCTTCTCGAGAACACTCCTCTTAGCAACCTCATACCTAGTGGACATTATGATACCTAGACAACCCTAGCTACACGGACTTTTAAGAGCTTTTAACTAGGTGAGGTTGAAGTCTTAGGTTTACTAGGCTGCTGGGGCTCTGGCTTCGCTGGCTAAGGCCCTCTCTAAGGCCCTCTCGTAGTCAGGCTCGCGCTTCTCGCCGCATAGCTCCGTAGCGAACTTAGCTATATAGGGTAAGTACTTCATTAATGTGGCCCTCCTCCTCTTAACGCTCTCTTCTCTTCTCTTCTTAGCCAAGTACATCTTTAATTTACGGGCTGCCTCCTTCAACCCCCACTCTATTTCGTATTCCACCTCGGGCCTGTCAGCTATGTACTCCTTTCCCACGGTCTTGTACGGTATCTTAGTTGAGCACACGTGTACGAAGAAGGCTATGGGCATGGTCTCGGGATTCAACTTGTACCTCCACCACTTGATCTTCTTTATCACCTTCATCGACACATCGTTGTGCACGTCGTAGAGCAAGGGTATCTTATTGGCATACCTATACAGGTTGATCTCGCCTTGGCTGGGGGCGGGGACTCCTCCACCGTAAGCCATGGCTACCTCCACGATGAAGGGGTGGCCGCTATAAGCTGAGGGCTTACGCTGCACAACGGCCACGAACTCAGGCTTTAACTCCTTCTTAATCCCTATCTCTAGCAGCTCAGGGCCTATGGGCGATAGACATGATGGGTCCGGTGGAAGCCAGCCATCGAAGTTGTTCATCGCCTTAACCAGCTTAGGTATGAGGTCTTCTCGCTTAAGCAGCTCTTCGATGTCCATTTCTGGGTCGAACTTAGCCTTCTTCAGGAACTTCAACGCTATCCTCCTACCCACCCTGTGGAAGCTCTCTACGAGGAAGTCTACTAGCTTGCCTCGACCGAACCTTTCTAGCAGCCTCCTTAGGGTCTCTACGTCTACTCCTTGAGGGTGGGGCAGCACCTCGATAGGTGGCTTAGGCATCTTTTCTGTCTTCCTTCTATAGAAGTATAAAACGCCGTCAGGGTCGATGAAGGTTAGCTGGCTATAGGGCTCTATGATAGCTACATGCCTCAGGTAGTCCAGGATTTTGCCTCTAGCCCTAGCGTAGTCTCCTTGAAACTTAAGCTTAACTACGGTCCCCCTCCACTGGCCGTGGTTCCTCTCCACGACCTCCTCCTTGGTTATAGGTTCGTTCCTCTCTATGTCTACCATGAGTTTGTAGGAGTACCTCTCCATGCCTCCCGTGCTCGATATTACGTGAACGGGGGCGTTGGTGGTTATCTGGCCATAGAGCACTGCCATTTTGCCGCCGAGGCCGAAAATACCCCTTGTCTGGCGTAGCGTGTACTTGGAGCCGAAGAGGACTTGCGCGAAGGCTCTCTTAATGTAGCGCCTAGGGACCCCCCTACCGTTATCCTCCACCTTTATTTCGAGCGCTCCCCCCTCTACGTGTCTAAGCCTAACGTAGATGTCGGGTAAGAAACCTCCACTTTCACAGGCATCCATACTGTTCTCTACAAGCTCCCTAAAGATCGTGTAGGTGCTCCTGACAGGGTTGTCAAATCCTGCTATTTCCCTGTTTCTATAGAAGAAGTCGGCAGCTGATATGGCCCTCCACTTCTCCTCTACGACGGCGGTACCTCTCAAAGACGCTGCACCTATCCTAACCATAGTCCCTCGTCAATTGATTAAGCTTTCGATAATCATTACTAAGGCGGGAGTTAACGGCAGCCAACTAGTTTTGAAAAGCGTTTAAGGAGCTAAGCCTTCCTCGCAGGCTACTCCTCTTGTATGCCGTACATGGCTAGCATCCTCCTCCGCTTAATTTCACGCCGCTTCGACATTAGAAACCTGTACACCGTACTATGCTGCCTACCTTCAGCTAACATCTCAACAGCTTTCTTCGCGGCCTCTAAAGCCTCGTAGTCTCCTATAATAGCGACCTTGTCTCCATAAACCGACACGAGGGCCCCTGTAGCCTCCTCTATGAACTTCCTCGCCTTGCCCTCCTCCCCTATGATCCTCCCCTTGATCCTCGTTAAGGCCTTGTCTGAGTCCCCTACGTACTCTCTAAGGTCGACTATGGCCAGGGACACGTCGTCATCCATAAGCTTGAACGCTCTCTCAGGGCTAAAGCCGCTCGCTATTGCCGTAACTACGTCCTTGGCCTTAAAGAGCCTGGAGGGATCTCCACCCTCTCTAAGCTTGACCTCTACCACTCCTCCCTCGCTGTCGATCCTTAGTTCGACGCCTAGCCTATGCTCAATCTCCTTCTTGACGCTCCCACCTTCACCTATGAGCACGCCTAACCTGTCAGGGGGCACGTGGACGTAGTCTCTCCATATAAACCTAGGGGAGCTCAAGGCCTAGACCTCCAGCTAAGACCACTACGCCAGACCTCGTCCAGCGAGGTTAACGCCCCATGCATTAAAAACTTTCTCGGCGATGGTTAACCGACGTCCTATGCCCGACGCCCAGCTTTAAATACTTAAGCCCTCCTCTCTGTGCCGGCGGGAACGTGGTCAAGGAGGAGAAGAGAATCAAGGACGAGGACCTATTCAAGACCGTGGAGGAGGTATTTGACAAGGCCACCTTGGAGGCCCTCTACTACCTCATCAATAGACACATCATAGACGTTATGTACGGCGCGGTGGCCGCGGGGAAGGAATCTAAGCTCTACCTGGCCTTAAACCCTCAAGAGGAGCTCATCGCCGTCAAGATATATCTAACCTCGAGCAGCGAGTTTAGGAAGGGCATAATTAAGTACATCGACGGCGACCCCCGGTTTAAGCACGTTAAGAGGGACACGAGGTCGTTGATCTATACGTGGGCTCAGAAGGAGTTCAAGAACTTAGAGAGGGCCTACGAAGCGGGGGTAAGGGTCCCCAAGCCTATAGCCGTGTACAGGAACGTATTGGTCATGGAGTTCATAGGTGATGAAGCCCCAGCCCCCATATTGAAGGAGGTGGAGCTTAAAGACCCTCGTGGAGCCCTAGAGACCCTAATGATCTACGTCCACCGCTTATATCATAAGGCTAAGCTGGTCCATGGCGATATAAGCGAGTACAACGTCATGGTTAAGGGCGACGAGCTAGTGCTCTTCGACTTTGGACAGGCTATGTTAACCTCCCACCCCCTGGCCGTGGAGCTCCTAAGAAGGGACGTAGAGAACTTGTTGACCTACTTCCATAAGCTTGGGGAGCTTAAGTCCAAGCCTAACGTGGAGGAGGCCTTAAAGGTGGTGCTCAAACCTGAAGAAGAGGCTGTGAGAGGCTACGTTAAGCGTCTACCTTGAGGTCTCCAGGAACTTTAGGAGCCCCATCTTCTCTAGTTCCTTAACCTCGTCCCTCGAGTACCTCCACACCACGTCGGCCTTACTCTTAGGCTGGAAGTCCCAAGGCGAAACCAACACTATATCACCCTCCCTAAACCACACCTTCTTCTTAAACTTACCAGGGATTCTGGCTATGCGAGTGTAGCCATCAGCGCACTTAACCTCAAGCCTGTCGTAGCCTAAAAGCCTCGTAACCACCCCTATTACCTCCCACTCTGCTGGTAACCTAAGCTCCTGCTTCTCCTCCTCTTTCACCAAGCTTATCCCCTAGGTACCGTAGGGGGCCCTGGCTTAAAAGCCCCTCGTTAGATCTTGATCATCATGGCGTGTGGGATGTTACCGGCTAATTTAATCACCGCATCTTTATGAATTAACCCCCTCTTTATAGCCGCCTTAACTATCCTCTCGCCTAGCAGGTTGGCGCTGGTGGCTTCCTCTATTAACCTTAAAGCCTCCTCGATGCTGACCTTAAACCCTCCATAAAACTTCTCTGAGATCTTTATATCTACTCCTCTATGCTTAAGCTCCATTCCCAGCAGCTCAGCGTCGCATGCAGCTACGAGGACATGTCCCTCATGTCTATGTACCCTTACCCATACCTCCTCCAACGTCACCGCCTAGGCTTTAGCTGGGCTCACGGCGCCGCAAGCTCCACACACTATTAGCGTGATCCTGCCCTCCTTCTTAAGCTCGGTGTCAACCTTGCCGCACACGGGGCATAGCACATACATCTTAGTATACCTCTCTATCAGGCTGTCTATCGAAGTCTTGGCGAACTTACCGTGTAATACTGCCCTCTCCTCCTCGATTACGCCGGCGGTGCCAAGCTCGTGAAGGAGGAAGTGGAAGAGGTGCTTAGGGTCTCGGTTTAAGGTCTCAGCTATATCCTTAAAGTTAGTTATTATGGTCCTACTACCCACCACTATGACCTGGCTTTTAGGCATCTCGAACCTATCGTACTTGCTAGTCCTCACGGTTATCTTGGAGAGGGCCCTTTCGAGTAGCTCCTCGTAGTTATAGTGGCTCATCGCAGCCCACAGCTACAGTTAACCTCGCCCTTAATAAAAGTGCTTAGCTAGCCTATAGGCTAGATCCTCGGGGTGTAGAGCTTGACCTCACTCCTCATTAAGCGCTGCTCAGTTATCTTGACACAGGACGAGCGCCGTAGAGTATTGAAGAGGTCTTCAATATACATCGAGGACGGAGTGATAGCGGGCGTAGGTAAAGTGGAGTGCGAAGCTGAGACGGTGATCGACGGGGCTGGCAAGATGGCGCTCCCAGCCTTCATTAATGCTCATACTCACGCTGCTATGACCCTACTTAGAGGGTACGCCGACGACCTACCCCTAAAACAATGGCTAGAGCAGAAAATATGGCCACTGGAGAGGAAGTTAACCGAGTATCATTGCTATTGGGGGGCCCTATTAGCCTGCATAGAGATGGCTAAGGCGGGCTGTAGTTGCTTCCTAGACATGTATTTCTACCCGGAGGCTACCGCTGAGGCTGCCGTCAAGGTAGGGCTTAAAGCCGTGATCTCCTACGGCATGTTTGACTTCAACGACCCCTCCCTAACGGAGCAGCAGCTTGAGGGGGCTAGACGTTTCCTCGGTAAGGCCTCAGAGCTGAGGATGAAAGGAGTTGAGCCAGCGCTAGGTCCACATGCCCCCTATACGTGTAGCGACCGGTTACTTATGGAGGCTGCTGAGCTAGCTAGGAGGAACAGGGTCCTGCTACATATACACCTAGCTGAGACGGTTGAGGAGGTGGATGAGTTTAAGAGGCGTTACGGTAGGACCGAGATCGAACATCTTGATAGGCTGGGTGTACTTGGACCAGACGTAGTAGCGGCGCATTGTGTTCACCTATCTAGGAGGGATGTAAGGCTCTTAGCTCGTAGGGGAGTTAAGGTGGTACATTGCCCTGTAAGCAACTTAAAACTAGGCTCAGGCATAGCACCCGTAACCGAGCTACTTAAAGCCAAGGTTACAGTGGCCCTAGGGACTGATGGAGCGGCTAGCAACAATTCACTGAGCATGCTGGGGGCTATCAAGCTAGCAGCGCTTCTACAAAAGGCCTTATACAGAGACCCGTCAGCTATCTCGGCTCAACAGGTACTCGACATGGCTACACTGGGAGGCGCTCTCTCTCTTAACCTACGCTCAGGTAAGTTGGCTGAAGGTTATCGAGGCGACGTAGTCCTCCTCGACCTTAACAGGCCTAGCTACACCCCTCTCTTCTCGCCTACATCGCATGTCGTGTACGCCTCCGAAGGGACGGAGGCGTACACGCTGGTGGTCGACGGCCGCGTCATAGTTAGTAGGGGTAAGGTGGTGTCAATCGATGAAAGATCGGTTATACGTGAGGCCTCTAGGGCGGCTAGGGACCTAGTGGCCCGCCGTTAAGTGCCTACTCTCCACTCGGAGAGGTATCTTCGCTGCTCCTCAGTTAACTCGTCGATCTCCACTCCCATGGCCTCTAGCTTAAGCCTCGCCACCATTCTGTCTATCTCGTCCGGGACCTTGTAGACCTTAGGCTGTAGCCCTTCGCTCTTAGCTATGTACTCAGCGCTTAAAGCCTGGTTGCTGAAGCTCATATCCATGACCTCGCTTGGGTGGCCCTCAGCGGCAGCTAAGTTTACTAGCCTGCCCTCAGCGATGAGGTAAAGGCGCCTACCATCCCTTAGCCTATACTCGTCCACGTAATCCCTAACCCTCCTCTTCTCCGCAGTCAGCCTCTCTAAGTCGGGTATGCAGATCTCAACGTTGAAGTGACCACTATTAGCTAGTATGGCCCCGTCTTTCATGAGCTTCAGGTGCTCTCCTCTAATCACGTTGATGTCCCCGGTGGCGGTTATGAATATGTCCCCTATCTTAGCGGCCTCCTTCATTGACATCACCCTAAACCCGTCCATGACCGCCTCGAGCGCCCTTAAAGGATCTACCTCAGTCACCACGACGTTTGCTCCCATCCCCCTAGCCCTCATAGCTATGCCCCTGCCGCACCAGCCATAGCCCGCCACGACAACGGTCTTCCCAGCTAAGAGTATATTGGTGGCTCTAAGCAGCCCGTCGATGGTGCTCTGTCCCGTGCCGTAGCGGTTGTCGAAGAGGTACTTCGTGTAGGCATCGTTGACCGCTATGATCGGGTACCTAAGCTCCCCTGCCTCAGCCATCGCCCTAAGCCTAATGACTCCGGTCGTGGTCTCTTCAGTGCCTCCCTTAACTCCCTTAGCCCCTGCTTCGTGAACCTTAAAGGTTAAGTCGGCGCCGTCGTCCATAGTTATCTGGGGCTTGGCCTCGACAACCCTCATTATGCACTCATAATACTCCTCCACGGTTTCACCTCTCCACGCGTAGACGTGTGCTCCCTCAGCCGCTAAGGCGGCCGCTACCTCGTCTTGGGTCGATAATGGGTTAGAGCCAGCCAAGTATACCTCTGCGCCTCCGGTCATCAACGTCCTGACGAGCACGGCGGTTTCCTTAGTCACATGTAAACAACAACCAAGCCTCCAGCCTTCAAGAGGCCTCTCCTTAGCGAAGCGCTCTCTCACCTTCATCAACACAGGCATGAGCCTTTCAGCCCACTCTATGAGGAGCCTTCCCTTCTCAGCTAACCCTATGTCCTTAACCTTGTAGCTCAAAGCTAAACCCCTGTACAAGGGGGTCTAGGAGGCTAATCAAACTTTCACCTGAGCTTAACTACTCAAGGGGGTCCGAGATGTTCGAGTAGCTCTCTAAGCTTTTTACCCTTAAGGTTAACATCAAGCTTAGCTGATAGCTTGGTAAGGATTAAGTCCTCGACCACCTTAGCTAAATCGGCGAATACCTCGCCGAGGCAGAACGCTAAGACGTCTAGCCTTCGTGGCAACTCCTCACGGTTAACATTGAACTTAACCTCGCAGTAATGATATACAACCTCCTTGACAACCTCGCCGAAGAACTGGAGGCCCTCTTCGATAGCCTCCTTCACACGCTCGGTCTTGCCTTTAAGGGCATCACCTTTCTATTCACAAAAAATACTCGCTTTAAATATTCATGGACCTGTGACGTGGAGAGGGCGTATTTTAAATCCTTATCGCAACATGTTAAGGACGACCAAAAGCTATGGATGGCCACCTTAACCGCGGCTATACGTGATAATCGCTCTCATAATGGCTCTCCGTTAAGATCTATGTCCGCCTCTACACGTTAAGGTAGCTTTCGCGAGGAAATTAGCGTTTAGAGGTCTTTTCCCCAAGCCTTCTCAACAGCTTCTCCTTCTCCTTTTCAGCCTCGACTAACAGGTCCTCTACCTTCATCCTCTTAAACTCCCCATCCTCAACTATCAACTCCCCGTCCACCAATACATGCCTCACATCCAGTGACCTCGCTGCATAGACAAGGTGGCTTACCTCGTCGTATAAGGGGGTTAAGTGGGGCTTCCTAAGCTCCACGGCCACTAAGTCGGCTTTCATCCCGGGCTTGATCTTACCGGTTGTTTGCCCTAAGCCTAGGGCTTCAGCTCCTCCAGCTGTAGCCATCTCCAAGGCTGTCCACGCTGAAATAGAGGTAGGGTCTCTCGAGACGCCTTTATGTAGAAGGGCCGCCAGCTTGACGGTCTCGAGTAAGTCTAGTAGGTTGTTGCTACAGGCGCTATCAGTTCCCAGGGCCACGGTCACGCCACTGCTCAAAAGCCTCGGCACGGGTGCTATGCCTGAGCCTAGTTTTAAGTTGCTTACAGGGCAATGTACCACCTTAACTCCTCTACGAGCTAAGACCTCTACGTCTCCATCTGTTAGCCAGACGCAATGTGCTGCTACTACGTCTGGTCCAAGTACACCCAGCCTATCAAGGTACACTGCCACCCCTCCACGTACATCCACCTTAAACGCCTCCTCCACCTTGAAGGCCTCGTCCTCAGTTTCAGCTAGATGTATATGCCATAGCAGTCTATCGCCTAGCTTAGAGCTCAGCTCGTCGGTTAGCAGCCTCAGCTCCTTAAGGTACTCAGGGCCCACCGTGTAGGGGGCGTGAGGGTCTATGGTCACCTTAACCCTGCCGCCGTAGGAACCATGCCACCTCCTTACCAAGTCCTCGATGGCCTTTAAGTCCTCTTCTCTACGCCACTCAAAGCACACGTGTCCCACGAACCCCCTCAGCCCTGCCTCGGCTATCGCCTTAGCCTCGTTGTAGTCGGGGAAGTAGTGGTACATGGTGTTTATCGTGGTAACCCCCATCAATGCCGATTCTATGCAGGCTAGTAGAGCCCCCACGTAGATGGACCTGCCGTCCATGCAGGCCTCCAGTGGCCATATTTTCTGCTCTAGCCATTGTTTTAGGGGTAGGTCGTCGGCGTACCCTCTAAGTAGGGTCATAGCAGCGTGAGTATGAGCATTAACCAGCCCAGGGATTACTGTGCAGGTGGAGGCGTCAAGTACCTCGTAGCCCCTATACTTCGGAGCCAGCTCCCTTCTAGGACCCACGTCGACTATCTTGTCCTCCTCAATTATTATCAGCGCATCTTTAATGATCCTGCCTCCGTCCATTGTGACCGCGGAACCGGCTTTAATAGCCAGGTCCACGGCCTAAGCCCCCATGTAGCCATTAATATGAGAGGGCTCGAAGACCTCGGTCCTAAGGGAGTTGAGGGCTAGGTTTAACAGCTTACGCCTCACCTCCACGTGGAGGGTGGGGTACCATATGGGGCTGGCTATGACGAGGGCCCTCCAGGCGTAGAAGGGCTGAATCACCTTTAATAGCTCCTCGTCCCCTGTCAAATCCAAGTAGTTAGATAGGAAGGTTTTATAGAGCTCCTCGAAGGCTCCTTCAAGCCTGCCATACCGCCTAAGCGAGTAGAACACGTAGTTAATGGTCATAGCGGCCACGTCGTCCGCCGCTTCTCCCCACTCTCCTCGGCTCCTATCCAGGACGGTAAAGTCCACCCCCTCTCTAAATAGGACGTTCCAGGGGTGGAAGTCTCCATGGACCTGGCACAGCCTATAAGCCTTGTCTTTAAGCTTCCACCTCCACTCTACGCACAGCTTCTCAAGCTCCATGAGCTCCTCCCTGCTTACGAAGTCTGTTGAGGGAGGGTAGTTGTCTATGATACCCATGATACACTCGCCGTGCCCAACGAGCTCCCTAATTCTCCTAATGTAGAGCTCAGGCTCGTTTCTCCTAACTGAGTGTATCTCAGCCAGGTAGCTGGACAACGCCCTACAACGCTCTCTATCCAGCTGGGTTAATTCACCTCTAGTGGCTATCTCCTCTAGGTCCCGCCAGTACTCTCTTCCTTCTGCGGCCTCAACTAGGAGAAAGAACTCTTCACATCCCTTCAGGCTAACTATCCCCCTAGGCGTAAAGGCCCCGACGTCCAGAGCCTTAACGTGCCTTGGAAGCTTGGGGTAGGCGAAGTACGCCCATATAAGGCTGTGGGCCCTATCGGCTACGTGTTCATGTCCAAAATGGTCAGGCTTCATGGTCTGGAGGACCGCTCTCTTAACCTCTCCTTTAACCTCAAAGGTTAGGAGGCGGGGGGCGCCGTAGCCGAACTCCTTAACATCCCCCACCTCCCCGCCTAGCCTTTCAGCCTTAATCAGCTTGACAGGGGCCTCGAAAACCCTCGATAGGTAGGCCTCAAGGTTCTCCAAGGCACACCCCGTTAATGTCTAGGCTTTCAAGGTATTAAGCTTCAAGGTAGCCTAGCTCCAATAGTTTAGCCTCTATTTTAGCCGCGGCTTCCTCGGGGCTTTCACGATCGCTCTCCACGACCACCTCTGGGCTTAACGGCTCCTCGTAGGCTCGCTGGAGCCCTGGCAGCTCGGTGATCTCGCCCTTAAGTGCTCTCCTATAGAGCCCCTTAGGGTCCCTTCTCATAGCCACCTCCAGCGGGCACTTAACGTAGACTTCCACAAACTTAGCGATCCTCTTCCTAGCTTCCTCCCTATACTTCCTCTTATTGGCGGTGGCGTCTAGCACCACGTTAACCCCGTTCTTGACTAGGAGCTCGCCTACGTAGGTCAACGCTCTATAAAATGAATCTCTTTCCTCCTCCGTGTACCCCTGCCTCGGCATAAGCACCCTTCGAACCTCGTCAGACTCTAGCACCTGGACCTTAACCCCCCTCTTAGCTAGCCTCTCAGCGAGGACCTTAGCTATCGTGCTCTTACCCGAGGCTGGTATGCCGGTTAACCAGACCGCGAAGCCCTCCACGCAGCCCACCTACCTTAAGGTAGGTGGGTGCTCATCCTAAAAGGCTCCTAGTGGGGTTTTTGGGAGCACACGGCCACCATCCAGGTAGCTTAGTTTCGTCCTCACGTCAGCCACGCAAGCTTTTAAGTGGACTCCTCCCCTTAAAGGTGGGATGGCTGAAAGATTAGTGGTGACGGCAGCCCTACCATACGCGAACGGGGACCTCCATATAGGGCATGCCATAAGCACATACATCCCCGCCGACATATATGCCAGGTTTAAGAGGCTACAGGGCTGCGACGTAGTGTTTGCTTGTGGCAGCGACGACCACGGCACGCCCATAGAGGTCTCTGCGCTAAAGGTGGGTAGGGCGCCGCTAGAGCACGCCAGGTACTACCATGACAGGCACCTAGAGGACTTTAAGCGTCTCAACATTTCCTTTGACAACTACTACTACACCCATAGCGAGGAGAACCGTGAGTTAACTGAGGAATTCCTGCTTAAGGCTATGGAGGGGGGCTACATCTACGTAAAGGAGGTGGAGCAATACTACTGTGAGAGAGACGGGAAGTTTCTCCCCGACCGCTTTGTGGTGGGTACCTGTCCATACTGTGGGGCTGAAAATCAGTTCAGTGACCTATGTGAAAGATGCGGTAGGGTCATAGAGCCGGGCAAAATACTAAACCCTAAGTGTGCTATCTGTGGCTCCACCCCCATTAGGCGTAAATCAAAGCATTTCTTCTTCAAATTGAGTGCCTTTGCTAAGCAGCTCGAGGAGTGGCTTTCATCCTCTCCCCCTCGAGACTTTCCGAGGGAGATAGTTAACTACGTGTTAAACTGGATTAGGTCAGGCTTAGAGGACTGGGATATTACTAGGGAGGACTATTGGGGGTTTAAGCTGCCCTTTAAGGAGGCTGCCGACAACCAGTACGTGTACGTATGGTGGGACGCCCCGATAGGTTACATAGCCTCCACGGTCAACTACTGCCGTAAGGCGGGTAAAGACTGGGAGGCTTACTGGAAGGATCCATCAGCTAAGAGGGTCCACTTTATAGGTAAGGACATAGCCTACCATCACTTCATCTTCTGGCCTGCCATGCTGCTTGCTGTAGGCTATCCCTTACCCTCAAAGTATGTGGTCAACGGCTACCTAACCTTAGAGGGGGAGAAGATGTCGAAGAGCAGGGGCTGGTTAATACCTTTAAAGTATATACTTTATAGGTACCCTGCCGACTATCTTAGGTTCTACGCGGCCTTCAAAGCCCCCAACTCGACTAGGGACAGCGACTTCAGTTTCAAGGAGTTTCAACGCAAAGTTAACGCCGAACTTGCCGATAACATAGGCAACTACGCTCATCGAGTATTAACCCTAATCCATAGGCTTCACGGTGGGGTGGTCCCAGAGCCTAAGGACATGGACGAGGAGGATGAGGGCTTTAAGGCCTTCATAGAGTCCCTCCCTAAAACCTTCGAGGAGCTCTACGAGGAGGCTGACTTCACCAGGGTGGGAGACCGTCTACTACACTCCTTCGCTGAGGCCAATAGGTACCTTAACGTGAAGGAGCCGTGGAGGCGGGGCAGGGAAGATCCTTCGCTGGCCGCTACCACTATGTACCTAAGTGTAAACTTCTTGAGGGACGCCATGATCATCATGTACCCTATAACCCCCAGCATATCTAGCCAGGTGCTCTCCTTCATCTACGTCGAGGGCGAGCCTGAGCTAAGCTGGGGCAGCCTCGGCAAGTTTGTCGTTAAGCCTGGCACTGTGATAGCTAAGCCTAAGCCCGTGGTGAAGAAGATAGGCGACGAGGAGATAGAGGAGGACTTGGAGAGGCTTAAGAGAGGCTTCGTGGAGGAGTAACGTGGCTTGTTTAGATTCTACATCGAGACCTACGGATGCTGGCTCAATAAGGCGGACTCAGACCTCATGTCCTCGCTACTAGAGGACGTAGGAGGTGTCTTAGTAGACTCTCCGTTAAAGGCTGACGTGGCGGTGATAAATACCTGCGCCGTTAGGGCCGAGACCGAGCGTAAGATAGTTAGGAGGCTTAAGGAACTCGAGGCCATGAAGGTGCCTAAGCTCATCGTAGCGGGCTGCTTAGCCACCTATAGGCCCGCGTTGATAGCTAAGGCTGTGCCCTCAGCCAGCCTGATTTCAACGGCGCACCCCGAAAAGGTGGTCGAGGCGGCCCTGAGCCAAGGCAGGGTGGTAGCCCTCGATGAGGGGCCTAGAACCTACCTCAAGCTTCCTAGGTTTAAGGGTGGAGCTAGGTGTATAGCTCCCATCGCGGTGGGTTGTTTAGGGGCTTGTGCCTACTGCGTCATGCCCCTGTCTAGGGGTCCTCTCAGAAGCTACCCTGAAAGTGAAGTGTTACGATATGTGAGGGAGGCTGTCGAGGCTGGCGCTAAGGAGGTATACCTTGTAGCTCAGGACGCAGCCGCCTACGGCCTAGACTTAGGCTCTACGCTACCTTCCCTGCTACGCAGGGTATGTAACTTAGACGGAGAATTCATGGTTAGGGTCGGGATGATGGAGCCCTCCACCACCCTCAGGATCCTTGACGCCCTTCTAGATGCCTACAGCGATGAAAAGGTGTACAAGTTTCTCCACTGCCCCGTCCAAACGGGCAGCAACAAGGTCCTAGAGCTAATTAACCGGAGGTACACCGTGGAGGACTTCATGGAGATAGTCGAGGCCTATAGGTCTAGGTTTCCCGATGGAAGCTTAGCCACTGATATCATGGTGGGGTTACCCGGCGAGGAGGAGGAGGACTTTGAGGCTACCCTTAAGCTCCTAGAGGCCATTGAGCCCGATAAGGTGCACGTAGCCCGTTTCACCCCTAGGCCCCTAACTCCCGCAGCCTCCATGGATAGCCCGCCGGACTGGGTTAAGAAGGAAAGGTCTAGGAAGGCCTCACTCCTTGTCGATCAGCTTACGCTTAAACGTAATAAACGCTGGGTAGGCAGGACCGTGAAGGTGTTAGTTACTGACCCAGGCAGGGAGGGAACCTTGATGGCTAGGACTGAGACTTATAAACCCGTCGTCCTACCGGGTGGCCGCGAACAGCTTTGGAGGTGGGCGGAGGTGTTAGTAATCGACGCTCACCCCTACTACCTTAAAGCAACCTCCCCCCACAGGGGGTAGTATCGCCACCACGTCTCCATCTCTCAGCTTAGCGTCCACGTCCACTGTGACTCCGTTCAACAACACGTTGTAGCCTTCACTTAGCCCGCCTTCAACCACCACGCCCTCAAAGACCTTAGGCCAAAGCTCAGCTAGCCTACATAGAAGCCTAGAGAGCGTAGCGTACTCGTCGACCTCGACCTCCACCTCGCCCGTGCCTAGCTTTTCCCTCAGCGAGGCAAAAACCTTCACCTTGACCCTCACCTTAAACCCCCTCAACCACCCAGCAGCTGGCTTTTTAGTCGCTTACGCCTAAGCCGAGTGATGAGCAGGGAGCGCAAATGGGCGTACCTTAGCCTCTCCTCGCGTTGGGATAGAACCGACATGGATGTGCCTATATATAGGGCCTCCGCTAGGGGGAGGTCTGTCCCCCTCCTCAAGACCTTAACCTCAAGTTACTGTGTCAATCAATGCACCTACTGCGCGTTAAGGGCGGGGAGGAGAGCTACTAGGGCTAGGTGGAACCCCGAGGAATTAGCTGAGGTAGGGTACAGGCTCTGGCGTGAAGGGCTGGTTGAGGGCGTTTTCCTGTCCTCCACGGTGGATCGTGACCCCGACAGGTCTATGGAAGCTGAGCTCGAGGTCGCCGCGAAGCTCAGGTCTAAGGGCTTTACCGGCTACATACACCTGAGAGTGATGCCAGGCTGTAGCAGGCACCTAATACGTAGGGCTGTTGAGCTCGCCAACAGGGTGGGGGTTAACTTAGAGGCGCCTACCGCCTTGCTCTTCGCTGAGCTCTGTCCTGACAAGGGGGGCTACCTCGTCGACGTGGTTAAGAGGCTTGAATGGTGCGTTGAGGAGGTCTATAGGGCTAGGAGGGCTGGGTTAAAGGTGGACGTCGACACCCAGGTTGTCGTGGGGGCCTTGGAGGACAGCGACGAGGACTACTTAAGGCTAGCTCAACGCTTATACTGTCGCCGCGTGTTCAGAAGGGTCTACTTCAGCGGCTTCGAGCCCATCAAGGACACCCCCCTACAGGGCAGGCCTCCATGCCCTAGGGACAGGGAGCGCGCCCTATACCAGGCCTCGTTCCTCCTAAGAGATTACGGCTTCACCGTCGAGGACCTTAAACCCCTCCTAAGCGACGACGGGATGCTGCCGCGCCTAGGCAACCTTAAGTTGCTCTACGCTAGGGTAAACGCCGACCTATACCCAGTTGACCTTGAGAGAGCCTCTTACGAGGAACTGTTAAAGGTGCCGGGGATAGGTCCTACCTCGGCCCGCCAGCTATTAAAGCTGAGAGAAGTTAAGGGGAGGCTTAGCGCAGCAGAGGTCAGGGAGGTGTTAGGAGAGGCTAGGCTTAGGCTAGCTAGGCGCTTTCTATCGCTCGGCTCTAGGAGGCTGACAGATTTTATATAGCCTTCACCCCTCGAACTACTACCTAGTGTCCTACATGAGGCTCCTCGCAGCCACCCTGCTCCTCCTCTCAGCTCTCTTAGCGGCGTCTACGGTCTACGCGCATCCAGCCGTGGCTGAGAGGGTGATCGACGTAAGGCTCAGCTACGTAGTGGTAAGGGACGTGATTAGGCTACCCCCAGACTACAACACAGTCTCCTTCGCATTACCCTCACACCTGGATGAGTACTTGGTCTCAGCCTACGTCTCCACCTCTAAAGGAGAAGTGATTAAGGTCACTAAGCTAGCTCACCTTCCCGGCTTTCTAGGCCTAGACCTCGTCTTCTACAATGCTACGCTCCCAGGTAACGCCACCCAAGTCACCATCACTATGTGTCTAGTCAGCCCTGCGAGAGGCCTCCAGAGATCCCTTCCACTTCCTCTATACCCGTTACTGCCGTTTAAGCTGGATGCGTGTAACGTAACCATACTGTTCCCTCCTAGGGCCTCTAACGTCACGGTCTACAACCCGAACGCTACACTCGTTGAGGAGCACGGTAGGTTTAAGGCCACCGTTACGGCGAGCGACGTAGACCCTCTACGCTTAACTTACATCAACGCCGCTTATAGGGTTCCTGAGGACCCTGCAAGGGCTGTGTGTAGCTCTAGGAAGCAGGTCTACCTGCTAGGCGAAGGTAAGATTAGGGTCGAGGAGCACCTAACCTTCACAGGGATGGAGGAGCAAGGCAGAGTATACCTATTGAGGTTAAGACTACCGCCCAGCGTAGTGTCCATCGAGGTGTCGGACTATCTAGGGCCCTACAGCTTTAAGAGCCAGGTTCTATGGTATGAGCCGGCCACCTACGCGGTGAGGTTTACTAACGAGTGTGCCGAGCTCACCGTTAGGCCTAGGTTCTCAGTAGGCTACAGGGAGAACGTGACCTTCAAGTTGACCTATGAGGCCTCCATGGACAATGAGCTGCCTGTCCTATCCTTTAATGATTACCCCGTGGTAAGCTTAGACCTTGAGCTACTAGCTCCTAGAGGTTCAACTATAACCTTGGATCCTATGCTGCCCCTCGAAGAAGCCGATGGGTGGCTTATAGCTAGGTACACGATTAGCTATGTTTATCCTCCTCCGTTAACGTCGTTCACCGTAAGCTATACTCCTTCACCCTCCTACCTTCCCTCTATAAGCCCCATCCCAGTTGTCCTCGTGGTTGTCCTCCTAGCCTCCATAGTTATTCTTGTAAGGTTAGGTAAGAGGCCTCTTGCAGCCTTAAAGCCATCTATAGCCCCACTACGTGAGGCCTACGCTAGGAAGGCAGCTCTCATAGCTAGGCGTCAAGGCTTACTAAGGGACCTGGCTGAGGGGAAAATTAAGAGGAGAGAATATGAGCGTAGGCTAAGGGCTCTCAATGCTGAACTGATCAAGGTGGACGACGAGGTTAGGCGGCTCAAAAAGGAGCTGGTTAGGGCGGAGCCAAGCTATGCGTCGATAATAAACCAACTAGACCAAGTGGACAGCGAGCTAAGTCGACTTGAGGAGAGGAGGAGGGAAATCGAGACCCGGTATAGAGCGGGTAAGTTGACTAAGAAGGACTTTGAAGCGGCCCTGAAGGATTTAGCGTCTCAAACTGAGTCCCTAGAGGCTAAGTTAAGGGAGTCTCTCTCTAAGTTGAAGGCTTAACGCTTCCCATTAAATCCGTCTCCACCCTTTAAATCCCCCTACCTAGAGGGTTAAGGTGGTAGTAGATGAAGGAGGAAGAGGAGGTTAAAAGAGAGGTCCTGAGGAACTTAAAGGCCTTCAGTAAGGGCATCCTCAGCGTGCTAATCATGCAGCTATTGCTAGAGAAGCCTAGGCATGGCTACGAGCTAATGCAGGAGCTACGTAGGAGGACCCTTGGCCTATGGAAGCCAAGCCCTGGCTCTCTCTACCCGGCGCTGAGGAGGCTTGAGGATAAGGGCTACGTGGAGTCCAGCGAGCTTAAGCATCGTGGGAGGCTCAAGCACATCTACTCGTTGACAAATAAGGGTAGGCTTTTCATCAACCTTCTGATGAAGGAGATAGCTGAGCGCGTATCGAGGAGCGACGACTTAAGCCCCATGATTCTACCCTGTCTCGTCCGCTTAGACCTGGTCGACCTCCTAGACCCTGGCACGCTCGAGATCGTCAAGGCTCTCTTAGAGGCCAGGATCAGGAGGTTGCAGAGCATAATCGAGCGCCTCAACAAGTTAAGCTCAGAGGGAAAAGTTAATATATCTTAAACCGATATATCGTTTTCCGAAAATGAAGAGTCGGAGCGTAGTGGATCCCAGCAAGCTTGCGGTGAAAACGGTCGACCTATGGAAGGTCTACAGGATGGGCTCTGTCAACGTGACGGCCCTAAGAGGGGTCAACTTAGAGGTTCAGGAAGGGGAGTTCATAGCCGTAGTAGGTCCTTCAGGCAGCGGTAAGACTACGCTTCTTACCATTCTAGGCACCCTAACCCGCCCCACCAAGGGCAAAGTGTACATAGGTGGCGTCGAGACCACGGCGCTCAAGGACGAGGAGCTAGCTAAGCTCAGGAATAGGATGATAGGCTTCGTCTTTCAGAGCTTCAACTTAATTAGTAGAATGACAGCCTTGGAGAACGTGGAGCTTCCCTTAATCGCCTCGGGGCTACCCCCAAAGGAGAGAAGGAGGAGGGCGCTAAGGGCCCTGAAGCTGGTGGGCCTAGAGGACAGGGTCCATCATAGGCCTACCGAGCTCAGTGGAGGCCAACAGCAGAGGGTAGCGATCGCCAGGGCCATAGTCACGGAGCCTAAGATAGTGCTCGCTGACGAGCCCACCGGCAACCTTGACTCGCGGACTGCCACGGACATAATCAAGCTGTTCGAGGACCTAAACGAGAGGCTGGGTGTGACGATAATAATGGTGACCCACAACCTGGAGCTGACCAAGTACTGTCATAAGGTGGTACACCTTAGGGATGGGGTGATCCATAAAGTTGAGGGCTCCAGCTAATCCCGCCGCGCAGAGAGGATTGTTGACCGCGCTGCTTCTAGTCCTCCTAGCGCTACATTTAAGCTCTACCGCTGAAGCTCACGGCACTAAGGGCTCTTACTTTGAGGTCATAGATAGCTACTGGGGCACTATAACCGGTAGGGGTGACAACACCCCATACCAGGTCGCGGAGGCTAAGGTAGCTCCCGGAGACAAAGACGTGGTCCTTATAGTCAGGGCCAGGTACGTGGGCAACTACTCCCAAATAGCCAATATAAAGGCCATGCTGTTTCTCAGCCCTCCCTTTACCTCTGTAAACCCCGAGAACATAACGAGCTACTACGCCTCCTCGGTCTCCATGGGGGAGGTATTTCCCTTACAGTTCAGGATGAACATTCCGTCCAACGTGAGCCTCGGTGAACACCGCTTCAACCTATCCATCAGCTTCGACTCCATCTACAACGTCTCGGCTACGCGAGGGGGCTACGCTGTGATAGAGAAGTGGGAGAAGCTAAGCAAGCCGGTAAACGAGAGCTTAGAGGTTCCTGTCCAGCTGCTAGGCAGAGTAACCCTACATGTTGAGGCCACGTCAATCCAGCTAGGCAACTTGACACTCGTAAAGGTCAAGGTGGGTAACATAGGGTGTGGAAACGCGAGCGACCTTAAAGCAGGCCTCGTAGCCCCTGCTGGCTCCAACATAAGGATCCTGGAGCAGTACGAGAAGAGCCTAGGCGATTTAACCGCTAACTCTACGGCCGAGGCCTCCTTCAAGGTCTACGTGCCTATAGATGAGGCTCAACCTGAGCTACAGCTAAGGCTTAGGTACAAGGACCCCTACGGCGAGGAGGTCCAAGAGGAGTACACGCTCTACCTCTTCATAAGCTCGAGGGAGCCGAAGATCCTCCTCTCGGCCGAGCCGACAATACTTGTGAGCGGAGCGATGAACAACGTGACGCTGAGGATAAGGAACCTCTACGCCTACCCCCTCAAGGATACGATAGCTACTATCACCGCTGCCGTATCCACCCGCTCCCAGCTTCTTCAGTTAGGCGTAGTGCCCCAGTCCAAGGCGGTGATAGTGGGCCACGAGGTTAAGTGGATCATAGGCGACCTTCCACCGAACGCTGAGGCCAACCTCACCTTAAAGGTCTACGTGCCCACCGAGGCTTCTTCTGTGAGCCTGAGCGTAGGGCTCTCGTACATAGATTCAGGCGGCGTAGTACGCGAGGAACAGTCCAGCCTTGAATTCCCGGCTGTTGGCAGCCTTGAGCTGATGATTAGCGACTACTCAACTTACCCTGAAGTCGTCGCTAACGGCACCTCCTTCACGCTCACTGTGACCATGTTAAACCTGGGCACGGAGGACGCCAGGTTCATCGTGGTGGAAGCGGCAAATGAAACAGGCACCCCCTTTACCCCCCTCAAACCCTACGTCTACGTAGGTGATCTAAGCTCAGGTTCCTCCACCGCCTTCTCCCTACAGTTCAAAGTCGACGAGGAAGCCTCTGCTGGCCTCTACGAGGTCCGCTTAATTGTTAAATGTACCGATAGGCTCCACGTAAGACACATCAAGGAGTTCAAGGTCCCCGTGTACGTCTCGGTTTTCAGGAAAGCTGAGGTACAACCTACGGCAGCCACTCCCCCACTCCACGCCTACCTAGCTGCTGTTCTCGCTGCAGCTGGCGGTGGGGCTGTAGGTTACTTCGTAGGTAGGAGGTCTAAGAGAGGGATTGAACTTGAGGCCTGACGACATAATCTCCTGGTCACTGAGAAGCCTAAGGGAGCAACGTATTAGGGCGGCACTGGCCATAATGGGGGTCGCCATAGGAGCCATGCTGCTTATAGCAGTGTTATCTCAGAGCGAGGGTATAACGAGGGCCATTAAGGGGGAGCTTGAAACCCTCGGGGCGAGCACTATAATCCTGAGGCCTGAAGGCAACGCAGCGACGCTGGATGATTCCGACGTCAACATGATCAGGAACATAGGGTACGTCAAGACCGTGGCCCCTTTAACCATGGTTAACGCCAGGGTCTACGGCGCAGGCGGCTACGTCGAGTGCATGGTGGTAGGGGTAAAACCTTCCCAACTAGGCGAGGTCTTAAAGGGAGTAAAGGTCGCTGAGGGCCGCCTTCCAAGCGATGTGGCTGGGGAGGCCGTTGTAGGCTACGACGTAGCTTACCTCGAGGGAAGGTCTACCCCCTTCGTTGAGCTGGGACGAGAGGTTATGGTGGAGTATAAGGTCGAAGACAAGGTCTACAGGTATAGGCTAACCGTGGTAGGCATACTCGAGAAGACAGGGGCCTCGCTGCTCTCAGGTACAGCCTTCGCCGCTGATAACACGATTTACGTGTCGCTTGAAACCATGAGCATCATGCTCGGCAGACACGACTACGACTTAATAAGCGTTGATGTCGTCGGCCCGGAATACGTCGACGTAGTCGTAGCCAACCTAAAAGCCTACTATGGAGGCAGCGTAAAGATTATCAACACCAAGAAGATACTTGAGACCACCAACAACATACTCAACAGCCTAACAGCCTTCAGGACCGCCATATCCATGGTCTCCCTCATAGTAGCCTCCCTAGGCGTAGCCAACGTAATGATAATGTCCGTCATGGAGAGAACCAGGGAAATAGGAGTCCTAAAAGCCTTAGGCTACACCAACAAGGCCGTCATGACCCTCTTCCTATCCGAGGCGCTAATGATAGGCGTCATAGGAGCAGCCGTAGGCATAACCCTAGGCATACTAATCTCCTACACAAACATACTAGGACACCTAACCACCAAAGGAGCCCTAGAGATAGCCTTCCATCCAATAATAACCCCCCAACACATAACCCTAGCCCTAATCTTCTCCATCCTCACAAGCACCCTAGCAGGAATATATCCAGCCCACCGAGCAGCCAAACTAGAACCAGCAAAAGCCCTAAAATACGAGTAACCATAAACCAAAACCCGCAACCCTAAAAACCCCCCAGAATAAAACCCCAATCGAAGCCGGGTGGTGTAGCGGCCAAGCATCACGGGCTCTGGCCCCGTGGACGGAGGTTCAAATCCTCCCCCGGCTATAATTAAATACCTAAATTTTACTGTAATTTAAATCATCACTTTCTCTTCTTCAAACTCTGAGGACCTGTTTTTAACTCTCTTCTATTCTCCTAGAAGGATCTCCCTAATTTTCTCGCCCAGCTTTATTTCCTCTCTGGTGATTAAGGAGACCGTGAGTAATCCGTCTTCTATTGTATAATCTTGAACGACTAAATCCTCAGGTATTAGTATACTCAACACGGTATTGTTGAAGACGTTTAACAATCTATGAGTTAGGTCTTTAATTACCTCCTCAAGTTCAAGGACGTTTAAGGAAAGGTATACGTCGTAAACTACATCTTCCCAAGTGCTCCTCCAATAAGCTTTAATGACTCCTCCAAAGATCATTATATCATCGGGGCCCTTAACCTTGTCTCTAAGCTCTTCGGGTAAGATGTCCATGGTCTTATGGTAAAGTTCTTCAACCACTCTCCTTAGATGCTCTTTCATCTGCTTCAGAGGTACTAGATTACCAGGGAGTGATGGTACCTCCTTGAAGCCTTCGCGAACTCTATAATCTATTATTACTGCATCACTGAAAACGTCGTATAACTTTCCGTAAGCTTTATGGAACTTTGAGGGCTCCCTTAAATGGAAGGCTGCAAAGGGCATAGGGTAAGGTTCCTTAATAATCTTTAATTGAAGCCCTACGATAGCGCTACCCTTGTCCTTTATAATCTTAATGACCCTATGGCTGATCCTTAGTGCCACGTCTTCCCATTCATCTAAGTAGATACCTGGTTTACTGCTCAAACCGCTCCCTCCTCATCCTTTCAATTATGTCCCTTAATTTTCGAGCTTTACTTGGGCTTCTAAATCCTATTTTCTCGTAAAACTTCATTATACTATCGATCGAGTTAATACGTAGCTCATACTCTAAACTTTCACCAAACTCTCCTCTACTCCTTAATGGACCATAAAGCTTAGCCTTTATCCCTAGCTCCTCTAACATGTCACGCACCATCATGAGCCCTTTTACGTTTACTGATTTAGCATAGATAGTGGCATATGTGTGTCTTCTCTTTTGATATGAACTGACGCCTCCATCACCGTCAAAGTAACCTTGGAGCCATGCACACTTTCCCTTTTCGTCAAGGTACTCTATTGGAGGTCTCCAATTACGTCGCCCAATCTCAGCGCCATACTTTAGTAGATCCTCTAAGATATCACGTCCATAAACCGTGAACTCAGTATAGTGACCTTTTCCTTTATCTCCGCGATATCTAGTACTTATCTTCACACCAAATATTTCACGTATAACCCTTATAAACTCCTGATAGGCATCAGAGCCGTTGTGGAGTTGAACTCTATATCTACCCACTTCTTTTCTCGCTGAGCCGTTTGCGCATAGTAGTCCATGTAGATAAGCTCGGTCTATGCTATATAGCGGCCTATAACCTGAGGCTCTAACCTCGAGTATCATTCCTCTACCCATGTCTAATAAGGCTCTATTACCGTTGTCAATAACTAGCTCCTTGTACTCTCCAATCTTCCTACTATCTTCATAGAGCACGTAACTCTCTCCTTGCCTCGTTATCCTATAAGGGCCTACTCTAAAGACTTCCTCCTCAACATGGGATGATATTTCCTGCTCCTCTCCCTGTCTGAAGCGATCCTTGACCTGCCTTATTCTGTCACCTGAACCCAAGTTTTCTGGTTCCTCCTTCGCTGTGGAGGGCTTGTAGGTAGGTTAGGTTGTGTAGGGCTATGGCCTTGACGTTGTTTACCCTTATGTAGGTTACTTGTTCCTCCTTTATTTCCTGGCAGGCTGGGCAGTTGCATGGGCATTCGTCGCAGTATAGGTGGTCGTCTAGGATGTAGTGTATGATTGGCTGGGTTCCTTGGTAGCAGGCTCGTTTCTGGGCGTTTATGAACCATGATAGGCTGGCGTGGGGGTATTCAGTGGCCCAGGTGTAGGGCCTTCCGTAGATGATGAGCTGGTAGCGTCCTCCGACGTAGTCTTCTAGGGCCTCTAAGGCGTAGGCTAGGAACTCCTTGAAGAGTCCGTCTCGCCAGAGCTCCCTGCTGGGGAGGGCGTACTTGGTTACGCTTAGCTGGCTTAGGGTCTTGACGCAGTACCTGACCTGTTCCCTGTTGGCGCCTTTAATTAGCCCTATGAGCTCGGCGTCTAGCTTAGCTAGCTCGGAGGTCATTTTAAGCGACCTTAGCAGGGACCTCCACGAGTATAGGCGAGGGTCGTCGATGTAGGTCTCTGAGTCAGGGTTGAAGAAGGCGTCTGGCTCTAAGCTCTTCAGGTAGCGCTGGTAGTCCTCTAAGCTTAGCCTAGCCATGGCCTCGTCGGGCATAACCGTGGACACTATGGTTTGGCCGTCAAGGTTTAGGTAGCCCCGTAGGCCCTCCGCCTCGGCTTGAGCAGAGAGCTCAGGGCTGACCATTAGGTCGTGGAGCTTAACTATAACTGTCCTTGGCTCAGCGACCCACCTCCAGAACCAAGATCTCCGATCCCCGGCCTTAATGATCGGTATGAAGCGTGGAGTCTTCTTAAGCCTCTGCCTAGCCTTAGCTGTGGGTAGAGGTATGTCTAGCTTAACGCTTCTTGCGTCCACCTTTCTCGGGCACACCGAGGTGTAAATGCAGCCAGCGGCATTGATCCCTGTGTACCTCTTGCCTTTAAAACAGGCTAGGACAAGGCATCCTCGGTTGTCGCAGCCTGAGCAGAGGGGGCCGTGGAGAGGGCACGACAAGCAGCTCCTACCGCATAGCCCTGCTTCGACCATACTCACCTACGTTTTTCTGGTTTTCCTTTAAACGGATCTCCGCTTCGATTAAATCCGGGGGCGTCTACCTACACGCTGTGTCCCTACCTGATTATTTGAGCTACGATACCCTCAAGGAGGCTTTAAAGGAGCTTAGGGTGCCCTTAGTGGACTTAATCTTAAGGCAAGACCTCTCCTTCTCCGAGGAATAAGCTGTGGTGAGAGATAGGCTTGTCCTTGGCTATTTTAGTGGAGAGGGTTAGCCCGCATAGTGAACTTAGAGGTGACCCCTCTCACCTTACCTAGGGCAGGGCGGAGCGGTGTTGGAGGTTGAGGCTGGGACAGGCTTCTTTACGGCTAGGGTCGTGGACGCGTTAAAGAGGCTCGGCGTTGAGGCGACGATGTACGCCTTAGACGCCTCGCCAGCCATGTTAAGAGCCCTGGTTGAGAGACTGCCCAGCGTGACCTCTATTTTAGGGGCGGCTGAGGATATACGAGGGAGCCTAGCTTACGCCAGGCGCTTTATCGAC